>Ga0335083_10005779_pt1 | contig 15578 bp, 8 predicted proteins | sample Lox_Sample_42_FD_206716 | JGI IMG/M metagenome (GOLD analysis project Ga0335083, IMG submission 206716) | Soil microbial communities from Loxahatchee National Wildlife Refuge, Florida, United States - Lox_Sample_4.2 | ecosystem: Environmental > Terrestrial > Soil > Wetlands | place: USA: Florida... | reverse complement strand
CTTCCAGCTCGACAAAGCGATTGAAAAACACGACGTGTTTTTGCACGCCAAGGTCCTTGGCCAGCCGTTCCAGGCTCAAGCGGTAAGCCTCACCCTCGTCGCGCAGCAGGTTTGGATGCGTCTGGCCAAGCACGATGTAAACGATATTGGGAAATTCCCGGATGATTTCCGGCAACGCCCGCAAGGCAAATTCGATGCCTTTGTTGGGCGACAGCAATCCGAATGTGAGCAACACCTGCTTGCCCGCCACGCCGAATTCGTCCTTGAAATAATTCGGGTCGGCAAAAGGCATATCCGGGATGCCATGCGGGACCAGATCAACCTTCGCCATCGGCGCATGGTAGACCTCGCGCAGCAACTCCCGGCCACGCTCGGTCATGGCCACCAGCCGGGTCGAGAGGCGGATCAGGTCGCGCATCACGCGCCGTTGCTCCATATTTGGCTCACGCAACACGGTATGCAGGGTGGTCACCACGGGCATTTGCAATTCGCGCAGCAGCGCCAGCACATGACTGCCCGCCGGCCCGCCGAAAATGCCAAATTCGTGCTGCACGCAAACGACGTCCACGTCGGTAATATTGAGAAAATCCGCCGCGCGCAGGTAGGAGGGAAGATCCTGTTCCGCAATCTCGAAACGCACCTCTGCCGGGTAATTGTATCCACCCGCGAGGTCATTGACCGGCACGACCAAGCATTGCAGCGCCGGAAACTCAGCCGACATGGCGCAACGCAAGTCCGTCGTGAATGTAGCAATGCCGCATTTCCTGGGCAGGTAATCGCCGAGAAACGCGACCTTGCGGATGGCAGAGGTGTGCTGCATGAATCGTTGGCAGTGGCACAAGCAAACCGGCCTATGCTGACAATTCTTATAATGTCCTAAGCGGCTGCACTTACCAAGAACCAATTCCAGGCTTTATGGCAGGTTCGCTGCCTGCTCAAACGGCGAGTTTATGGCGCTCGCCACGAACGATTGGGCGTTCGACCTGTGTGGCCATAAATTGCCGGATAGCTGGATAGCGTCTCGAAATATTAAAATGTCAGGAGATCGACGATTTTGGAGTGGCGAATCATAACCTTATGGCCTTGATCACCCGATGGCAAAAAGCGCGCAGAAAGGACCTCTTCCGCCAATCGATGGTTCGCCACTTCCCTGTCCCGGTTGCCCGGCCAACAGGCCGCTTCAGGCAATCGCCGCGTAGAACGCGCGATTCAGCATGAAAACAATTACCGGCTCACACTCAGCCGGAAGAAACGACTTCCTGTGCCGGATGTCAAATCGACGGGATCGGTAATGGTCACGATCACATATTGATCCGGCGGAACATCGAAGGGCACCGATTCGGAAGCCGTGGCTCCCTCGGTATCGGCCTCCCAATCGGTTGCCCGCGTGTAGGTCATCAGATTTGTCCAGGGTCCATCGAGCGAATTCGCAACCTGTGCGGTATAGGTAAGGTCGGAGGCCGACACGTTGCGATGGAACTGGAGCTGGAAATGGTTTCCGCCGATGTTTCCGGAAATCGTCCTGTCCGACCCGGAAGAAGTCGGGTCGGTGGCCAGGGCATATTCCAGGAGATTAACCACGCCATCGCCATCAGGATCTGCCGTGTCACCCGCCAGGGTGGGATTGGTGGCGTTGCTGCCGAAGTATGCATACCTCCAATTATCCGACGGACTGAGCAGGCCGAACACTGAGACGCTGTATTGATTGCCGACATAAACCTTGCCATTGGCCACGATGGGCGAGGTAAATTTCACCCCGTTGGCAAGGCGGTCACGGTTCGTCGCAGCCTGGGCGCTGTTGTAAAGTTCCGCCGTCAGGTTCGACGGGTTGTAAGCAGTCAGGACGGCCGGGTTCGCGTTGGCCGTCGCCCAGATAATGCCATTGTTCGTGCCACTGGCGGAAACGAACGGGGTCGCCCCGGGCGAACCGAAATTGCGCGGCCCGGTTGAGATTGGATTGGTGATGAACATGCCGTTGGTGAGGGCAAACGCCTTCAATGGTTTTCCGCTGGCGGCAAAGAAAACGCTGCCGTTAAAGAACACCGGCGTATCGAAGCAGCCGGCTCCGAGTTGACCGGGGATGTGCTGCACCACATAATCCACCGTGCCCGTCGAATCGTAATGATTGTCACCAACAGTGAATTGGTCCCGGTTAATCAGGTAAATGCGGCCTTCCTTGCCGGCACTCACCATCAGATGCGGGAACGGCCCGGGCTGATCCGGCAGAAACAATAACCCGCCCGAGCCCAGGTCCCAGTCCATGCTCTCCAAGATGGCCTGGTTGGTAGGCGTGAAATAATCCGCCACCGCCAGCCCGTTGGTCGTGGACAGTTTAATAACCGAGTCGCCGTAATCCGTCCCGCCGGAGCCGTTCGTCGCGGTGAACGACCCGTTGGCGATCGGGACATACAAATTCGTATTGGCGTCCACCGACAAGCCGCAGCCGGAAATCCAGATGCCACCTTCGCCCGGATTCGGGCTGTTGGTGCTATTGGGCGTGGTATTGAAAATGCAATTGGTCAGTTGGACCAGGCTACTGGCGCCGTATCCGATGATCCATCCATGGTAAGGATCCGTATCGGCGTAGCCAGCAAAGGCCAGGTAAACAATCCCGCCCGCGAGCGTCACGGCGGCCCTCTGGATTTGTTGCTTGGGAATGAATGTGATAATGCCGTTTGAGCTGCCGACCCCGGTGCCCGGATAAGTGGCCGTTACCAGGACCGGGCTGAACGGCGCCTCGGTCCCGTCGGTGATGTTCAGCGCGTGGAGGGAATGGGAATAGTTGGTTCCTTGCTGGTTGAACGTGTCCACATACATCCATCCGGAGACGGGATCAATCACGGGCGTGCTGGTGATGCCGACTTCGGGGACGATGTTGTTGTAGGCACCGTACCGGGTGCCGAAATTGGAGGTGGGCGTGGTCGCGGACGGTCCCAGGTTAGTCTGCCATAACAAACCGCCTTCCGGCCCGTTGTTGTCCGCGTCGAACGCGTAGACGCTGTTGTGTTCGGTGGCGATGAAGAGGACGTTGTGCGTGCCCCGGCCTGGAATGGTCAGGTCGGAGAGATAAAGCGGTTGCGCATAAACATAACCATCCACGGCATACGAGAAGAGTTTGCCAAAAGTGTTGGTTCTCACGTTAACGGGAGAAAGGATGGTTTCGTTCGTGTTCTGTCCGGTCCGACCATTGTCGTAGTGATAGGTGGGCACACTGACCAGAGTGAGGGGATTGGCCGCGAGGCCAAGAGCGCCCGCCCAGATCAGAACCACAGGCAGCGCGAACTTTTTCATACAACCAGCTGATTTAATCGTGGGGGGCATCGTATTGGCTCCATGTCTTGTTTTGGCCGATCAAGGTCGTTGTGGAGTTTGGTCGCGTCGTTACGAGAACATTGGCACATCTGTCGATGAACGCACGCAATATCATTTTGATGTGTTTGAACCTATGGTCGGTCTAAAACCGTCAAATCGGCCGGGATCCATGCGCCCTGGGGCAATCCCTTTTCAGCGGTGAGGGGCTGCCCCTGGCACCTCCGGCTCCGGGACAAACTTGCCCCGGCGAGTCGCCACTTCGGGCTTCCCGCCGGGGCAAGGTATGAATCAAAGGACCACTAAGGTCCCAGGACTGGATTGGTCGTTCCCCACCAGCTGGTCCACTGAGTGTAGTTCACATAGTTGGTCGGATAGGTTGGCGGCGCATTGGTCATGGAGGGATCATCGAAGCTCGCGGGGTAGCTTCGGATGACTGTGTTCACGTTCGTCTGACCCAGCAGGAACTTATTGATATAAGCGCCCATGTTGGCGTCAACGTTGGCCGTCGTGGCGCAGTGGCTATGGTCTCCATCAAGGTTAAAGCCGAACCGGTCATCCAGGCCAAAATTGTCATAGACCCGTTGCGCGGCCCGGCAGGTGCAATAGCACGACCGGGTTCCCAGCCAGACCTGACTGGCGTTCCCGGTGGCGAACAACGCCCGAGGTGCGACCAGGGCATCCAGCATGTGATGATCCTCCGGCAGGAAGACAACATTGGTGCCTTGGAAATTCCTCATCTGATTCCCAAACCAACCGTAATCGGTATTATCAATGTCTTCCACGGAACCCGGAGGCTCGGCGAATTCATTGTAGCGCCACGAATTGGCGCCGCCGCCGCCCGATTCCTGGGCTATGGTCAGCGCGACCCGCTCGTCCAGCGCTCCGCAGAAGAGCGCCATCTTGCCGGCGTACGAGCAACCGGTGACCAGGATGTGTGTCAGATCCAATTGGACCCCGCCGCCGAGATTGCCATTCAGTTTATACAAGCCATCAATGAGACGGCTGCAGCCCCAGGCCCACGCGGCGTATTGTCCGGTATAAACCGTATCACACGTCGGAACGGAAGGAGCCGCGTAAAGGACGTAGAAGGGGTCCGTGTTGGCCTTGCCGCCATAAGTCGTTACCTGATTAATGGTGAAGGTGACTTTGGCCACCGCGGTCAGCAGGCTGGGGTTGACGCTGCCACTCGGGCCGTTCATCCCGATGCATACCGGGAAGGTCCCGCTCGACGCCGGGAGGGAAATGGCGCTGGTCAGCGTAAGGGTTCGATTCGTGCCGGACACGACATTGGTTACCACCACGGTAAGTGTGCGGGTGGTGCCACTGCCGGAGACGCTGGCGGAGATCATCGAAGGAGCAACGGTCGGCTTGGTTCCGATTTCATAAGCTTGAATCTCGGCCAGGAACTCAGCGCGGTGGTGTTCCCAGTCGCTGAAATTGGTGCTGGCGGTGCCGCCGATGTTCAAGGGGTCGCTGACCCAATAGAACGGATCGGGCAGCGGGTAAATGTTTGCGAACGTGCCCGGAGTCGGCAAAGCCGGCAACGTCACCGAGTAACCCGCACTCGTATTCTCAAAATCAAAGTAGAGAGGCAGGGCGGACGTCGGCGTAGCGGTTGCTTCCGAGGAAATGGCACTCTCCCCGATGCCATTCACCGCGGACACAACGTAGTAATAGGGCGTGCCGGCGGAGAGACCTGTGTTGTAAACGGTGGTCCCGGTGACGTTGGTGAACGTGGTGTACGGCCCGCCGCTCGTGGTCGCGACCTTGACGTTGTAACTGGTCGCACCGAAGGAAGCCGTCCAGTTCAATCTCACCTGGAGATATTGGGCCGTTGCCGCCAGTCCGGTCGGAGCCGCCGGAGGCAGCGACTGGGGCGTGGCGTTCACTTCCGAAGAACTGGGGCCTTCCCCATCGTTATTCACCCCGAAGACGACGTAGTAATACGTTGTGCCATCGACAACATTGGTATCGGGGAAGTTGGTCGTGGTCACGTTGGCGATCATGGTGTACGGCCCGCCGCTCGTGGTCCCGCGCTTGAGGTCGTAACTGAGCGCGCCGGGAGTGGTGTTCCAGGTCAATTGCACGAGACCGTGGGCCGCCTGCGCCGCCAGTCCGGTCGGAGCCACCGGGGGCACCCGCAGGGGCGTGGCGCTCACTTCCGAGGAATTGGTGCTCTCACCGTAGTAATTCAGCGCGGACACAACGAAGTAATACGTGGTGCCATTGACGAGGCCGGAGTTGGTGTAGGCGGTCGCGATGGTGTTGGCCACGGTCGCGTACGGCCCTCCGCTCGTAGTCGCGTTCTTGACGTTATAACTCCGGGCATAGGCAGGACCCGTCCAACTCAACGCCACCGCGGTGTTGGTAGGCTTTGCCGTCAGCCCGGTCGGAGCACCGGCCGGAAGCGGCGGCGCGACGTACCGCATACGGTAATATACTGCGAGGTCCGACGGATTGGTGAGATTCAGCAGGTTCACCGAAGCCGAAGCCGGCAAATCGTACCACGCCGCGGGATTGTTACTAATGGAACCGTCCACATCATTGGTCTGCGACTGCAACACCCAGCCTAAATGGTCGGACGGCCACGCAAACGTGAGTGTGTTGGTAAAGCCCGCGCTGCTATTGCCAATAGTGCTGACAGTAGCGTTGATGTTGGTCGGATTCGAATTTGTCGCGTAGGCTCCGGTCGAAACCACTGACAGGACGCCATTGGCGAAGGTGTAAGCCAGCCCCGCACCAGGAGATCCCACAATCGAACCAAAGCTGCCATTTTGCGTCGCCGCGGAAAAAATTGTGAACCGGTCACCCGCCAGCAGCGGCCCGTCGATATTGCTCACCACCAGGGAACCGCCATAGTTGATCGGGTTGCCACCCGTCACCGTGATCCGGTCCGCTTGCGCTGTGGCGGCGTTGATTTTCACAAAAACCGAGCCGCCCAGCACGGGCGTGCTGCTCAGCGTCAGGGTGCCGATAGTGGTGGCGTTGGGCCCCGCTCCCAGTTGGCCGCTGTTCATGACGGTAACCACGCCGCCAATAGTGCCGTTGCCGCTCAGGCTTGCTCCCGACATGACCGTCGCGGTGCCCGAGATGGAGCCGTTCACGAAAAGGGTGCCGCCCATGACGGTTGTATCACCCGCGTAGGTATTCGCGGCGTTCAAGGTGGTTGTGCCGGCGCCGGCCTGGGTAAAGGATCCACTCCCCGTGATGGGTTTGCTGCTGAAATCCGTGCCCTGCGCCACCGCATTGTTGCGATTGATCGTCAGGTTGGCATTATCGGTGATGGCGGCGTTGGCCGAAAGCCTGCCGGTGGTGCCATTGGTACCCAATTGCAGGCTGCCTCCGTTAATCTTCACCGGACCCGACGCGGTGCTGTTCCCGGACAGCGTCAGCGTGCCGGTGCCGACCTTGGTCAAGGCCACCAAATTGTTGGCCGCGCCATCCGAGTTGCCGGTGGCTGCATTGCCCGAAGCGTTGTCTTGAAAAATCCCCTGGTAAATCGAACTGGTATTGAGGAATCCAACCACAAACTCCTGTATGGACGGCGTCGTGTTAACCGCATGTCCGACGAGACCGCCGCCGGTCGTCGTGCTGCTCAACTCGCCCAGCTCGTAAGTGCCTCCCCCGATTAATTGCGCCTGCAAGGCTCCATTGACCACAAATTTGGCATAGACGCTGCCCGAATTTGTATTACCCAGCCGGTTATTGGATCCGGATACGGTCAGAGTGCCGGTGTACGCCGAATCATCGCCATTAAAGAACAAGCCGTTTTGGTTGTAGGACCCGTTCATGATCACCGGGCCGCTGCCCGTGATATTTCCGTTGATGGTTAAATCCGGTGAGGCTCCATTGGCATATTGAAACTGGCCGCCGCCAGGGCCCATAAAGACCGGATTGCCGACTGCGTAACCGGCTCCAGACGAGAAGAGCAGCCCGCCGTTCATTGTGATCGTGCCCGTGCCCAAAGGTCCGCTGGTCACCGTTCCGCTGGCGGGCGTGCTGCTGGAGCGGATTCCCACGGTGCTGCGTGAATTTATGGTGATGCCTCCGCTGAAGGTGTTCTGCGCCGCGAAAAGGACGGATCCGGGTGCTCCCTGGGTTGATGACGGGGCGTTGCTTCCGAAAATCGTGACAGTCAGCGGGTGAACATTGTCCGAAATGACGTTGCTGATGGTGATACCCGAGGTCCAGGCGGACAACACCAGTTCGTTCAACGTCGTATCCGCCTGTTGCAGGGGAGTGAAGATGGCCAGAATGCCCGTGCCGGCATTCATGATGGCATTGGCGCGGAAATTGGCCGTGCCCGGCTGACTGTAGGCACCGCCGATGTTGCGCAATGTGTTTACATAGGTGTCATTCGTCATGTTTCCGCCCGTATCGGCAACGCTCAGGTCGTAATTGACCGTCGAATTGTCCCCGGTCGGAATGCCACCAAAAGAAACGCCGGCGCCGGGGGTGGTCTCGGCGGTTGCGTTCGTGTAGGCAACGATGTTCCCGCCGGAGACGGTTGCAAAAGTATTACCGGCGGCCGAACCGTTGGCAGCGGCGCCGGAACTGCTCGCGGTCGCCCACGGCAGAACCCCGTTCTCAAGAGTTGGAGTGGCCGTCACCGTTCCCTGACCAGCGGTGGCAACCGATGAAGAGCCCACCACCAGCGCCGCTCCTGCAGACCGCGTCAACGTGCCATTGACCGCGAGAATCGTGCCGTTGGTTACGTTCCACGCTTGCGCCACGCCAAGGGTCAACCCGGAACCAATCGTCAGACTCTGTGTCGCCCTGCTCATGTCGATGCCGTTGGTGCCGAGTACCAGCGTATTGCCGGGGGTGATGGCCACCGCACCGCCCGGATTGGCAATGAGTATGCCCGCCCAACTTGAGTTGGCGCCGAGCGCCACCGAGTTCGCGCCGGTCACGGTTGAGTCCCATTTCGCCACGTCTAATGGGCCGGGAACCACTCCACCAACCCAACTGGTCGTCAGGTTAAGATTATCGGTGTTGTTGGTTTTGGTGATCGTGCCGGCGCGCGAACCCACCGCGCTCACGAGGGCGGCGAGACAAACCAGGGAGATTTTGATCGTTTGGGTTTTCATGGGACCGAAGCTTGATTGAGCATTTGTTCGTTGTTTGGGATAAAACGTCACCCCTGTGTTTGTGCGACCTTGTGCTGCTTCACCGACTCCACTACTGATCGGCGTTTGCCGGAAACAAATAGAACATCACTCCGACATCTGACTTGGGAACTTAGGATAAAGTGTTTAACAAATTGAGCGACAACCTTCAATACGACGAATGTCGTATAATGCCTGGATCGTCTGCGCTCCCAATTCCTCCACGTCCGAGGCCGGATTTTTTCCGGCAGCGAGCGCTGAAGGAGTGAATCCCCGGCTTAAAAATAAAATAACCCGAAGGTGGCTTCCCTCGCATTTCTCCGTTTGAATTACGGGGTGGCAGGTCAACCTTTACAACCTTGATCACCCGACGGCAAAAGGAGTTCATAAACGACCCCTTCTGCCGGCTTGGCTTGATGTTGTTGATTTGGCCTGATACGACGATTTGAAAGAACATCTTCGTTGGTCCAACACGGAAGCAATGATCCGCGATTGTCAGTTTGAAATCCATTCCACCTTTCCGTCGCTAACGAACGGGATGGTTCCTGTCTCTGCGAAAACCAAAAAACAGGCTAGGGCAGACTATGGGCACGATAGAAGCGATCTCGGGAAGAGCCCGTGGAGGTGTCAAAGAGGGTGATTAATCCCGATGCCGGTACCAGATTCGTGCTGACGCTCGTCCAGCTGGCGAGATTGGTGGAAACCTGTATGACATAATTCCGGTTGGTCTCGCCAGTGAGAGAAAATTCATATCCGTTCAGCAGGATGCTTTGCGACGTCTGTGGCACGGTCGTCAGGAGCACCAAACCATCTTCCACGGCGCCCAGATCAACCGTGGCCACGCCATCGTCATTGCCGTCCGCAATGCGGGGATACCCGCGCTGGTCGGTGGGCGGCAGGCCGGCGTTGTCCCCGGCATCGATTGCGGGACTATGGTTGAACGGGACATGAGTCAAAGTGGGGCCGCCATTATTCTGAAGCGGTGACAGTAACGGGTCGGCGCTGGAAACGATGCCACCCGTAAAGCCATTGTTCATCTGGATGAGATTGTTGTTGCCCAGGTTGGTGGAGGTTCCGGAAATTCCCGTGGCGGCATAGTCGCTGGCGCCCGCCGGGGTGTAGGCCAGAATGGAATTGCGGAGCAAAACACCCGCCCCCTGACCAAAAGCCAGGTTGTAAATACCCCCTCCGCCTTGATTTGCCTGGTTGTAGGCGAAGGTGCTGTTCAGCACGGAGACGACACCATCCGCGTTGAAAATGCCGCCGCCCAGACCCATGCCATTGGTACCCACGCTGCTGATCAGCGTTCCGCCCTGGCCGCCAATGGCCTGGTTGGCGGAGAAGGTGCAGTTGGTCACCGTGACCAGCCCGTACACATTAAAGACCGCGCCGCCCAAGCCGGCGCCACCGCCGCCAGCACTGCCAACATTACCCGTGTTATCCGAAGTTGCGCCACTACCACCGCCACCGAATCCGGGCTCACCAATACTGCCTCCGGGAGTGCCGCCACCGCCGCCGCCGCCACCGGCCCCAAAACCTCCGCCACCGCCGGCACCGCCAGCGCCGCCACCATAGCCCAGCGCGTTATACGCTCCGCCCCCGCCACCGCCGCCTGCAAATCCACCGAAGCCGCCAGCTCCGCTGCCGGATCCGGACGTTGGACTGCTTCCGCCACCCCCGCCGCCTCCTCCAATGCCGCCGCCATCGCCGGCGACCGTCCCGGAACCGCCCAATCCGCCCGATGGGTCGCCACCATTTCCACCCGTGGTGGAGCCGCCCCCAACGCCGCCATCTCCCGCCATTCCCCCGCCTCCACCACCACTGCCTTGCCCAAGCCCGCCGGGTCCTCCTCCCGCGCCGCCCAAGGCCCGATTGCCGGTGAGGGTGGTGTTTTCCAGATCCAGAGTGCCCCAGTTAAAGATCGCGCCACCGACGCCGCCGCCCCCGCCGCCGCTGCCACCGCGTTGGAAACCGGAACCGCCCACCCCGCCTTGGGCCAGGCCGTTGGTTAAGGTGAGGTTCTTCAGACTCAAGGTTCCGGCCGGACTCACGTAAAACAGGCGCATGACCGGCGCGCCATTCGAACGGGCGATGGCAATTCCGTTTGTACCCATGGGTCCGGCGATGACGATCTGGTTGGTAATGATAATCGCCGATGGGCCAAACGTGTTGTCACCAACTGTGGCAAGCTGCACGACGCCGGGACTTGAGCCATAAAGGGTGTTGGTGAAATCAATCAGACCGGAAAGCCCGACACTGCCGATCGCCTGGCGCAGCGAGCCGGGGCCGCTGTCGTTGAGATTCAAGACTGTGAAGTGTGAAACCAGCGGGATCAGTCGAACGCGACGCGGGCTGGAGAGCACACCGGCCAGGACCGGATTGAGGCCGGTGCCATCGGGATTCAGGCTCCACAGCGCGTTGGCGCCGCCATCGACGAGGTAAAGTTTTGAACCGGTCGGGTCAAATTCAAGGGCGGTGCAGCGGCTCACGCCATTGCCTCCATTAATGGTGCTTCCGGTGGCGGTGAAAATCAGCGAGTTAACGCTGCCGCTGTAACTCACGCGCTGCACGGTGTTGCTGTTCTGACCAAAGCTGCTGGTGGCGTAATAAATGAGTTGGTTCGTAACATCCAATGTCAGATCCAGCGGCACGGCGGTCAGGTTGCTTTCAACCAGGCTGAGGGTGAGGCTGCTCAGGTTCAAACTCCACAGGCCTTTGACCCCGGCGTCCGAAAATATGATTCGGGAGTTGAGTGAATCCAGCGCCAGAGCCGTGCAGCGGGTGGCATTATTGCCACCGGCGCCGGCCGTGAACAGCACGGTGTTGTTGTTCCCGGTATAATCCATCCGCTGGATGGTGTTGTTGCTCGTGGTCGCGCTGCTGGTCGTGTAATAAATCTTCTGATTGACCGTGTCCAGGGCCAGGTCGGTGGGCGTATTGGTCAAGCCGGCTTTGACCAGACTCAGACCGCTGCCATCCAGGTTCATGCTCCAGAGCGCATTACTGCCCGCATCCACCAGGAAGACCTTCTGAAGTAAGACGTCCACCGCCAGTGCCGTGCAGCGGCTAACGCCATTGCCGCCGGAACCGGTCGCCGTGAAAACAGAGGTGTTGAGCGCACCCAGGGGCGTGACGTGCTGGACTGAATTGTTTCCCTGAGCGGCGCTGCTGGTGGCATAAAACAGCGTCTGCGCCGAGGACCGTAGCCCGGTCAACAACGCCAGGGCCAGCAAGCCGGGAACCAGGAGTTGACGATTGGGAAGCATGCTGGGTGGTGTCCGCCCTCCGCGATGGCGCGGGGACGGCTTCACGTCATCGTCAGTTGCGTGACGGGTAAATACCCTGCAAAGCAATAATGAAATTCACGCACAGGTACGGTTGAATATTGGCATGCGGCTGGCCGCTGCCCGTGTTTCCAATCATCGCCGGGTTCATGGTGCCGTTCGAGGAAGCCGCATAGTCCAGCGATGTGCCGGTGGACTCCACCGCCGGATAGCCACTGGCCGGACTGGCCTGGGTCCCTGCTCCGGTATTGCAATTGACGCCATGGTTATGAACGGGAATCTGGGTAGTGAGCAACGTCACATTCTCAGAGCCACCGTTCTGGCCGAGGACATAAGGCGAGAGTCCGTTTCCCTGCCCGAAGTGGACTGGCACCCGGCTCCGAAGATCCGGCAGCGCGAAGGTGGAAGTTCCATTGCCGCCATACGTCGTGCCCAGCAAGGAGAACAGGGCGGTGTTCGTCGAAATGGACAGGATCTGGCCATTGCACATCGCCCAGCCTGCCGGCGCGAAATTGCCGGCGAACATTCTGATCTCACCGAGAAACGGATTTGACATAGTGTTATCCTGTGGTTTGGTTTTGTGGAGTGTTGAACATGCTGTTTCTAAGCCATCAATCCGGTGCCGGCAGACGTCGCCCGGTTCAAGGGCCGACAGGGCCGGTTAAAGACCGCCTGGTAGTTCATGCGATCCGGTTTCCGGGTGAAGACGGGAAGGACCAACAACTCGAACCGGCCAAGCCGGTCATGCTCAAATCTCAAAATCTTCTGTTCCAGCAGTTCATGGCGCGGCCCGGAAAAGAGCAGGGAGAATTTTTCGCAATCCGCATCCGGCGGCGGCCGCCGGCCATGCTGCGGACGTCTCGGGTCGAGGCTTGCTTCCACCAGCTCCAGTTCCACCACCCGCGCGGGTGTGGCGTAAACCCGGAACCGGGTGTTCACCTGCGCCGCCAATTCCGAAAAACTCAACTGGTCAATGGAGACAACGGGCAATCCGAAGTTGAATGATCCGCCGATCGCACCCAGCGGTGCCACCACCATCCCCGCGGTCAGGGCGGTACACCTGAGGATAAATTGCCGGCGGTTACTCATCAGCCAGCAACCCTGGTTTTTAGCATGGTGGACATGGTGGCACTTCTGGACTGACTTATACGTTAGTGATGTTTCGCTAATAGTCAACTGAAATCGGTTGCCGCCGCGGATCGCTCTTGTTTAAGGCCCGTTTTTCGATTAGACCGCTCAGGTCAACCGGAGTTGCAAGTGGTTCCGGTTCCAATCAACCGTGCCTGAGAACCTTGACGCGATAACCCTGCGGCCCGAGCGGCCAGAGGACGAATCATTTCTGTCCACGGTTTATGCCGGCACCCGGCAGGAGGAACTCGACGCAACCGGCTGGCCACCTGCCAAGCGGGAGTCATTCCTGAAAATGCAATTCAAAGCCCAACGTCAGGGTTATCGCAGTTCGTTCCCGGAGGCGGATTTCCAGATCATTCTGGCCAATGGCCACGCCGTCGGCCGGATGATCATCAACCGCGCGCCCTGCGAACTGCTGCTGGTGGATATTGCCCTGTTGCCGGAACATCGCGGTCAAGGCATCGGAACTGAATTGCTGCGACAACTTCTCCGCGAAGCAGAGGCCTCGGGAAGGCCATTGAAGTTGAGCGTCATTAAAGGCCAACGGGCCGGCCGTCTCTACCAACGATTGGGATTCAAGAAGATCGGCGAATCGGACCTGCGGGATGAACTGGAATGGCGTCCCGCCGATCGCGATCCGGAATCCAACAAAACTAAATGCAAGCCAGCCTGAAACTTCCGCTTCAATTTGATGCCGCGTTGCTGCAGGCCGATTTGAACCGGATCGTCGCGCACGAATTTGTGCCGCACTTCAACACGGCGTATTACGAAGGGGATTGGAGCGTGGTGCCGTTCCGCTCGGTGGGCGGACGCGCCGATCAGATCTACCCGGACCCGACCGCAAAGGCCGCCTTCGCCGACACTCCGTTGCTCGCGCGCTGCCCGTACGTCCAGCAGGTTCTGGCGACACTCCTCTGTCCGCAACAGGCTGTCCGGTTCATGCGCCTCAAAGCCGGTTCCTCGATCAAGGAACATCAGGATTATCAACTCGGTTATGAAGACGGCGAAATCCGCGTGCATATTCCGGTCGTTACCAACTCCGAGGTGGAATTTGTGCTCAACGGAGTCCGCATCAACATGAAAGAGGGGGAATGCTGGTATCTCAATTTCAACCTGCCTCATCGCGTCGCCAATCGGGGAACCGGCGACCGCATCCATCTGGTCGTTGATTGCGTCGTCAATGATTGGTTACGGGAACTCCTGCTGGCCGCCGACGCCGTCGCGCCGGGTTAATGGCAACTAAAGGGCCTGGCGCATCCGGCAGGCCTCCAACTGCCGATAGGTCCCGTCCAGCCATTGCCGGGCAATCTGCCGGATGTCTTCGGTCACTTCCCGGTTCTTGATTCGCCGGTCATCTTCGAAAGGCAACGCGGGGGTCTTGGCGTTAAACCGGGCAACCCGTGTCATGGCCTCCACGGCATCCGGTGTACCGTGAACGCCCCAATACTTCAGGAGATCACACCAGACGACGGCGGGTAACTGGCGGTAATGGACCAGCTTTCCGCGTCCGGCCCGGGCCTGAGCCAGCGCGGCCCCACAGATTTTGCCGAGCACCCGCCCGCCGTATTCTGAAAGGCTCATCCGGCTGACCGTCTGTGAATCCCAATCAAAGAAGGCCGGCTCAAGCTTGCCGGGAACCATCTGCCCTCCGATTTGGCGGCGATGCGATGCCAGCACCTCCACCGGTTCCCGGTAGATGAAGATCCACGGCACACCGGGGAAAGCCCGTTGGATCAACGGCAGGCAGAGCGTGTGCCAGCAATCGAATTTTACAAAGAGGTGTGTCTCCCCGGCGAAACGCCGTTGGCCGAAGGCCTGCAGGAGCAGGCGCAGCCACATCACCTGTTGCTCCATGGTTATTTTCGGATCGCGCAAATGCACGCGGAGTACGCCATCAATGGGGTCGGCCTCCGAAATCACCACGTTCTCCGGCTGGGCCGCGAGTATTTGCGAAATCAGCGTCGAACCACAACGCGACATATGGAAAATAAAACCCGTCGGGGCCAGGCCCGGACTGCGATCGGCAAGTTCCGCCAATGTCTCAATGGGAGTTTCCCGCTGTCCGGCGGGTTGGTTGGGCAGCCCGACGCACCGGCCAACGGTCTGTTCGAAAAACGGGTCAGTGAAGCGGACGTCGCCAAAGTATTGCCACTTCAGCCTCAATCCGGACGGCGTCCAGTTGACTCGAACAGGCATCCAGCCGGCGTAGTCATTCATTGGGAGTCCATCGCTTTGGTCCGATATGACGAGGTTTCCCCGTTTCGGCATGCGCGGTCCACCCGACTGTCGCGTTGATTCATCCGGCGCGCTTTCTGACGATTCAGTTTAATCACGAACCCATTTCAAAATGTGGGGATAAGGCGGGACGCCCGCGGCCCTGGCTTCAGCGCCAGCGACAGCAAGCCCGGCTGACTGGAGTTGATTCACCCCCGGATAAACCCCGAGGCTGAACCCGAGCAACAACGCCGCCGACTTGCCGTGATAACCGGCGGGGTGAAACACAATCCCGGGATCCATGCCCAAATGAATGCAAGCTGCGTACGACCACGCGATCGCCGCCACCTCAAGCAAACCCGGGTCCGCCCCCGATTCCATCAGATTCCCGTTTAGCCCCTTTCGCATGGCACCAGACATGACTGCCAAATGCCCGGCCTCGTGCAGCAAATCGCCCGGATAAAGCAACCGGGGTTCGTCCACGATGAGCCGGCCATCCCTGACCTCAATTCCGGGCAGGAACGTTTCG
>Ga0335083_10005778_pt1 | contig 15579 bp, 13 predicted proteins | sample Lox_Sample_42_FD_206716 | JGI IMG/M metagenome (GOLD analysis project Ga0335083, IMG submission 206716) | Soil microbial communities from Loxahatchee National Wildlife Refuge, Florida, United States - Lox_Sample_4.2 | ecosystem: Environmental > Terrestrial > Soil > Wetlands | place: USA... | reverse complement strand
CGGGTTCCACTCGGAGGCGGACACCGTGGCCCCGGACCTGGCCTTCGCGCTCCCCGAGGCCTCGCTCCCCCGGACGCGTCCCTCCGAGGCCACGGGGACGGTCGCCGTGGGCGTGTATCCGGTCCGGCATCGCGGACTGCGAGGCGGAGAGGATGCCCGGCTGTACCGCGACTACCTGGAGAGGCTGCGGGCCGTCGTGCGCGGCGTGGAGCGGAGCGGGCGGCGCGTCCGGCTGGTGGTGGGCGACAACGCCTGGGACGAGACGGTGCTGGGGGATCTGCTCGGCGACGACCCCGCGGCGCGGGCCGCGCACCCGCCGGCGCGAAGCTTCGAGGAGCTGCTCGGGCAGCTCGCCGGCTGCGAGCTGGTGATCGCCAGCCGCTTCCACAACGTGCTGCTCGCGCTCCTCCTCGGCCGGCCGGTGGTCTCCCTGTCCTACGAGGCGAAGAACGACGCCCTGATGGCGGATTTCGGGCTCGCCCAGTTCTGCCAGCCGGTCGAGTCGTTCGAGGTCGGGTGGGTGCTCGCCCGGCTGGAGGAGCTGGCCCGGGACCGGGACGTCCGGAGCGCGCAGATCCTCGCCGAGGCGGCGCGCAAGCGTGCGGCGCTGGAGGGCGAGCTCGCCCAGCTCCTCCGCGAGCGCTAGGCCGTCGCGATGCGGGGGGCCTGGGCCCGCACGGCGTCCGCGGCGGCCGCGAGGCGTCGCTGCCGCTCCAGCATCTGGAGCGAGGGGCGCATCCCCGCGGCCTCCAGCACCACCCGCAGCCGGTGGGACCAGTCGTGGCGGAGGAGCGACTGGACCACCCCCTCGGTGCGGATGGCGTTCACCCGCACCGGATCTGCGTCGAGCGCCTTCACCGTCTCGCCGATGTCGGGGGCGTGGAAGGGGGTCTGCACCACCGCGTCCGGCCAGTCGAACTGGCGGCGGAAGTCGTCGGTGTCCGGAGGCTCGCCGAGCATGACCGCACCTGCCGCCGCGCCCTCGTAGAAGCGCGAGGCGATCTCGTCCTTCCCCCCGGTGAGCGAGGGCTGATCCGCCCAGGCCCGGTTGGCGATGAAGTACCGGCTCCGCTTCAGGAGGTTGGCGAAGAGCAGCCGGTGCTCGCGGGGGTCGATGACCCGGAAGGTCAGCGTGCCCTTGCCGCGGCCGCGCTGGATGGTGTCGTAGTAGTAGAAGAGGCCCTCCGACTCGGCGTGGGCCAGCAGCGCAGCGTGGGTGATGGGCGAGCGCCGCCCGATCCCGCAGAGGTCGATGGTCCTCGGCCAGGGCCCGGGGGGCGGCGCGAAGCGGAGGGTGTTCGTCGCCATCGGCAGGTAGGTGGTGGGGCGCCCGGTGATGCGGGCCACCGCCTTGCACGCCCCCTCGACCCCGAGGAAGACATGGTCGAAGCCGCGGAGCAGCTCCAGGAGGTAGCCGGGCAGCAGCGAGTCCCAGGCCTCGCACACGTAGCAGGCGGCGAAGCGAGCCGACTCGCGCCAGCCCCGGAGCGCCTCGAGCGCGAAGAGCTCGTGGGGATGGTTGAACACCGCGAGGAACAGCTCCCGTCTCCCGCCGGCACCAAGCGTTCCCGCCGCCGGGCTGACGAGGCTCGCCAGCCGGGAGGAGCCGGTGCCGAACCGGAGCAGCTTGTACGCCCTGCGCACCCGCTCGATGCGCTCGAAGTCGGTGGGGCAGACCAGCTCGGCTCCGAGCAGCTCCACCATCAGGTCCTCGAACTCGTACATCGCGACGTAGCCCACGACGTCGGCGATGCGCCGCATGGAGAGGACCAGCACCTCGGGGCTCTTTCCGCCGCTCACGGTGGAGGCAGGGTGATGCAGCCCACGAACCGCTGCGGGCCGACGATCTGCACCGTTTCCCGGGCGGCCTCGATGGAGGTCCTTCCCATCTCCACGCAGAGCAGCGCGGCGTCGGCGGCGACCGCCACCGGGATGGCCGCGGGCTGCGCGAGGACCGACTCGATGGCCACCAGCACCCGCTCGTTCCAGGTGGTGCCGCTTGCCCGGGGACCGGCACCGGACATGTCCAGGATCAGCGGGGCGATGCCTCCGATCTTGCTCTCCCGCGCGTCGAGGAGGCGCAGCCGGTCGCCCATCGCCAGGTGGCCCACCTCGTACAGGGGGCGGGCGAAGTCCATCGAGGACAGCCCCGGTCCGCCGGGAACGAGCACCAGCGAGGCCCACTCCATCCGCTGGAGCGTGAACCACAGCTGCTGCATCGCCAGCGAGGGACGGAGCCCAGGCGTCGGCTCGGTCGCCGAGGCAGGGTCGGCGAGCTTGAAGGGAACGGCCGCGCTCATCCGCCCTCCAGCAGGGTCGGCGGCGAACGGGGGACGCCACCCAGCACCTCGAGACCGAGCAGGCGCTCCACCTGCCAGGTCTCGAGCACTTGGCCGGAGCGCACGTCGGCCAGGGTGGTGACGCCGATCGCCGCCAGGAGCGAGAAGAGGAAGCCGGCCACCGCCGCGAGCGGCAGGTTCGGCTTCTCGGGGCGCTTGGGGAGCGTGGGCGGACGGATGACGCTGTAGCGATACTTGAACGCCGCCCGCGCGGTCTCCAGCTCGATCCGGGCGCTGTCGATCCGCTCGAGGATCGAGTCGTACTTGGCCATCGCGAAGCGGAGCCGGGTCCGGGCCATCTCCCCGCTCGCGTCCTCGACCGGGATGAGCGGGACCATGCGCCGGAGGGATTCGGAGGCAGGGCTGGGGGCCGCCACGGCGCCGGGCCGCGACTTCGCCACCCGGTCGTAGTCTGCCTGGAGCCGCTTCTCTTCGGCCCGCATCGAGGCGAGCTGGGGTGAGTCCTCCTGCAGCGAGGCGATGCTCTGCAGGACGGTCATCACCGCGGGGTGGGCATCGGCGTAGACCGCCCGCTTCTGGACGAGCTCGGACTGGAGCTCCGCCAGGCGTCGGCGCCGGAAGTCCTCCAGCTCGTTGATCGCCCGCCGCTTGGTATCGAGGAGGACCTTCACCTCCGCCGCCTCGGCCCGGGCGGCCTCGTCCGCCGGATCCCGCCGCACCACCGGCGCTGCCTGGCCGGGACGGGCGACCCGTCCGGGCTTGGTGGCCTGGACCCGGTTCAGGTCCTCCATCGCGGCGTCGATGGACTCCTTGAGCGAGGCGGCGTGCCCCTCGAGGATGGTGATGGTCTCGGCGATGGCCGAGACCTCCACCCCGTGCCGCTGCTCGAGGAAGTTCTGCTGGGCGGCATCCACCAGCCGGTAGGCCAGATCGCGGTTGGGCCAGTCGATGGCGATGGTCACCGTGCTCTCGGCGGTGGTGACCTTGAGCATCTTCTCCAGGTACTCGAGCACCGCGGTGGTCCGCTCCTCCTCGGTGGGCGGACCGAGCAGCAGGGTGACCAGCTTGTCCTTGAGCCTCAGATGGGGGAGCCGGGTGAGATCCCACTGCCGCATGAGGTCGGTCTGCTTCATCAGCGAGACCAGGTTGTCGCGGCGGAGCACCGTCTCCGGGGCCGCGCGGGTGGGCGCATCGGCGTCGGAGGGCACCGTCCGCCCCGGGTTACCCAGGGCCGGCATCAGGGAGTTCTTCTGGGCGAGGAGCTGGGTCTCCACGTGGTACGTCCGGGGGAGCATGGCGATCACCCCGACGGAGAGCGCGCCCGCGACCGCGAAGGCCAGGAGGCCCAGCTTCCGCCTCCGCCGCGTCGAGCGGAGGACGAACCCCGCCCACTCCCGGACCCGCTGCCAGTCGATGAGCTGGAAGTCGTCCTCGACGTCGACGACCCGCTCGGGCGCGTCCGGCGAGGTCACCGCGCTGGCCCTTCCATGCTCTCCAGCCGGGTGATGCAGGCGTTCACCGCCCGGCTGAAGTCGCTCCGCTTGAACGGCTTGACCAGGTACGCGGTGGCCCCGACCTCCTCCGCGAAGGCGCGGTCCATCGGCTTGGCACGCGCGCTCATGACGAGGATCGGCACGTCGCGCAGCTCGGGGTGAGAGCGCATGAACTCGCACACCTCGAAGCCGCTCAGCTCGGGAAGCATCAGATCGAGACAGACCAGGTCCGGCCGCGACTTCTCCAGCGCCCGGATCGCCGAGCGGCCCTCGGCGACGTCCACCACCTCGATCCCCATGGCCACCAGGTAGGTCCGCACCAGCGCTCGCGCGTCCGGATGATCCTCGACCAACAGTGCCTTTCGCGGCAGGCGCATCTCACCCTCGACGTTGAACACTGGAAGCAGACAACGAAGTGAAGTCGGCACTCAAGCGACGGCGGAGAGCATCTTGCCACCGTTGCGGTCCCTCATAGATCGGACCCGAGGAAGGCCGCGATGTCGAGGAAACCGGTCCACCCGAAGGACCATTGCGAGGCGGGAGCCCCCAGCAGGTTCGAGCCCTTGACCCAGGCCGCCCGGCTTCCCAGGGAGGCCTCGAACTCGCGGCCGATGAGGTAGGTGACCCGCCCCTCCAGGCGCGCCTCCCGCTGGAGGCTGTCCTGGGTGGCGGTCCCCTCTCCGCTCACCGTGAAGGACCAGCGCTCGCCGATCCCGAGCCTGCTGAACAGGAGGCCCCCGAACGTCTGGTGGACGATGCCCGTCAGCCGGTCGGCTCCGGGGGTGATCCGCGCCTGCAGCTCGTTGTGCCAGGTGGTCCCTCTCCCGTCCAGGCTCAGCCCGATGACCATGGCCGCGGCCGGGCGCACGCCGTCGCTGGGTGGGAGCGGGTTCCCCGTCGCGTCGCGCAGTCCGGTGACGTGGAAACCCGAGATGCCTCCGGCGAGGGTGGTCACGAACCCGGGCGACCACCCCCGGGTCCAGCTCGCCACCAGGTCGCCCACGGTGGAGCTGGGGAGGGGGATGGTGCCGGGCGCGCCCGTGAAGCGCAGGTGCGAGACGCTGAGGATGGGCTCCAGCCGATCACGGGGCGACACGGTCCAGTGCAGCCGCGTCTGCGCGATGGGACCCTGCTGCAGCGGCAGCGTCGCCCGGTCCTCGGGCCTCAACCCGCCGCTGGCCTGGTAGCCGGCGGAGGCAGTCCAGTCCAGCGGCTGCGCGATGTTGTAGGTGAATCCCACGCTGCCCTCGGACTCGACGTAGTCGATGAAGCGGACGTCCGGCAGCGTGCCGGCGCTGGGTGGCACGGTGCCGGTTCCGGTGGTCGGCGTCCCGGCCGGAGGCACCGGAACTCCAGTCGTGGGCGGGCTGCCTCCCACGCCGACCAGGGGGCTGAAGTCGTTCTGGCCGAAGCTGCCCCGGGCGTTGACGAACAGCGACATCCGGGGCGAGGTCTTCACGTCCGAGTTCAGCCGGAGCCGGTGCAGGTAGAAGGCCTTCTGCGTCCCGTAACTGCTGAGGAAGATCCTCGGCTCGTAGGCCACCGTGATCCCGCCGGTGCGGCCGAGGTAGCGCAGGGCGAAGATCGGATCGATCGTGAGATCGGTGCTGGCTCCGGGGTTCTGCACCTCGAGTGGCTGCCCGGCGCGCAGCTCGGTGCGGGCGCCGAACTCGCCGGCCAGCGGTGCGCCCTGGGGAGGCTTGACCTGGAAGGCCTCGCCCTCCGGGACGCTGACGGTGAGGGTGGGGTCGATCGCGCCGGTGTCCGGAGAGGGCTCTGCCGCCAGGGCGAGCCACAGTGCGAGCCCGAGCGAGGAAGGAACCATCCGGCGCTCACTCCACGACGACGGTGTCCCCGGGCCGCAGCCGGAAGGTCGCAGCCTTCCCCTCGGCCAGGGTGAGCCCGTCGTAGGTGAAGCGAATGCGAGCGCGGGTGGGGATGTCCCGGACCACGAAGATCCGGTCGCGCGAGGCGTAGAGGCCGAAGCCCCCGGCCGCAGCGAGGGCCTGCATCACCCCGGAGTTGGGGGCCACGGCGTAGACCCCGGGCTTGGACACCTCGCCCATCACCGCGACCGAGAAGGGACGGGCCTCCTCGAGCGAGACGGTGACCACCGGGGCGTTGATGAACTCCTTCAGCCGGGTCTGGAGCTGCTGGGCCAAAGCGTTGGGGGTGAAGCCCGACGCCACCACGTCGTTGAGGAAGGGAACGGAGATCTTCCCGTCTTCCCGGACCTTCGCCCGGGCGGACATGTCCGGCTGATTGAAGACGCGGATCTGCAGCACGTCTCCCGGCTGGATGATGTAGCCGGCCTGGGTCGGGGCCGGCGGCTCGACGTAATCGTTCACCCAGACGAAGGGGCCGGTGGTCGCGCAGGCCAGCACGGCGGCGGTCAATCCCCCCAGGGCGAGCACACGACGCGGTTGCGTTCCCATCGCTGCTGGCGTCTCCTCCACGCTCCCCCTCTCGGTCGTGTCGGGGAGGAGCGGGACGTACCATGTGGAACTCTCACCCGGCAACGGAAGCGCAGAGGCGCGTGGACACGTGGGAAAGGTCAGTCTCGACTCACTGCGCCGAGGGCCGGGCTTGTCGGTGACGTCGCGGTTTCAGGTGGGTCAGATCCGGGCCGACGTCGTCGACCTCTCCGGGGCGGTGGAGCGGATCGAGGCGCTCGTCTCCGCCGGGGCCGGGGGCGCCATCTTCACCCCCAACGTGGATCACGTGGTGAACGCCGAGCGCGTGCCGGCGCTGGCCCGGGCCTACGCCCGCGTCGAGCTCAGTCTCGCCGACGGGATGCCGCTGGTCTGGGCCTCGCGGGTGCTCGGTCCCGCCCTCCCGGAGCGGGTGGCGGGATCGGACCTGGCCGATCCGCTGCTGGCGCGCGCTGCGGCGCGGGGCTGGCCGGTGTTCCTGCTCGGCGGCCGCCCGGGAGCGGCGGAGAAGGCCGCCCGGGAGCTCCAGGGGAGGGGAGTGACTGTGGTGGGAGCGGAAGGCCCGCGGATCGATGCAGACGGAAGGGTGGATCCGGCGGTGCTGGAGCGGCTCCGTGGCGCATCGGCCGCGCTGCTCCTGGTGGGCCTCGGCTCACCGAAGCAGGAGCTGTTCATCGACCGGTACCGGGATCTCCTGGGCCGGAGTGTGTGCTTCGCGTGCGGAGCGGTGATCGATTTTCTTGCCGGAGAGTTGCCCCGTGCACCGCGATGGATGGCGCGCTCCGGTCTCGAATGGGCGTACCGGCTGGGACGCGAACCTCGCCGACTGTGGCGTCGATACCTCATCGACGATCCCGCATTCCTGCGCATCCTCGCCCGCGACTGGAGTGCGCGACACTTCGGGTGAACGCCGGGGGGAAGGGGCGCGCGCGACCCAGGGTGTGGAGCAACCTCCTCTGACGCCACACAAAAGCCGTTTGTGTGTTCCACGGTGGTGAGGTTCACTCCGCTTCCGTCGCCTGTGCGCGTGGCGGCGTCGATGCGTCGGAGCAGATCGCCGGCGCGAAATTACCCGGGGAGCTCGAGTGGCACTGAGCATCAATCGTTTCGCGCCCACGCCGGTGGCGAAGCTGGGGCTGGGGCTCGATCTCGCTGCGCTCGTCGTCGCGGTGGTGCTCGCGACGCCCGGGCCGGAGTGGCGGCAGCTTCTCTGGGCAGCCTGCGCCGTCGGCGTGTTCTGGAGCACCAGCTCGGTCGCGCGGCACTACGCGTACACAGCGGAGCGAGCGCCGTGGGAGGACGTGGTTCTCTCGCTCGTCATCCTGCTCTCGGTGGCCACGGTGCTGTTCCTCGGCGAGCGGCTGCTCGGCCTCGACCGTCCCGACGTGGCGCTGATGCTGGCGATCGCGCTGCCGCTCCAGATCCTGCTGCGGCTCACCGTCTTCGCCTTCGTGCGGGCGCAGACCCGTCCGCCGCGCAACGTGCTCATCGTCGGCACCGGCCCGCTGGGGCGGATCACCGGAGAGGACCTCTCGAGGGCTCGCACCCAGTGCAGCTACCTCAGCTGGCCGGGCGAGACCATCCCCGAGCCTCTCCGCGGTGCGTACCTCGGCGATGCCGAGGGCCTGCCGGTGACGCTCGCCGCGCACTGCTTCGACGAGATCTACCTCTGCGGCCTTCCCACCACCCACGGGCGCTCGCTCCAGGCGGCGGTCGCGATGTGCGAGACGTTCGGGGTGCCCTTCGCGCTGCCGGCGTACTCCGTGCGCCTCGGCCGGGCCGAGCCGGTGGAACGCAAGGCGGTCGCCGACGGCTTCCTCCACTACGTGACCGGCGGCGCGAACCGTGGCCACCGGGTCCTCAAGCGGTTCCTGGACATCGCCGGCGCCTCGGCCGCGCTGTGGGTCCTCTTCCCGGGGCTCCTGCTCATCGCCGCGCTGGTGAAGCTGACCTCGCCGGGCCCGGTGTTCTTCCGGCAGCAGCGCGTGGGTCTGCACGGGAAGAAGTTCCCGATGCTCAAGTTCCGCTCGATGGTCGTCAACGCCGAGGAGCTGAAGGTGAAGCTCCTGGCGCTCAACGAGCAGAGCGGCCCGGTCTTCAAGATGAAGGCCGATCCGCGGGTGACGCGACTGGGACGGTTCCTCCGCCGGTACAGCCTCGACGAGCTGCCGCAGCTGGTGAACGTGCTCCGCGGAGACATGACGCTCGTGGGTCCGCGCCCGCCGGTGCCCCAGGAGGTCGCCCAGTACGAGCCGTGGCAGCGGCGCCGGCTGTCGGTGCCTCCGGGCCTGACCTGTCTCTGGCAGGTGAGCGGCCGGAACGAGGTGGAGTTCCAGGACTGGATGTACCTCGACCTCCAGTACATCGATCACTGGAACCTGAGGGGCGACATCAACCTGCTCCTCAAGACCGTGCCGGTGGTCGTCACCGGCAAGGGCAGCCACTGACGCTCGGCCGGGCCCGGGCGAGCACCGCCGCCCGGTCGCCCTCGCCGTCCCCGCTCGCTCCGGGGGTCTTCCGTCACCTCACTGCGATGCCCAGGAGAGGACTCGAACCTCCATGCCTCGCGGCGCTAGACCCTGAATCTAGTGTGTCTACCAATTCCACCACCTGGGCGGTGTGGAGCCCGCGGCTTATACGGGGGAGCCCCCGCGCGTTTCAAGGCCCTTCCCGCCGCCCGGCCACGACCGCGGCCTGGTCCGGCTCGAGGACCAGCACCCAGTCGGCCTCGCCGGCGGCGTTGAGGCCGGGAGTGACGACCTCCAGCAGGTTGCCCGCGGAGGAAGTCACCGAGGCGAGCGAGGAGATCCCCGCCGTGGGATCGAACCAGCGTGCCCGGACGGGGCCCGTGCGCGCGGGATCCGGACCTCGCAGCTGGAGCCGGCGGGCCGCGCTCCCGCGCCCGGGGACGTAGGCGACGAGCCAGCGGCGGTCCGGCGAGGCCGCGGCTGCCACGTCTCCGCCCGCCGCCGCGTCGTCCCGACCGGCGAGCGGCTCGTTCCCGCGGAGGGCGCCGAGCCCCGACGGCACGAGCTCCCACCAGAGCATCGAGTCGAACAGCTTCGCCAGGTGGCGCATGTCTCGCGCGCCGTCGCTCTCCAGGGACTCGATCCAGTGGGGACCGAAGTTCCAGACCTCCCCGTTCCCGAAGACCACGCCTCCGATGAGCGAGAGCTGCGTCTGGTACATGCGGCGCCGGACCTCCCCTGCGCTCATCGGCACCGGGATCGGCTGGCCGAGGGCGCTCTTGAGCGCGTACCAGCCCATCTTCAGCCACCGCCCCGGACCCGTGCGAGGGAGGCCGCCCGAGGTCTCGTACTCGGTCTCGATGAGGAAGGCGGGGCGCGGATCGCTCCCCTGTCCGGCGGCCTCGTAGCCGCGCCGGGCCTGGACCAGCACCTGGCCATCGTGGTGCTGCCCGTAGGTGTAGACGGCCTGGAGCTGGAGATCGGGCGCGAAGTCCGGCTCGTCGGTGGCCAGGTGCTCCTCGCTCCAGTGGGCGGTCTGCAGCTGCAGCGCCCCGCCCTCGCGCAGCCCCTCCATGACCGCGTGGGCGCGGGCCTCCCCCTCGGACCCGAAGGGAGGCAGGTAGTCACCGCCCTCCACCCAGATGAGGTTCGGCCGATCCCGCAGCCCGCCGAATGTGCCGCCGTTGCCCCGGGCGAGGTACCGGCCGAACTGCTGGCAGACCGCGCGGGTGTTGACCGACTGGTTGAGCTCCCCCCACCAGCCCTCGTCGCCGCCGTTGAGCCCGAGGTACATCGGGGTGGCGAGCACCAGCAGCCCGTGCGCGCGCGCCCGATCGATCACCCAGGCGACCCGCTGGAAGTAGGCATCGTTCGGGGTGGAGAAGTCGCCCGGACGCAGCAGTGGCGAGAGCCCGTCGCGGGACACCGGCGCGTGCGAGGAGGGCACCCAGCGCTTGTGCTCGAGGAAGAGCACGGTGTTGAAGCCCTGGCGGGCGCGGGTCTCGAGGTAACGCTCGATGTCGGCGGGGGAAAGCTGCACCACGATGTCCCATCCCGCGTCGCCGGTGATCCGGAACGGACGTCCCTGCGCATCCACCAGGTACCGGCCGGAGCCGTGCACCCGCAGCGGGAATCGCTCGCCCCCCGCCCGGGTCAGGGGACCGAGCGGGGGCGCCTCCACCCAGGCCTCGTCGGGACCGAGCGAGGCGTGGCCGAGCCTGTGCCACCCCGGAAGCGGGACGCCGGTCCGGAACCACTCCCGGCCGTAGGGGAAGTCATCGAGCGACTGTCGATCGAGCACCGCAACGTCCGGTGCGCGGAGGTCGAGGTAGCGCGAGGCGTCCCGGCCGCCGGTCCACGGGAGAGGCTGGAGGACCGCCCCGGCATAGAAGGCGACCGTGGGGTCCACGTCGGCGAGCCGGGCCCGCCAGGGCAGCTCCCTCCGCAGGTCGGACCCGAGGAGACGCTCGCCGATCCGCCGCCCGTTCCAGGCCTCGCTGACCTCGTCTGCGCGGCGGAGCCCCCACAGGGCGGCGAGAGCGAGGAGCGTCACGGCGACCGCGGGCGTCCGTCTCGCGAGGGCGTGGGAGAGCCGCAGGCCTCGCCATCCCCGCTCGGCGAACCCGGGCAGCGCCGTCAGGCCTGCGCCGGCCCAGACCACCCCCGGCGCGAGCAGCGGGAAGATGAACCGTTCGTGAAAGTACGGCCAGGCAGTGAAGGTGATGAGGTTGAAGGACGCCAGGGCGAGGAGCGGTGCGCTCCGCCAGGCGAGGCCGCGCGTCCAGCGGACGGAGGCCAGTCCCAGCACCGCGAGCAGGAACAGCACCGGGTTTCCCAGCGACGGTCGGGCGACGACGTAGAGGAGGAACTTCGGCAGGTTCCGCCGGGCCGAGCGCGCGCCGATGTCGATCCGCTCGGCGAGCGAGGGTGGCGAGAGCCGCAGCAGCTCGAGATTCGAGATGTTGGACAGACCCGTGTCGCGGAGCTGGGAGTCGATGGAGCTGTAGATCTGCTGATCGGTCTGGCCAACCGCGGACCGCCGGGAGAAGGCAGTCCCGTCCGGCGTCTTGGCCTCGAAGCGGACGGCACCCACGTGGAGCGAGAGCGGCACCGCGTACCCGAGCCCGAGGAAGGCGGTCGTCAGCCCCAGCATCACCCCCCGGGCGAGCGCCGGCCGTGGGGCCGGCCTCCGGGAGAGCACGATCAGCCCGGCGCACGCTCCAGAGATGAGAAGACCCTCGGGCCGGGTGAAGTAGGCCAGCGCCCCGAGGACGCCCCCGGCGAGCGCATCGCGACGCCGTCCATCGGGGTCCATCGCCCGGGTGGCGAACAGGACGGCGGCCAGGATGAGCGTCAGGTACGTCGCCTCGGTGAGGACCGCGCCCGAGAGCGCGATCAGCAGCGGGTGCACTGCCGCCAGCCAGCCGCCGGCGAGTCCGGCCCGCTCTCCGTAGAGGCGCCGGCCCAGGGCGAGCACCAGCAGCGGGAACACCGAGCCGAAGATCAGCGAGGCGGACCGGCCGGCAGTCTCGGGCGTGAGCCCCAGCCAGGTGCCGGCGGCGATGAGGCAGGGATAGAGCGGGGGATAGAGCAGCTGGAGGCCGGCCTCGCGCAGGCCGATGTAGCCCCGCCCGAGCGCGAGGTTCTCGCCGACCCGCGCGTAGTACGAGCCCTCGCTCTCGATGACCCGGGGCACGAACAGCACCCAGAGCAGACGCAGCCCGATGGCGACGAGCAGCAGGGTGAGTACCGTGCGACGACCTGTCGCGGTGTGCGTGCTCTCTGCGGCGTCCGCCACGGACTCCGTTCTACCATCCCCAGCGGTCCGCTCAGCGCTTGAGCGGCCACTTCCCCTCGGCCTCGAGGCGATGCCGGAGGTCGGGGTTCTCGTCGAGGAAGGCCTGCAGCGACTCCTGGGTGATGTCGACGTCGACGTCCTCGCTGCCCACGAGCGACTGACAGGAGAGGCGCGAGTAGGGGCGGACGTCGAACGCCTGGTCCAGCCGGTCGGCCTCCGGGTCCTCCTGCTCCGAGAGCGATTCCAGTCCCTTGCGGACCCAGACGTGGCAGGTGGAGCAGGCGCAGACACCGCCGCACGCGTGGCCCACGGTCGCGCCGCACTGCTCGGCCGCCTCGAGCAGGCTCGTGCCCTCGGGAACCTCGACCGTCACCTCGTCGAACGGGCTCCGGAAGCGGACGCGAGGCATTCAGTGCTCCGACCGGGCCGTGGTGAGCACTCTAGACCTCGTCGACCTGCCGGCCCTCGAGCAGCGTCCCCACCGCGCGGTTCATGATCCGCTCGACGAAGGGACGGCAGACGTCGTCGAGCGCGTGGATCGCGTCGGCGAGAACGCGGGAATCGGACGTCGTCCGGCGGAGGTGATCGACGCGCGCGATGGCCGCCTCGACCGCCAGACGCTCGTCCTCGGCGAGGAGGTCCGAGAACTCGCCGAGCTGCTTCCGCGCGTCGTGGAGGATGCGCTCGGCCTCGACCTGCTGCTCTCGCAGCTGGCGGACGTGGATGTCCTCCTCGGCGTGCTCGATGGAGTCGAGCAGCATCCGCTCGATCTCCTCGTCGGTCAGCCCGTGGGTTGGCTTGACGGTGATCGCCTGGCTCACCCCGGTGCTCAGCTCCTTCGCCGAGACCGAGAGGATACCGTCGGCGTTCACCTCGAACCGCACCTCGACCCGGGCCATGCCCGCCGGCAGGGGCGGGATGCCCGAGAGCCGGAAGCGCGCCAGCGAGCGGTTGTCGGTCACCAGCTCCCGCTCGCCCTGCACCACGTGCACGTCCAGCGCGTTCTGGCCGTCCTGGAAGGTGGTGAAGACCTGCGCCGCCGCGGTGGGGATGGCGCTGTTCCTGGGGATGAGCTTCTCCACCACCCCGCCCATGGTCTCCAGCCCGAGCGAGAGGGGGATGACGTCGAGGAGCAGCACCTCGTCCGCCCGGTCGCGGTTGGTCAGGAGGTCCGCCTGCACCGCGGCCCCGAGCGCCACCACCTGGTCGGGGTCGATGTCCCCGAGCGGCTCCCGGGCGAAGAGCTGGGCGACGAAGCGCCGAACCACCGGCACGCGGGTGCTTCCCCCGACGAGGATGACGCCGTCGAGCTCCTCGCGGCCGATACCGGCGTCCTTCAGCGCCCGCCGGCAGGCCACGCCGGTCCGGGCGAGGAGCGGGGAGATCCACGACTCGACCTCTCCGCGGGTCAGGGGGAAGGTGCGCCCCAGGGCCGACAGCTCGGTGGTCTCGTCCCGGGTGAGCGCCTCCTTGGCCCTCCGAGCCGCGGCGAGCAGCTCGGTCACCGCGGCCGGGTCGGGGCTCGCCAGCCCGTGCGCCTCCAGGAAGCGGGTGGCGATGGCCCGGTCGAAGTCGTCCCCGCCCAGGGCCGAGTCGCCCCCGGTGGACTTCACCTGGAACACGCCTTCCACCAGCTGGAGGATGGAGATGTCGAAGGTTCCGCCGCCGAGGTCGTAGACCGCGAACGTTCCCTGGCTGCCCTTGTCCAGGCCGTAGGCCAGCGCCGCGGCGGTCGGCTCGTTGAGGAGCCGGAGCACCTCGAGGCCGGCGAGCCGTCCCGCGTCGCGGGTGGCCTGTCGCTGCGCATCGTCGAAGTAGGCCGGCACGGTGATGACCGCCTGCTCCACCTTTCCGGTGAGCGCGGCCTCGGCCCGGCGCTTGAGGGTCCGGAGGATCTCCGCCGAGACCTCGATCGGCGTCACCGGCGGCCCACCCTTGACCTCGAAGCGGACCACCGGTCCGCCCTTGACGAACCGGTACGCGCCGAGCGCCCGGGTCTCGGCGTCCTCGGGGCCCTTGCCCATGAAGCGCTTCACCGAGGCGATGGTGCTCGTGGGCTCGGCCGCGGCGAGCGCCCGGGCCCGTGCACCCACCACCACCGCACCGTCGGTCGTGTAGGTCACCACCGACGGCAGGAGGAGCGCGCCGTCCTCGTCCACCGGGAACGCCCGAGGCTTCCCGTCGATGACCGCCGCCACCAGCGAGTTGGTGGTGCCGAGGTCGATCCCCACGGCGTGGCCGCGCGGCTTCAGGGGATCGTGGATCTGGAGGAGCCCGCCTGCCATGGCGCTACCGGTCCTCCTCATCCGAGCCCTCGGCGGCCTCGAGGAAGCGGTGGTGGTAGCGGAGCCGTGCCAGCGCCTGCGCGGCCTCCTCGCGCGCGGCGGCGTCGGCCGGAGCACGCTCCAGCCGCCGCAGCGCCGACTGGGCGGTGGAGAGGGTGGCCGCCGACTGCACGCGCACCCGGTCGGAGAGGCTGTTCACCAGCTCGTCGTCGCCCGATGCCCGGGCCGAGTCGAGCTGCTCGCGCAGGTCGAGCACCTCCTCCAGCACCTTCGGCGGCACGGTGATCGCCCGGGCCTCCTCCTTCTGGAGGTCCAGCCCGTGGAGCTTCAGCAGGTAGAAGGCGCGGGGCTCGGGCGCGCGCAGGGTCTTGTACGCCTCGTTGAGGAGGGCGGTCCGCTCGAGCGAGAGCCTCCGCTCGCGCGGGTCCTCCTTGCCGGCCCGGTCGGGATGGAGGCGGAGCGACCGCTCGCGGTAGGCGCGCTCCAGCTCGGCCCGGTCCACGTCCACCCCGCGTGGCAGCCCCAGCACGTCGAAGAGCGTGGTGCCCGGCGCGACCGGCTGCACCTTCCCGCACGCCGGGCAGACGTCCACCGCCGCCACCTCCGACTGGCAATTCCAGCAACGCACCGGCGCTCCCCTCAGACCGTGAAGCTCTCGCCACACCCGCAGGCGGTCTTCACGTTGGGGTTCTCCAGCTTGAAGCCGGAGGCCATCAGCGTCTCCTCGTACCGGAGCTCCGAGCCCATGAGGTAGAGGTAGCTCTTGGGGTCCACGAAGACGCGGATCCCGGCCTTCTCGAAGATCTTGTCCCGCTCGCGCGGCGCCTCGGCCCACTCGATCGCGTAGGCCAGACCCGAGCAGCCGCCACCGCGCACCGCGACCCGGAGCCCCGCGTCCGGCGTGTTCCGCTGGGCGAGCAGGGTCTTGATCCGCGCCGCCGCCGCATCGGAGACGGAGAACGTTCTCGGGGCAGGGCGGGGCGGGGCGGAAGCCGGGGGTGCGGCGCTGGGGGCGGGAGCGGTCATCAGCTCGTCGAGGCCCTCGCCGTGTGCTGACGCTCGGCCCGCTTCTTCCTGAAGTCCTCGACGGCGGCCTTGATCGCGTCCTCGGCCAGCACCGAGCAGTGGATCTTCACCGGAGGGAGCGACAGCTCCTTGGCGATCTCCTTGTTGGTGATCTTCGTCGCCTCGTCCACCGTCTTGCCCTTGACCCACTCGGTCACGAGGGAGCTCGAGGCGATGGCCGAGCCGCAGCCGAAGGTCTTGAACTTGGCATCCTGGATGATTCCCTCGTCGGAGATCC
>Ga0335083_10005776_pt1 | contig 15581 bp, 12 predicted proteins | sample Lox_Sample_42_FD_206716 | JGI IMG/M metagenome (GOLD analysis project Ga0335083, IMG submission 206716) | Soil microbial communities from Loxahatchee National Wildlife Refuge, Florida, United States - Lox_Sample_4.2 | ecosystem: Environmental > Terrestrial > Soil > Wetlands | place: USA... | reverse complement strand
CTCAGGACGTCGCTGGCTTCGTGATTTCGCAACTCGCCGGGGCCTTAGCTGGATGCATCTCCTCTACCGCCATAATCCCCTTTGGAAGTGGCATCCCCACGACGCAAACGCCATCCGCCACGGAATGACAGCTTCTTATTGAAATGCCGGCGGCGGCTTGGTGCCAACGAGCACCTCAGGTTCATTTGGAAATTGCGCTGACGGGCTGGCCTCGATGGCAGCGGGTCCGGAAACGCTTGGCGTGCCTGCTACTCCGACGTAGGCATTGATGTCCGCATGCAACATGCGGCGGAGCGTTTAGAGACGCGAGCTGGCGCGCTATTCGAAAAGGCTGGGCCGGAGATAACCCTCATGGCCGTCAGCCTCATGCGAGCGCAGGCAGAGGATGGCAGATACGACGCGCTGGCCGAGTGGGCATCAGCACAGGACGGCCACGTCGAGGACGAGCACTCGGATTACTGAGCGGCTCGCACATTTGCCGCTGTATCAAATTGAGTGCCTAGCGATACAGCGGCGGTATATCAAAGTGACAGCGACAAGGCCGCGAATTGTTTTTACCGCAAATTTCCGAAGGGGTATCTGATGATCGAACGCGCGCTCATCACCCTCGTACCCCTCGGTCCCCCTGGCTAAACCGCATTGAGGTCCCTTCGACGCCGCTTCCCCGCGCGGACCCACAGTGGCACCACGGATGAAAGGCGGAGATAAAAACAAGGCCCTGCATCGCTGCAAGGCCTTGTTAAATATGGCGCCCGAAGCTGGACTCGAACCAGCGACCCCCTGATTAACAGTCAAGTGCTCTAACCAGCTGAGCTATTCGGGCGGGGTGAGCTGGATAGTTTGAATATCCAGCGTCGGGCTGTCAAGACGTTTTTGCCCTGAAAACCCTCAGTGCGCAGGCTCGACAGCAAGCACGCGGTAGCACGGCACATAGGCGGTGCCACCGGGCAGCTTCATGCGGTCCTGAGATACGAAGGCTTTCAACAGTTCGTCCAGCGATTTCATGATGTCGCTGTCGCCATCGATATTGAACGGGCCGTACTGCTCGATGGCCCGCAGGCCTTCTTCCTTGACGTTGCCGGCCACGATGCCCGAGAACGCACGCCTCAGGTCTGCCGCCAGTTCGTGGCGCGGGCGATCGCGATGGATCGCCAGGCCGCGCATCGCTTCATGCGTCGGTCGGAACGGCAGCTGGAACGCGTACGGAATGGCCAGCGCCCAGTTGAAGAAGAACGCGTCCTTGGTGTCCAGGCGGTAGTTGCGCACCTTGTCGATGCCGCGAACCAGCGCGCGCGCCACGGCCGCCGGATCGTCGACGATGATCTGGTAGTGCTCGGCTACGCTGTCGCCCAACGTGAGGCGCAGGAAGCGATCGATCTGCTCGAAGTACGCGGCCGACTGCTTCGGACCCGTGAGGATCAGCGGGAACGGCACGCCCGCGTTGTCCGGGTGCAGCAGGATGCCGAGCAGGTAGAGGATTTCCTCCGCCGTGCCGACGCCGCCCGGGAACACGATGATGCCGTGGCCCATGCGCACGAACGCTTCGAGGCGCTTCTCGATGTCCGGCATGATCACCAGGTGATTGACGATCGGGTTCGGCGATTCGGCCGCGATGATGCCCGGCTCCGTAATGCCGATGTAGCGGTTATTGCGGCGACGCTGCTTGGCGTGCGCAATGGTGGCGCCCTTCATCGGGCCTTTCATCGCACCCGGGCCGCAGCCCGTGCAGATGTCCATGCTGCGCAAGCCCAGCTGGTAACCCACCTGCTTGGTGTATTCGTACTCGTCGCGCGAGATCGAGTGACCGCCCCAGCAAACGACGAGGTTCGGGTCGATCTGCGCCTTGAGGATGCGCGCGTTGCGCAGGATCTCGAACACCGCGTGTGTAAGGCCGACGCTGTCGTCGAGGTCGAAATTGCCCTGCTCCATCTGCGTCGACACGTAGACGATGTCGCGCACCACGGCCACCAGCAGCTCGTTGATGCCGCGGATGATCTGGCCGTCGACGAAGGCCTGTGCCGGTGCGTGGGTCAGTTCGATCTTGATGCCGCGATCCTGCTGCAGCACCTGGATGTCGAAGTCCGGATACTGCTCGAGGATGGAGCGCGGATCGTCGCTCATGCTGCCGGATGTGAGCACGGCCAGCGCGCAGCGGCGCAGCAAGGCGTGCAGTCCCGAACCACTGGCGTCGCGCAGACGCGCCACTTCGTTGCGGGAAAGGATATCCAGGCCACCGGCGGGGGAAATCCGCGCACTGACGGTGGCCGGGCGACCGGACTTGCCGGTTTGTACGTCATTCATTGAACCAATCTCCTCGCCGCGCCCTCGCGGCTCGATCGTCCGTGCAAAACGCAGCGGACCGTGTAGCTTCCCGCGTCAGGCATGACAGGGTCAAGCTCGCGTGCCGCACCCGCGAATGGGCGTTAATCCGGTATTACCTACCGTCATTCCCGCTTTCGCGGGAATGACGGTTAGGGTCACACGGGCCTACAAGCCCTGGGGTGCACGCTCCAAAAAAAACCGGCGCCCTTTCAGGCGCCGGCTTTGGTGCAACTAGAGCAAGATCCTGCTTAGAACGTGTAACGCAGGGTCAGCATGGCCGACCAGCGCGAGACGACGTTGGTCTTGATGTCGCGACCGGCGTCGTACACCACCTTGGTGCCCGGCTGGTAGTTCTTGTCCGCATCCAGCGGCAGGCTGTAGATGTACTTGCCGGTGGTCGGGTCCACGCCCGCGAAGCTGGCGAGGTTGCGGGTATACGGGAACGGCACGTACAGCTGCTGGCCCCAGTCGTTGTTGAGCAGGTTCAGGAAGTTGTAGACGTCCAGGCGGATCTCGCCCTTGTTGCCCTTGAAGATGCCGGGCACTTCCTGGCTGAAGCTCATGTCGAGCTGGTTCGTCCAGGCCGCGCGGGTACCGTTGCGGCTGGCGATCTGGCCCTGGTGATCCTTCAGGTAGCTGTCCTGCTGGATGAAGGCGTAGAACTGGTCGATCGCCTTCTGCGACGTACCGGCCTGGAACTGCACCTCACCCGGACGCGGGATATAGGCCAGGTCGCGGCTGTAGCTGTCGCCGTTGGCGTCGTTGGCGAACACCCAGCTGTACGGCTGGCCGGTCTGGCCGTTGTAGAACGCGCTGATGGTGGTGGCGTAGTTGCCGAAGAAGGCGTGCGACCAGGCAATCGACGCCGTCACGCGCTGCTTCACCGCGTAGTTGGCCGTGCTGGCGACGTCTTCGTTCGGGTTCACCCACGCGTTGTTGCTGTAGTTGGACGACGCCTGGCTGGAGGTACCCGGGTTCACTTCCTTCGCGTTGGCGAAGGTCACGCCCAGGCTGGCCGCCCACTCATCGGCGAACGGCTTCTTCAGCGACAGCGTGAACGCATCGGAGTAACCCTTGCCAGTGTTGTCCAGCTCGGTGGTGTTGACCGAGAACTTGTTATTGGCGTTGGCGCGATTGGTGTTGCCGGTCGGGCCGCCGTAGATGTTCTTGTAGTACGTGTAGCGGCCATCAGGCAGCACGCCGGTCGGCGCACCGATATTGAGGTTCTTGTACCAAATGGCATCGCGAACCTTGACGTGCTCGTATTCGGCCGATGCGATCAGGCCCATCCAGGGCAGCTCGCGGTCGATCGCCAGGCTGGCCTTCCACACGGACGGCAGCTTGAAGTTCGGCGCGATGGTGTCCACGGCCATCTGCGTGTTGGACGGCGGCGGCACGTTCTGGGCGAACGGATCAGGACTGAAGCCCGGATAGATCGTGCCCGGGCCCACCGGCAGGTTGCCGCTGTTGCGGATCGAGTAGGTGGCCACGGTCATACCGTTGTTCTGGTACGGGTTGGTCATCCACACGGTCGGCGGATTGGACTGGAACAGGCCCACGCCACCGCGCAGCTGCGTCTGCAGCTCGGTGTTGAAGGCGTAGTTGAACGACACGCGCGGCTCGACCATGGTGGCGCCGTCGATCGTCTGGTCGTTGCGGAAACCGTACGTCTTCTCGAACGTCGGGTTGTAGACCGGCTTGTCGTTGGTCGAGTAGCGGTTCACGCGGAAGCCGTACAGCACCGCCAGGCGATCGGTGACCTGCCAGTTGTCCTGCAGGAAGAAGCTGTAGCGACGCAGCGTCCAGGCACCGGCAACGTCATCCAACGAGTAGCCCTGCGCCGGCTGGTACAGGTCGAACTGGTTGTAGATGCCCTTCTCGAAGTTATCGATGCCCCAGAAGGTGTACGCGCCGAACTGCGTGCGGCCGAACAGGTTGTAGATCTTGTCCTGCTGGAAGTCGATGCCGCCCTTCAGCGTGTGGTCGCCCAGATACAGGGTCGCCGCGGAGAAGATGCTCCAGGTTTTGGTCTGGATCTGGTTGTAGTCGCTGTACTGGTCTTCGCCCAGGTCGATATAGGGCGAGGCGCCATTGAGCTTGCCGTTGTTGTCCTTGCCCAGGTTGATGAAGACCTGCGGCTGCTGCCACGGCACGGTGCGCACCTGGCTGAAGTCCTTGTAGCCGATCTTCGTCTCGGTCGAGAACACTTCGTTCCAGTCGTCGAAGAACTGCAGGGAGTAGTTCTTCGTGTCGCTGTTCTTGGTGTACCAGTAGCTGGTCAGGCCGATGGCGTTGGCGCTGTTGCCCTGGATCACCGGCTGCACTTCCTTCGTGCGCTGGAAGGCCAGGCTCGAACGGTGGTTGTCGGTGATGTTCCAGTCCAGCTTCACCAGCGAGCGCTTGCTGTCGAGGTCGACACCGCCGCCGCTGAAGTCACCCGGATGCAGGCCAAGGGCGTTCGCGGCGTTGATCACGCGCTGCAGGTCGCTCGGGGAGATCTTGTTGCTGGTCGAGGTGCCGGTCAGCGAGGTGTCCAGGCCGTTGGCCGAGTCGTTGCCCAGGCCGATGGTCTTCTGCTTCTCGTAGCTGGCGAAGAAGAACAGCTTGTCCTTGATCAGCGGGCCGCCCAGCGTCACGCCGCCGGTCCAGTCGCGGTCATAGCCCTTGTAGCCGCGGTCGCCGCTCTTGATCCAGCCGGCATTGCCGACCATGTCGTCGGCATTGCGGTAGGCGTAGTACAGCGAGCCGTGGAACTCGTTCGTACCGCTCTTGGTCACGGCATTGATGTCCGCGCCCACGGTGTCCGAGGTGGTGTCGAAGTTGGCCGTCGACAGGTTGTACTCGGCGATGGTGTCGACCGACACCGGCGAACCGAGGTACGGCATGCCGTTGGAGTTGAGGCCGAACGGATCGCCTGCGCCGATGCCATCGACGGTGATCTTGTTGTAGCGGCTGTTCATGCCCATGGCGGACATGGAGCCATCACCACGGTCGGTGACCGCGATGCGGGGGTCGAGACGGGCGATGTCCTGGATGGAACGGCTCGGCGACGGGACCATCTTGAGGTCGCGGCCGGACACGTTGGTCGACAGGCCCTTGTTGTCGGCATTGAACGTCTGTGCGGCCACCAGGCCGGTGACGGTCACGGCGCCCAGATTGGTCGCCGCCTGCTGCGCACCGATGGTCACGTTGACCGCGGTGTCGGTAGCCAGCTGCAGGTAGACATTGTCCTGCTCGGACTGCGTACCGTCCTTGGCGACCTTTACGTCGAACGGACCGCCCACGCGCAGGCCCTGGGCCGAGTAGCGGCCGCTGGCGTCGGTGGTGGTGGTCTTGGTGGTGCCCGACGGCTCGTGCACGATCTGGACGGTGGCGCCGGCAACCGGCTGGCCGTTGCCATCCACCACGCGGCCGCTGATCGAGGACGAGGTGTCCTGGGCCAAGACGGGCGATGCCGCCAAGAGGGCGGCGATGGCCACCGGCAAAAGTTTGGTCCGCAAACTATGGTTCATCGAGATTCAACCCCTGAGAGATTCGCAAAAAGGCACGGGATCAGCACAGAGGAGTCCCATGCCCCTCCGCCACCGTCTTAAGTGGCTGATTCCCTGAATTATTTGATAAACCCCGGGGAGCTTAACCAAGCCGCCAGCCGAAGCTCATCACGACGAATGTAGGCGCATTATATTACAATTTCGTAACTTTTTGACGAATTACTCACAATTCTTGCGGCGACACCCCGCGATATCTCGCGGTGAGGGCCGACGCGACTTTTTCTTGCGCCAAAAAAAACCGGCGCCTCGCGGCGCCGGTCTCGTTGTGCTGCGATGTAGCCAGGTATCAGAAGAACGAGGCTCCCACCGTCACCATGAAGGTGCGCGGCTCCAGCAGCGAGTAGTACGGGGCGGACGTGGCCAGCGGCTTGCCGTCCGGACCGAGATAACCCGCCGCATTGCTGGCCAGGAATGCGCCAGCGTTGTTGGCGTTGGTGAACGCGTGATGGTCGGTGATGTTGGACACGTTGAACTTGATGTACGGCTTGCGGAACCAGCTCGAGAAATCGTCGAAGCGGTAACCGGCGTTGAAGCCGAAGGTACTGTAGCCGCCCACTTTCTCGGTGTTCATGAAGTCGCCGTATACCGAGCTCTTGAAGTTGCCGTACACGCTTGCCCACAGCGGACCGTGGTCGTAGCTCAACTGCAGGTAGCCCAGATTGCGCGGCGTGTTGAACAACTGCTTGCCATCGGTCGGGTAATACACGTACATGCCGGCCTTGTTCTTGCCCGCATTGAGGTCGCTCTCCACCGTGGCATCGGTGTAGGTGTACTGGCCGTAGATCTTCCAGGCCTCGGTGATGTTGAAGCTGGCTTCAGCCGCAAAACCCTGCTGCTTCACGCGGGCGATCTCGGTGTACACGGGCTCGCCGGTCAGCTGGTCCTTGGCCGAGATGGTCTTGTTGTTGAAGTTGCTGTGATACAGCATCACGTTGGCCGAGAAACGATCGTTGTAGTAGCGATAGCCAAGATCGTTGTTCCAGGCCGACTCGGGCTTGTTGGCCGCGGTGCCGGTGATCTGGTTGAGGAACACCGCGCCATTCGGCGGTGCGCGGAACGTTTCGCCGATGCCGTAGTAGATCTGGCTGTTCTCGTTCGGCGAGAACTTCACGCCCACCGCCGGGGTGAACTTGTGATACGTGCCCGTCAGGTCGGCATCGCCGAAGGCCTTGGCGTAACCGCCTTCCGAACCCGGTTGCTCAAATGCAAAGCCCGAGCGGTCGACGTACAGGTAAGCCAGGCCGGCCGTGAGCAGCCACTGGTCGTTCGGCGTCCACGTATCGGTGATGAAGCCCTTCTTGACCTCGGTGGTGGTGTATTCCTCGTAGGCGTTCTGGATCTGGCCATCGGGATACAGCACGTAGTCGGAATCACCCCAGGTGTTGTTCGGCACGCCGGTGGCATAGCTGGCCATGCTGAAGCGATCGTTCTGCTGCTGGCGCGCGCGCTCGTACCAGAAGCCGTACTCGAGCGCGTTGTCCATGCTCAGGTCCTGGTTGAACTTGGCGATCACGCCGGGACGGTACGTGGTGCTGCGGCTGAAGCCGTACACGAGCGCCTTCTTGCCGTTCGGGCCGGTCACGATCTGGCCGTCCTGGTTCAAGTCCTGGTTCGCGCTTTCGTACTGGTTGAGCGTCGAGTTGGTGGTCTCGGCAAAGAACGAGTTGCCGGTGCCACCACCGCCATCGCCGTACTGGAAGTACGGCACCACCGACAGGCGGAGCGTGTCGGTCAGCTTGAACTCGCCGTCCAGGCTGAACATGTAGTTGCGGAACGGGTTGGTGTGCAACTGGTAGTACTGGCTGTCACCCGGGGTATAGGTGGTGTCGTAGTCGTAGAAGTAGCCGTGCTTGGCCACGTCCGCCTTGCCGACGCTGTAGTAACCGTTGCGCACTTCGCGGTTGTACTGCAGCGAGGCGCTCACCGAGTTGTTGTCATCGATGGTCCACAGCGACTTGCCTTCCACCTTGGTGACATTGAGGTCACCGGCGCCGCGCCACTTGTCGACCGAGTTGTCCGAGTACGACAGCCAGGAGCGCACCGGACCGGTGTCGCCGGTATTCAGGCGCACGAAGGTGCGACGGTAGTCGTGCGAACCCAGCGACTGCGTGAAGTCCACGCCGGCGGTGTGCGAGGGGTCGATGGTTGCCCAGGCGATATGGCCGCCCGCCGCGCCGGAGTCCGGCATGTCCACATCGGGGGTGCCCTGCAGCACGGTGATGTCGCCGTAGTTCTCCGAATCGCCGTACTCGGTGGCGTACACGGCATAACTGCCGGTGTCGGTAATCGGGGCGCCGTTGACGGTCACGCCGATTTCGCTCGAGTTGAAGCCGCGGATCGAATAGTTGCCGTCCGACAGACCGGTCACGTCATCCGTCGAGGCATTCACGCCCGGGATGCTGCCGATCATCTGGGTGAAGTTGCTGCCCGGCGGCGCCTTGACGATGGCGTCGCGGCTGATGGTCGAAACCGCCTTTGGGGCCGTCTGCACCGACATCAGGCCGCCGCCCAGCGAGAGGCTCTGCGCCTGCACCGTCACCGTGTTCAGCTCCTGCACGCGCTTGGTGTCGTTGGAGTTGGTGGTGTTGGAGGTGCTCGACACGCTGGTGCGCTGCTGTGTCACCTCTTTGTTGGCGGCCGGCGTGGTGTCCTGGCTGGTGTCCTGGGCCACGGCGGAGCCGGCAGCCATGCAAAACACGACAGCGATCGCCATGGAAAGGTGGTTTCGTTTCATCATCGTCGATTCCAGAGGTTGCAAAGTTTTGGGTAAGCCGCCCGCCCTCGGGCGACTGCAAACGGGTTTGGGGATGAGGAGCTAGCGCCCGGCAGAAATATCTTTCGAAATATCGAAAAATATCGCGCAACTATTTGTGTAAAAACGCAATTTCATGCCATTTAACGTAATTTTAAACGTTTTCTCCGGGCGTAAAAAAAGCCCGATCGGAAAATCGGGCAGAAAATTACGAAATCAGTTGAACGCTGCTGGCCGTCGCTATGAAACCCCCCTTGCGACAGCCAACTGCGTAAGGTTCACATAAGTATTTTACAGGAAATTTACCGTTCGATCACGGCGTGAACAAAAAAGCGACACCGGGAGGTTACACCCGTTGTCCAAGGCCGCCGCAAGTGCGTGCGGCGACCCACCTAAGCTCACTTGCCGAGGTAACGGGCGCGCTTCGCCGGCTTGAGCGTGGCAAGGTCGAGCATTACCAGGCCGTCCACGCACCCAGAGAAACCGGGGTCCTCGCCGAAGTCGAGGAACTGCACGCCCTCCGGCTCGACAAGGTCCACATACTGGCGATAAAGCACCGGCAAGCTGACACCCAGGGCATCCAGGTGATGCTTCAGCTTGCCCAGGCCCGCTGCCGGATCCAGCCCGCTCAGCGCGTCCCGCACCAGATCGATGACGGCAGGCGATACCACGAAGGGCTGCCGCGCGGATGCAAGACCCGGCGCCCCGAAATAATGCTGATGGGCGGCGGCAATCCACTCGCGAGCCTCGCGCGGCAGGCTCACCGACATGCTCACCGGACCAAACAGATAGCGCAGTTCCGGATGACGCTGCAGGTAAAGGCCAATGCCTTGCCACAGTTGATCGAGCGCGCGCGAGCGCCAATAGGCCGGTGCGATGAAACTGCGCCCCAGCTCCAGGCCCTGCGCCAGGCGGGATTCCAGCGCTGGCGAATAGTTGAACAGGCTGGAGGTGTACAGGCCGGACATGCCCCGATCGGCGATCAACCGTCCGCCATGACCGAAACGATAGGAGCCTACAATGCGCAGCGCCTTGGGATCCCACAACACCAGGTGTTCGTAATGCGGATCGTAGGCATCAAGGTCGCGACGTGCGCCCGTGCCCTCGCCCACCTTGCGGAACGTCAGCTCGCGCAGGCGACCGATTTCGCGCAGCACGGCGCTGTCCGAAGCGCCCTTGAACAACAACACCTGCTTGCCGTCGTTGAGGTCAGCGAGTTTCTCGGCGTGCGCCTGCAGTTCCGCGGTGACCCGCTCCGTCAGCTCCGGGTGCGCCAGTGGTGCCTGGCCACCGAAGACCAGGCCCCGATGGCGGCCCACGCGGTACACGTGGCGACGCATCAGCTTGGCCAGACGCTTGGTCGAACCGCCGGACTGCTGTTCCAGTTCCTCGACCCCCACCAGCGCGCCAATGCTGAAACCGATGCGACGACTCACGGGCGAAATGGCCTCGCGCGGAAGCATGGCGGTGCTCAACGGCTTGGCCAGCATCGACAAACCATAGAACATGGCCGAATTGCGTGCCGCCACATGGATGGGCAGTACGGGCACCTTGTTGCGCAAAGCCAGCCGCGCAAAGCCATCCGACCAGCCTCCGTCGCGGACGCCATCCGGACGCACGCGCGATACCTCGCCTGCGGGGAACACGATCAACGCCTCGCCGTTGTCCACGGCACGATAGATGTCCCGCATGCGCGAGGTTGCGCCCTTGCCGAACACATCGACCGGCAACAGCAGCTTGTGCAGTTGGGTAATGGACATCAGCCAATCGTTGGCGAGGATGCGTACGTCGCTGCGCACGGAACCCACGAGCTGCAGAAGCGCCAGCGCATCGACCATGCCCAGAGGATGGTTGGCGACAATCAGCACGCCACCTTCCACCGGGATGTTCTCGCGCTCACGTGGATTGGCGTAATAGCTGACGCCGAGCAAATCGAGTGTCCGCTCGACAAAATCGAAGCCTTCCGCTTCACCGATGGCCGTCAACGTGCGGTTGAAACCATCCTCATCGGCCAGCCGGCCCAGCATGCCGGCCACTGGCCGGCGGATCAGGGGATGTTGCGCCAACCATGGCAGACGTTCGGTGAGGGTCTGTTCAACGCTGAGCATGACCGCCTCCTGGGATTTACCCCAAATGCTGGTTGCGGATTATGACAGCAAGGTTATGCGGAAAGGTCCGAAACGTCACGTAGGCAAAAAGCCGCTCGTTTCAAACAGCCAGGTGCAGATAAGCCGCAATGCCGCTCAGGAACATCTGCACCGACAGCGCAATCAGCAACATGCCCATCACGCGTTCGAGCGCCGTAAGTACGCTTTCGCCAAGCCAACGAAACAGATAGGTGGAAAACAGCAGGATCACCGCCGTGGCTAGCCATGCGCCAATCAGCGCGATAGCCCAATCCGCGGTGCGTCCCGGCTGGGTGTTGGTCAGCAGCAGCAGCGCCGCCATCGCGGAGGGGCCTGCGACACCGGGAATCGCCATCGGCACGATGAATGGCTCACCTTCTCCCGGCTTGCCGAAGATCCCGCCGCCATCAGCCGGTGGAAACACCATGCGGATGCCGATCAGGAACAGCACGATACCGCCCGCAATGCTGATTGACTCCTGGCGCAGCTGCAGCACCTTGAGGATGTGCTGTCCGCCGATCAGGAACACCAGCAGCACCGCCAGCGCGATCAGCAGTTCCCGTACCATCACAAAACGGCGGCGCTTGGGCGCGACATCCTTGAGCAGACTGAGGAAGATCGGGATGTTGCCCAGCGGATCCATGATCAGGAACAGCAGTATCGCCGCCGACAGCGTCGTCATCTGCGTTTCCATCTCAGCGATGCTCCCGCAACGACATCATCATGCGTCGACACGAAGGTCGAGCGCGGCGCCACGCGCTGCCTTGCCCTGCTCGCCCAGCAGATAGATTGCCGCCACAGCCGTGGCATCGGGCAGGGGATGGATCATGGTGTCCTCGCCAAAATAGGCCGCGCGGCGCAAGGTGGTGCGCATGGGCGCCGGCAACAGCGCATGCGCGCGCAGCGGCGTCTTCTCCGTCTCCTGATGCAACACCTCGACGAACCTCTCAAGCGCGGCCTTGGACACGCTGTAGCTGCCCCAGTGCGCGCGCTGCATGAGTTGCGGATCATCCAGCACGAACACCACGGAACTGTCCGGCGCGCGGCCAAGGAGCGACATGCACGCCTGGGTGAGGGCGAACGGTGCGGACACGTTGACGTGCAATGCGCGCAGCCAGTCGTCCGGCTTGTGCATCGCCAGCGGGGTGAGTCCGTTGAAACTCGCCGCAGCGTGCACGATGCCGTCGAGACGACCGAAGTCACGCTCCAGCCCATCGGCCAGCGCTTCGTAGTCGCGCGGCGTGGCCGCTTCCATGTCGAGTGGATGGATGATGGGTTCTGGAAGACCCTCTCCTACCATCGCGTCATAGAGCTGCTCGAGCTGGCGCTTGCGCCGCCCCGTGATCACCACCGTGGCGCCCGCACGCGATGCCGCGCGCGCCACTGCTGCGCCCAGGCCGCCATAAGCGCCCGTCACCAGGATCACCCGACCCGCCAGCGAACCCGCCGCCGGCTGCCAGCCCTGCGGCAAATGAACAAGAGGAAGCGCCATCAGGAACCGGCCCCTTCCACGTCGGCCGCCATGCGTGCCAATTCACCGGAAGCCTTGAGATCCTCGATGATGTCGCAACCGCCGATCAGCTCGCCCTGGATGAACAGCTGCGGAAACGTCGGCCAGTTGGCGTAGTGCGGCAGCGCGGCGCGCACTTCCGGATCAGCGAGAACATTCACCGAATGAAACTGCGCACCGCCGTCCTTCAGCGCCTGCGCAGCGCGGCTGGAAAAGCCGCACATGGGGAACTGAGGCGTGCCTTTCATGAAGAGCACGATGGCGTGTTCGGCCAGCACGGCCTTGATTCGCTCGTTAACATCCATAAGTCGGCTTGTTCATCGTTACAATGCAGGTAGACCCGTAGTGTATCAGTCGTGCACCGGAAGCCGGCCTCCTGGCCGCATTTCCCGCCCGACGCCCCTTCCTCAGCCAACGCCCAGGAGCCACAACATGGCGATCGAACTCCCCCCGTTGCCCTACGAAAAGAACGCGCTTGAACCGCATATTTCCGCGGAGACGTTGGAGTTTCACTACGGCAAGCATCATCAGGCCTATGTGACCAACCTCAATAACCTGATCAAGGGCACGGAGTTCGAGAACGCCGCGCTGGAAGACATCATCAAGAAGTCCTCAGGCGGCGTGTTCAACAACGCGGCGCAGGTCTGGAACCACACCTTCTACTGGAACTCGCTCAGCCCCAATGGTGGCAAGGAGCCGACCGGCAAGCTGGCTGATGCAATCACCAAGGCGTTCGGTTCGGTCGAGAAGTTCAAGGAAGAATTCGCCAAGTCCGCCGTGGGCAACTTCGGCTCTGGCTGGACATGGCTGGTGCAGCGCCCGGATGGTTCGCTCGGCATCGTCAACACCTCCAACGCCGCCACGCCGATCACCGGCAGCGACAAGCCGCTGTTCACCTGCGACGTGTGGGAGCACGCCTACTACATCGACTACCGCAACGCCCGCCCGAAGTACATCGAGGCGTTCTGGAACCTGGTGAACTGGGACTTCGCGGCCAAGAACCTGGCCTGATTGTCTCCGGCGATCCAGCCATGAAAACGGGGCCATCCGGCCCCGCTTTTTTTGTTGGTGTTACTACGCCGTCCGCACGAGTGCACCCTCTGTGCGATCAGGAGTTATCGCATCACCGCCGCCGTAGGCATTTCGCGCACAGGGTGCTCCTGCAAGTGCACTCAACGATGTACTTGAAGCTCGCCGACAGCCGGCCCCGCCTGTTCATCGCGACCCAGCGCATGGGCGACGCCACTCAAGCGCCCGACCATTTGGGCGGCATCAGGCGCGCACACCGTGGCATGGCCCACCTTGCGGCCTGGTCGTGACTGCTTGCCGTAGTCATGCCAGTGGGCATCGACAGCTTCCAGCACGGGCGCTGCATCCGGCAGCTCGCCGATCCAGTTGAACATGGCCGACAGCCCGCGCGCCGAGGTATCGCCGAGCGGCAGGCCAAGCACGGCACGCACATGGTTTTCGAATTGACTGGTCAGCGCGCCCTCGATCGTCCAGTGACCGGAGTTGTGTACGCGCGGCGCCATCTCGTTGCCCAGCAGATCGCCGTCCTTGACGAACAATTCCAGTGCAAAGACGCCGACATATTCGAGCTTTTCCGCCAGCGTGCGCGCCAGCCCGGTGGCGCGCTCCTGCAGCCCGGCGATGGCCGGGGCGGGTGCCAGGCTCAGCGAAAGCACGCCATCGGTGTGCCAGTTCTGGGTCAGCGGCCAGGTGCGGAATTCGCCATCGCGGGACCGCACGGCGATCACCGACAACTCGCGATCGAACGGAACGAATGCCTCCAGGATCAGGCCGTGGGCCGACGCCTGTGCACCCAGCGCAGCCCAGGCCGCATCGGCATCCGCCGGCGACTTGATGCGGAACTGGCCCTTGCCGTCGTAGCCCAGGCGGCGCGTCTTGAGGATGGCTGGCGTGCCGATCACGGCCAGCGCCTGACCGAGTTCTTCACGGGTATCGATGGCCTTGAAGTCCGGCGTACCGAGGCCGCACTCACGGAACAGGGTCTTTTCGGCGAGCCGGTCCTGCGCCACCGCAAGCGCGCGAGGCGCGGGAAATACCGCTACGCGCTCGGCGAGCCAGTGCGCCGTCTCGGCCGGCACGTTCTCGAAATCGAAAGTGACCACGTCGACCTGCCGGGCGAAATGATCCAGCGCCTCGTAGTCTGTCCAGTCGGCCACCACGAGCGGCGCAACCTGCCCCGCGCACGCGTCCGCGGCACTGTCCACGACGAGGCTCTTCACGCCCAGCGGCGCGGCGGCGAGCGCCAGCATGCGTGCCAGCTGGCCGCCTCCAAGAATGCCAAGGACAGGCTGGCGACGGGCAGCGGTCACGCGCGGGGATCCGGGTAGTCGAGGACGCTCTGGGTCTGGCGGCGGCGATAGGCATCCAGCGCCTTGGACAGGGACTCGTCATGCAGCGCCAGCACCGAGGCCGCCAACAGCCCGGCATTCACGGCGCCGGCGCGGCCGATGGCCAGCGTGCCCACCGGAATGCCGGCCGGCATCTGGGCGATCGACAGCAGCGAGTCCATCCCGTTGAGTGCTTTGGATTGGACCGGTACGCCAAACACCGGCAGGCGGGTCTTGGCCGCAAGCATGCCGGGCAAATGGGCTGCGCCGCCCGCACCAGCCACGATCACCTGGATGCCACGACCGACAGCCTCTTCGGCGTACTGGAACAACAGGTCCGGCGTCCGATGCGCTGAAACCACGCGCACTTCGTGCGCAACACCCAGTTCGGCCAGCACATTGGCCGCGTGTTCCATGGTTTCCCAGTCCGAGCGGGAGCCCATCACAACGCCCACGCGCGGCGGGAGGGAAGTCGAGGTCATGACCCAAGCCATCCAAAAGGGGCTATTGTACGGACTTTCCGCGTTTCGGCACGATCTCGCTCCCCATGGATAAACGCCTGCTCGACATCCTCTGCTGCCCGGTCAGCAAGGTCCCGGTCCGTCCCCTCAGCCGTGCCGAACTTGACGCCCTCAACGCCGCGATCGGCCAGGGGCAGGTACAAAACGTGGCAGGAACGGTCGTCCAGGCCCCTCTTTCCGAGGGGTTGGTCACCACTGACCGCAAGGTGATCTACCGGGTCGATGACGGCATTCCGGTCATGCTGCCCGAAGAAGGCATCGGCACGGTCCAACTGCGGGATTTCCCGGCCGCCGCCTGAGCCCTCCCCGGGTCAGCCCCCTCCACTTGTGAACGCGTCGACATATATCGACGTGGTGCATGACAGCGTGTAGGGCTTTACCTTATTGTACGTGGGCGTAAGTGTCGGAATGGGCTGAACGCACGTCGGCATCACTTCAGGGG
>Ga0335083_10005775_pt1 | contig 15581 bp, 11 predicted proteins | sample Lox_Sample_42_FD_206716 | JGI IMG/M metagenome (GOLD analysis project Ga0335083, IMG submission 206716) | Soil microbial communities from Loxahatchee National Wildlife Refuge, Florida, United States - Lox_Sample_4.2 | ecosystem: Environmental > Terrestrial > Soil > Wetlands | place: USA... | reverse complement strand
ATACGGTCGACGACACGTTCGGCGGCTGGGCCAACGCGCAGAAGACGCATTTCGCGGACGGCGGCGTGTTCGATTCGATCTACCAGCCGCAGTGAGGCAAGCATTGAATCAGCAACGCAGTAACCGGTCAGCGTTCGACGAGAGCGCGACCGCATAACAAGGAAGCGCGCCCACGGGCGCGCTTTTCGGCGCCGCTTTTGAACCGGACGTGAACCCGGAAAGCGCGCAACCCATGTCTGGACGATGAGCATGACGACGTTTCAGTTACGCAAGCCCAGTGCGCTGCCGGGATTCGGCATGACGCTTGGCATCACGGTGGCTTACCTGAGCCTCGTGGTGCTCATTCCGCTTGCCGCCACCTTCCTCAAGACCGCGACGCTCGATTGGGACCAGTTTGTGCGCGCCGTGTGGTCGCCGCGCGTGATCGCCTCGTACCGGCTCACGTTCCTCGCCGCGTTCGGCGGGGCAGTCATCAATGCCGTGTTTGGCTTTTTGCTCGCGTGGGTGCTCGTGCGCTATCCGTTCCCGTTCAAACGCGTCGTCGATGCGCTCGTCGATCTGCCGTTCGCGCTGCCGACATCGGTGGCGGGCATCTCGCTGGCCGCCGTCTACGCGGGCAACGGCTGGATTGGCCAGTTCCTGCAGCCGCTCGGTCTGAAGGTCGCGTTCACGCCGCTCGGCGTGCTCGTGGCGCTGACCTTCATCGGCCTGCCGTTCGTGGTTCGCACGGTGCAGCCGGTGCTGGAGGACTTCGAGCGCGAGCAGGAGGAAGCCGCCGCGTGCCTCGGCGCAACACGCTGGCTCACGTTTCGCCGCGTCGTGCTGCCGTCGGTGCTCCCTGCGCTGCTCACCGGCTTCGCGCTCGCGTTCGCGCGGGCGCTGGGCGAATACGGCTCGGTCATCTTCATCGCGGGCAACGTGCCGATGAAGTCGGAAATCACCTCGCTCCTCATCATCACGAAGCTCGAACAATACGACTACGCGGGAGCGACCGCGCTTGCCGTGGTCATGCTCTGCGTCTCGTTCGTCATGCTGCTCCTCATCAATTCGCTGCAGTGGTATCTGCAACGCCGCACGAGCCGCGGCGCGTCGGCGGGCAGCGCGCCGCATGCGGGCGCAGGTGTGACGGGCAATGTGGGCGCTGTGGGCGCTGCAGGAGGTGCGCAATGAGCACGCCGTCGCAACAACGAGGCATGCGCCGACCGGGCGCGGGCCGACCCGACCCCGTGACCGAAGCGCGCTGGGTGCGTTGGCTTTTGACCGGCATTGCGCTTGCGTTTCTGGCGCTCTTTCTGGTGGTGCCGCTCGTCGCCGTGTTCTGGCAGGCGCTCTCCAAGGGCATCGGCTTTTATTTCGAATCGCTCGTCGATCCCGACGCGCTTTCCGCGATCAAGCTCACGCTCATCACGGCCGCGATCGCGGTGCCGCTCAATCTGGCCTTCGGCCTCGCGGCTTCCTGGGCGATCGCGAAGTTCGAGTTTCGCGGCAAGGCGCTGCTCACCACGCTGATCGACCTGCCGTTTTCGGTCTCTCCCGTGATATCGGGTCTCATCTACGTGCTGCTGTTCGGCGCGCAGGGGTGGCTCGGGCCGTGGCTCGAAGCTCACGACGTGCAGATCATCTTCGCGGTGCCCGGCATCGTGCTCGCGACGATCTTCGTGACCTTCCCGTTCGTCGCGCGCGAACTGATTCCGCTGATGCAGGCGCAAGGCAACGACGAGGAAGAGGCCGCCCACGTGCTCGGCGCCTCGGGCTGGCAGATGTTCCGCCGCGTGACGCTGCCCAATATCCGCTGGGGTCTGCTCTACGGCGTGATCCTCTGCAATGCGCGCGCGATGGGTGAGTTCGGCGCGGTGTCGGTGGTGTCGGGCCATATTCGCGGGCAGACCGACACGATGCCGCTGCATGTCGAGATCCTCTACAACGAATACAACTTCGCGGCGGCGTTCGCCGTGGCTTCGCTGCTCGCCTTGCTCGCGCTCGTGACGCTCGGCCTGAAGCTGCTCGCCGAGCGGCGCGTTTCGGCCGAACTGCGCGGCGCAGATGAGATTCCCGCGCATGCGGGCCCGCTGCAACATGCCGTGCAGCACGCGGGGGCACCTCGCGTCGTGAGTCAACCGGTTCAACAGTAGCATTTCGCGGGGCCACGGCAAGGCGCCAAAGCGCCGACTGTGGCCGACAGGAGAGCAGTAAAAATGGGTATCACCGTTAGCAATCTGCAAAAGCGCTTCGGCGACTTCACCGCCCTCGACAACGTGTCGCTCGATTTCCCTGCGGGCGAACTCGTCGCGCTGCTCGGACCTTCCGGTTGTGGCAAGACCACGCTTTTGCGCGTGATCGCGGGTCTCGAATTCGCCGACGCGGGCCAGGTCGTGCTGCAAGGTCAGGACGTGGGCGAGGTGGGCGCGCGCGAGCGCCAGGTGGGCTTCGTGTTTCAGCACTACGCGCTGTTTCGCCACATGACGGTGTTCGAGAACGTGGCGTTCGGCCTGCGCGTGAAGCCGCGCCACGAGCGGCCCTCGGAAGCCGTGATTCGTGAGAAGGTGCACGAACTGCTGAAGCTCGTGCAGCTCGACTGGCTCGCGCAGCGCTATCCGTCCGAGCTCTCGGGCGGCCAGCGCCAGCGCATCGCGCTCGCGCGGGCGCTTGCCGTGGAGCCGAAGGTGCTGCTGCTCGACGAGCCGTTCGGCGCGCTCGACGCCAAGGTGCGCAAAGAACTGCGATCATGGCTGCGTCGTCTGCATGACGATCTGCATATCTCGACGATCTTCGTCACGCACGACCAGGAAGAGGCGCTCGAAGTCGCCGATCGCATCGTCGTGATGAACCACGGACGCGTGGAGCAGGTGGGCAGCCCGCAGGACGTCTACGATCATCCGCAGACCGCATTCGTCTACGAATTCCTCGGCGCGGCGAACCGTCTGCGCGGGCGCGTGGACGGGCGCGGCTTCGTAGCCGACGGCGCGGCGCAGGCGGTGCCAGTGCACGCGAGCTTCGAAGGCCCGGCGCTTGCCTACGTGCGGCCCCACGATCTCGTGCTGCATCGCGAGGCGGGAGAGCATCGCGAGGGCATCGTCGTCGACGTGCGCCGCGTGGTGACGCTCGGCGGCTCGGTGCGCGTGGAGCTCGAAAGCCGCGCGGGCGGCGCGCTCGAAGCCGAGCTCGACCGCGAGTCGTGGCGCGCGCTGGGGCTCACGGTAGGCGAGGGCGTGACGGCGGTGCCGCGCGGGCTGCGCGTGTTTCCTGCGCAATGAGGCGCGCGACGAAGCGCGTAACAAGCGAAAAATAAGCGAGAAACAAGCGCGAAGCGAACGCGTAATCCGCGCAAGCGCGCTCACATTGACTAAAACGAATAAACGGTCGGCAGTTTCGGAGAGAAGACCATGAATTTTCAGCAGTTGCGTTTCGTGCGCGAAGCCGTGCGGCAGAACATGAACCTGACCGAAGTGGCGAACGCGCTTTATACGTCGCAGTCGGGCGTTTCCAAGCAGATCAAGGATCTCGAAGACGAGCTCGGCGTGGACATCTTCATTCGTCGCGGCAAGCGTCTGACCGGCCTCACGGAACCGGGCAAGGCCGTGCACCAGCTGATCGAGCGCATGCTGCTCGACGCCGAGAACCTGCGCCGCGTGGCGCGCCAGTTCGCGGACCAGGACAGCGGCCACCTCGTGGTCGCGACGACGCACACGCAGGCGCGTTACGCGCTGCCGAAGGTCGTGCACCAGTTCCGCGAGGTGTTTCCGAAGGTCCATCTCGCGCTGCGCCAGGGCAACCCGCAGCAGATCGCGCAGATGATCATCAACGGCGAGGCCGACATCGGCATTTCGACCGAAGCGCTCGACCGTTTCCCGGACATCGTGACGTTTCCGTGCTATTCGTGGCATCACGTCGTGGTGGTGCCGAAGACGCATCCGCTCGTGGGCCGCGAGAAGCTCACGCTAGAGGACGTCGCCGAGTATCCGATCATTACCTACGATCAGGACTTTACGGGCCGCTCGCATATCGACCAGGCATTCGCGAAGGTGGGCGTGGTGCCCGACGTGGTGCTGACCGCCATCGACGCCGACGTGATCAAGACCTATGTCGAACTCGGCATGGGCGTGGGCGTGGTGGCGGCGATGGCCTACGACCCGAAGCGCGACAGCGAGCTCGTCGCGCTCGACACGCAGCATCTGTTCGAGGCGAGCACGACTCGCGTGGGTCTGCGCAAGGGCGCTTTCCTGCGCCAGTACGCGTACCGGCTCATCGAGATGTTCGCGCCGCAGCTCACCGAGCAGCAGATCGCGAGCCAACTGCGCGAGGTGGGCTGACGAGGCGGCTTGACGAGACGGCCTGATTATTGCGGCGGCCGGCGGATCGCTTAAAATCGCCGCCATGAATACTCCCGTTTCGACTTCCTCTCGCGCGGCAGCGGCCAGGCCCCTGCCGCGCATCGCCGTGCTCGCTACCGGCGGCACCATTGCGGGCTCCGCGGCCGACGCGGCGAACACAGCCGGCTATCAGGCCGGCGTGATCGGCGTCGGGCAACTGCTGTCCGCCGTGCCGGGCCTCGACGCCATCGCGCAGATCCATGCCGAGCAGGTCGCGAGCATCGACAGCAAGGACATGTCGCTCGCGTTGTGGAGCACGCTCGCGCAGCGCGTGAACGAGTTGCTGGCGAGCGACGAGATCGATGGCGTGGTGATCACGCATGGCACCGATACCCTCGAAGAAACCGCATACCTGCTGCACCTCACGGTGAAGAGCGCGAAACCGTGCGTGCTGACGGCGGCCATGCGGCCGGCCACGGCGCTCTCGGCCGACGGTCCGCTCAATCTGCTCAACGCCGTCACGCTCGCAGCCAGCGAAGCGGCGGCGGGGCAAGGCGTGCTCGTGGCGTTCAACAACCGCATTCATTGCGCGCGCGATGTCGCGAAGTTCAGCACCTACGCGGTGGATGCGTTCCAGTCGCCCGAAATCGGCGCGCTGGGCTGGGTGCAGGACGCTCGCGTGGAATTCCAGCGTCGCGCGCTGCGTCCGCATACGGTCGATGCGCCGTTCACGACGCCCTCGCAGTGGCCGCAGGTGGAGATCGTGACGAGCTACGCGGGTGTATCGCGCGCGGCGGTCGAAGCACTCGTTGCCGCGGGTGTGGACGGCCTCGTCGTGGCGGGCACCGGCAACGGCTCGATTCACGGCGCGTTGCAGCAGGCGCTCGCGGAGGCGGCCGGGAAGGGCGTGGCCGTCGTTCGGGCTTCGCGCGTAGGCTCCGGTCACGTCATGCACAATGGCGCTGCGCAGGACGATGCGCTTGGCTTCGTCTCGGCCGGCACGCTCAGTCCGTACAAGGCGCGCGTGCTGTTGCTGCTCGCACTCGCGGCGGGTGAGACTCACAAGGCGGCGTTACAGCGCGCATTCGATACGTATTGAAACAAGGCGCAGTTGCTCGCGGGCGAGCATCGCGCCAAAAGCAGGGCCTTGCGGATCAATCCGCAAGGCCCGCTTCGTTTGCGGGCTCCCTGCGTGCTCCTGCAGTGGCGCAATCACGAGCATCTGGCCCGTATATAGAGCTTGTCCGGGCTCGAGCGTCGGCGTGTTCGCCTCGAAGATCACGTCGTCCGGGGTGGGGCATGCATATTGCGCAATGCCATTGGCAGCACGGACGCCGTCAGTGCGGGTCCATGTCGCGACAATCCACCCGCACCCGCTACGGTGCAGGCGGCACACCGATCAATGTGCATTGCCGGCCGGCCCGGGTAGCGGAGTTCGCATGACGACCAACCTCACGTCCACTACAGCCAACGAGCGCCCGGCCGGTGCATGGCACGAGAAACTCGGCCCCGGGGTGATTACCGGCGCAGCCGACGATGACCCGAGCGGTATTGCCACCTACTCGCAAGCCGGCGCGGCATTCGGCTACAACATCCTGTGGACGATCCCGCTCACGTATCCGCTGATGGTAGCCATCCAGATCATCAGTGCACGGATCGGGCGGGTCAGCGGCCACGGGCTGGCAACCAATATCCGGCGTCACTATCCCGTGTCGCTGCTCTATGGCGCGGTGGTGCTTCTGCTCGTCGCCAATACGATCAACATTGCGGCCGACCTGACCGCCATGGGCGCGGCCGTCAATCTCGTCGTGGGCGGACCCACTTGCCTTTACACCGTCGGGTTCGCTGTGTTTTCACTCGTCCTGCAGGTTTTCGTCCCGTACAAAAGCTACGTGAAGGTGCTCAAATGGCTCACGCTCGCGCTGTTCGCGTATGTGGGCGTCGTGTTCGCCGTGAAGATTCCATGGATAACCGTGGCCGCCCGAACCGTGTTTCCCCGGCCGACATGGAGTGGCGCGTATCTGACGACCATCGTCGCGGTGTTCGGCACGACCATCAGCCCGTACCTGTTTTTCTGGCAGGCCTCCCAGGAGGTCGAGGAACTGCACGCGGCGGACGGGCAGCATGCGCTCAAGAAGGCGCCCTGGCTGGTTTTGGCGAACCTGAGGCGCATTGGATCCGACACCCGGATCGGCATGGGCTTCTCGAACCTCATCGCGTTCTTCATCGTACTGACGACCGCCGCGACACTCCACGCCCACAACCTGACCGATATTCAGACCTCTGCACAGGCCGCGAGCGCACTCAAACCGATCGCGGGACAGTTTGCATTCCTGCTTTTCAGTCTCGGCATCATCGGCACGGGACTGCTTGCGTTGCCGGTTCTCGCCGGCTCGGCCGCCTATGCGATGGCCGGCGCCTTCCGGTGGAAAAACAGTCTGGAACTGGCCCCGCGGCTGGCGAAACGGTTCTACGGGATCATCGTGCTGGCGACCGTCGTGGGCCTGGCACTCGGTTTCACATCAATCGACCCGATCAAGGCGCTTTTCTGGAGTGCCGTCATCAACGGCGTGGCGTCGGTTCCGATCATGGTGCTCGTCATGAAGATGGCGGCGCATCCGGGCGTGATGGGGGAACTCACCATTGCGGGTAGCGTGCGCGTTGTGGGCTGGCTTGCAACCGGCGTGATGGGTGTTGCGGTAGCGGCAATGTTTGTACTCATGGCGGTTTAGCGGCCCACCGCGATGCCGCGCAGCCGTGTACCAATGAGTTGGCTGCGGACCGTTCCCAGCACCGGATAATGTGACCGGATAATGCGCAGATCGCCAGTGCCCAGGCCGATGCTCTGAGGACCCGGTTGCGATATTCTCCTTCTCAACCGGGCGAAACTGACGCGCGCAGCGCGGCGTTAGCCGCGACCAGCAACCCAGCATCGTGGTTACGCAGAATCGAATCGACTGCGTCGAACGTACGTGCCAGTTCTTTTTGACCGGATTTCGTCGTCTTTCCCGCCTCCGAGATGGCTGCCGCTTCCTTTCTTAGCCGCCTGACAAGCTTGGCGGCACATCGGCTATCGAGCACGCCTTCATGGACGAATCCGCAGATCTGCGTTGTCAGTGCCACCAGTGTCGATTCAGCTGTGCCGCTGCTCGAGTGGTCGCCGTTCCTGTTGTCACGTTGCCTGGCCATATTTGCCCCCATATGGGAACCGCCACGTTTTGGACTGGCGCGAATCGATCGTGCGATGTCCGTGAAAAAAGACAGGTTCGCCTTCAAGGCGGGTTACTCACCCATGTGCATATCGGAACTCGGGGGAGTGGCTTCGTGGAGTCATGGGTCCTGTCCGGCATTGCGACCATCAGCGCAGACAATGAATACCTGATCCGGCGCATAATGACCTCGCGTTGCTTGCAACGCGATGCGGCTTGAAGTGTTCACCGATCGTACCCAGCAGGACGGGCTCGTCCGGCGGAATTAGCGTGCGCGGGATCTGCGCGGCAGTCGGGACGGCATCGAACGGTAAATTGGTCTGTTGGACTGCTCCGCCGTGTGTCACATGGGTCCCGGGTTCGCGGTGAGACCGATGGGCACGCGCCGTGCTCCGACGTTTTGGCCGCGCCGGAGTTCGTGGCGCATAGCGTGCTGGCAGCACTCAGAAAGCCGATTCGATGCTCAGACGGGGTGCTCAGACGGCATGGGCGGCGGAACACGATCCGAGCGCTGCGCATCGAGGTTACACGCCGATGGGCTGCTCGGCTTCGGCGTTTGCGCCTGCTTTCTTAGTTTGCGCCTGCTTTCTTAAACAGATAATGACCGGGCCACGCCACTTCGCGGGTGAGGGTTACGCTATGGATATTCTGGAGCGGGGTATGACGGACGAACAGCGGTTGAGCGGGAATCACTTGCTCTCGGTCCTTCCTGTGGCCGAGTGGGAGCGTCTCTCGCCCCATCTGGTGCAGGTGGACATGCCATTGGGGCAGGTTGTCTACGAATCGGGCGACAAACTCAGCCACGTCTATTTCCCGACGACGTCGATCATCTCGCTGCTGTACGTCATGGAAGACGGCGCTTCAGGGGAAATTGCCATCGTGGGCAACGAGGGAATTGTCGGCATTGCCATTTTCATGGGCGGAGAAACCACGCCAAGCCGCGCGGTAGTGCAGAGCGCGGGCAAGGCGTATCGTCTCGATACCCGCCTGCTCAAGGAGGAGTTTTGTCGTGGTGGTCCGATGCAACGGCTGCTCCTGCGGTACACCCAGGCGCTCATCACGCAAATGGCGCAGACCGCCGTTTGCAACCGTCATCATTCGATCGATCAGCAACTGTGCCGCTGGCTGCTGTTGAGCCTCGACCGGCTTCCATCCAACGAACTGAAAATGACCCAGGAGCTGATCGCCAACATGCTGGGCGTACGCAGACCGGGGGTCACCGAAGCCGCGATGAAGCTGCAGGAAGCCGGGTTGATCCGCTATAGCTACGGCCACATCGAGGTGCTGGATCGGCCCGGGCTCGAAAAGCGCGTCTGTGAATGCTATAGCGTGGTGAAGCGTGAATTCGACCGCTTGCTGCCCGATCTGAAGGCGCTGTGAGGAGCGAGAAACGTTGCTCGAATGGCTCTTTTGAAGCCGCGGCAGGCTTCGGCAAGTGCGACAACGGATTTGTCCGTTTGCATTGAAATGAAATGTCGCAATTGTCCAATGCCGTACAGACCGGGCTTCTGATTGTCCGGATCATTGAATGCTTGAAGACGCAGGGAATGTCGAGCATAACGGGGAGGGGAGTCGCGCGGCAGGCAACAGCGATAGCGAGCGAAGAGCCGTGCGTAACCTCGGACCATCACGGAAGCGATGTATTCTTGATCAATGCCGGAACTCAATCAGGACCGGCTGTCCGTCCTGAAAGACGGAAAAGGGAGAGCCGGCGAAGCGTCGGCTTTTTCATGCAGAGTCGGTGTCGAATGCCTGAAGCACCATGACAGGCGGCGGCAGGATCGTGGTATGCAAGCCGGATCCCTCGCCGCCCGATAGCCTCGGGCATGGGGGCGATGGGAATTTCAGCCCGCCCGGCCTGCGAGCGGACATGTAGCGTACTTATTCGTAACGTGGTGGCTGGCGCGGCTTCGAGTGGCCATCTTCGTTCGCTGAATCTGCGTCTTGAGCGCTTTCGCTACTGGGCGTCTGAGGCGGCGGCGCAGGTTCCGACCAATATCCTTCGCGGTTGTAGAACTCGTGTAGCGCCACTTCGTAGCTTCGATGAACGGGTATCGAGTCGTCGTAGCCCGGGCTACGCAGAATCGTGTCGCGCGTGAGCGAGGTCGACACGGTTGCAGCGAACCAGTCGACGAGTTCGATCCAGCGCGTGGCGATCAGCACTTCCTTTGCGCCGGGCCACCAGTTGCTCGTATCGACTTTCAGGTAGCGCAGGACCCAGGCGCGATCGTCGAAGATGAAACCCGAAACGTGCCCGATGGTTCCGTCTATCGTTTCGATGTGGTAGCCCCTGACCTCGTCCGTGCTGCGTAGATGGACGTCCGGCAACGCGCGGTTGGTGTTCAGGGTGGGGCGTATCGGGGCGGGTGCAGGGAGCTCCTGCGCAGCGGCATCGAACGCCGGCCACGCACCCATTCCCCACAGATTCGGTCCGCCCCAATACGTCGGATAGCTGTAGTAACGCAGGTACTCGATTTCGTGCTGGCGCGATACCGGCTTGTGCGTGTCGAGTGTCGGGCTGTCACGCACCTGTTGGCGTGTCAGCTTGACATAGACTGCGTTCGACGACCAGTCTACGTGCTTGAGCGAGTATGGAGAAATGAGCACCTGTCTGTCGTGGAGCCAGTTTCCGGTATCGACCACGAGGTAGCGAACGCCCCACGCCTCGTCGTCGAAATAGACCTGATTGATGCTGCCGATTTCACCGTCCGAAGCACGGACATTGCATCCGTGCAGATCTTTTATGCTTCGCAACATGATGCCTCCATGATGTCGAGACCGGCGCATCGATGGCATTCGAAGCGCCGGCCGCCAAATCAATCAGAGTGAATTGAGTCGCGTGACTTTGGTGCCTTCGAGCGATGCGCCGGCCATCAGGCCGTTGTTCGTCAGCACGAACGCATCGACCTGACCGGTCGCAGTGGTCGTGTCGACGTTGCCGTTTGCCCCGATCTTCAGGACTGCGACAGAGGCATCTCCGCCCGCGGACCATCCATCCGTGCTGCGGAACCGCCTGAGCGATTCATCGGTCATGAACAGGAAGACGATCGCACGTGACTGGGCGCCGATCTGCCAGCCCACTGATCCGGTGGCCGTGCTGTAGTAGCCGACCGTATGACCGTTCACGCGCAGTGACCCTTCGCCGTACTGGCCTCCGACCACAAGGCCCGCATCGATCACGGACGGGAATACCAGCACGCCTTTGGCTTTGGAAACCAGTTCGCGCGAGCCGCTTGCGTCGGCATAAAGACGAGCAAGGGTCGAGTCGACACTTGCGTCGATAGTTTTACGCTTGTCCATTTGCTGACCACTTGTGGTCGATGGGCCGGTTGTGGTGCAGGCGGGAATCGCCAGCACGAGCGCGAGGGCGAGGCCCGTCGCGCTCAAGATTGATGTCCGTCCACGCATGATGTTCTCCCTGGGTATCCGACGATGTTGCTGACGCTACGCCGAATCCCTTCGCGAGGCGGTACGACACCGTACAAATTCGTTGTCCGATGTGTCTCGCGGGTGTCGCGACTCGATGCGCCAGGATTCGTGCAGCGGGATGCAGGACGGTACTGCACCGTACAGACGTGCGGCCGTGTGGGCCGCATGATCGGGGTTCATGCGAGGAACCTCTCTCGCCTCAGTCAGGAGACGCTTGTGCACTATCCCCTCTATGTTCAACGGCGTGACGGCAAAGGCTATCGCGGCACGTTCGCAGATTTTCCGTGGCTCGAAATGGAAGGGGACACGCTCGACGATCTGGCGCTAGACGCTGCGCGCCTCGTGCAACGGACGTATCACCGAAGCGAACGCATCATCCCTGCGCCGACCGACGATATGTCGAAGCTGCAGGCGCTCGAATTGGACGATGGAGAAGGCTTGTGGATGTTTGTCGATATCGACCTGGCGGACGTCCAGTCGCACTCCGTGTTCATTCGGCTTAGCCTCGACAAAAGCTTGCTGCAGGAGATCGACCTGGCGGCGCGACAGCATCATATGGGCAGGTCGGCCTATATCGCACAGGCCTGCGCCGATGAACTCGCGCACGAGGGTGATGACCGCGCGCTTCTGCGTTTCTGAAGCGTTTCTGAACAAGACTCCCTGATTCGTTCCGGCGAGGGGCCGGGCGGGAGTGGCATTGTCTATCGATCGGATTCCGACTTCAAGGGAGGGCAAGATGAGCCAAACAGTAACGGCTTACCTCGTGGGCACCATGGCGGCGATGTTCGTCGCGATTTATCTGGCGATGCGGTACTGGGCGAGGCAGCGGCATCAAATGGCGAACCTGGGTGCGGCTGACATTGCCGGCGGCGCAAAGACTCAACAGCGCTCGCTGAGCGCAGGCGTCCAGCATCCATCCATGGATGTGGACTGAGAAGGGCATGAAATGACAGCGACATTGTGGGGAATCATCGGCGGCATGGCGTGGATGTTCGGCTTCGCATGGTATCGGCGAGGACATCGGGCGGCCGCCCGAGCGCGGCCCGACCGGGCGCCGTGAACACGTCGACTGTGTACGCCGGCAATTTCACGGGCCATTGCGCCGTGCCAATCCGTTGCGCGAACAACCATTCGCGCTCGGCGAGAGGCGTATGGGCGATTTGACCAGGCGCGGGCATTGGCCCCGGCGATATCAAGGGAGTCTGATTTGTTCCTTTCGTTCTTGCGGGTTTCCAGCCGCCATGATTTGATTTCACCCTGGAACAGCAGGGAGCCCGTGCGCGAGGAGCTATTCGGCGAGGAGCGTCTGGCGCAGCATGCGAGGAGCCTCGCGAGCGCGCAGAACATCTTGCGCGGTACGCGCGCCGGGCCGTCTCTGGCCACGAGGCTCAAGGACAACGCGCGCCGTCTGATGCACGCGTATGAAGCGACCGCCGCAGCCGCGGCGATGGACGAGGCGATCACGCCTGCGGCCGAATGGCTGCTCGACAATTACTATCTCGTCGACGAACAGGTTCGCAAGGTGCGTGACGACCTGCCTGCGAGCTACTACCGGCAATTGCCCAAGCTCAGCAACGGTCCGTTCGCCGGGTATCCGCGCGTGTTCGGCATTGCGTGGGCGTTCGTCGCGCACACGGACAGTCGCTTCGATCCCGATCTCTTGTGCCATTTCATGCGGGCGTACCAGACGGTGCAGCCATTGACGATCGGTGAACTCTGGGCCGTGGCCATCACGCTACGCATCGTGCTGATCGAGAACCTGCGCCGCCTTGCCGATCAGATCACCGAGGGCCGTACCGCGCGGCTCGACGCCGATGCGATGGCCGATCGTCTTCTGGGCGTAGATGGGCATGCGCCCGAGGACCTGGCCGCGCTGGCGGCGCACTACGAGCGATCGTCTTTGCGCGACACGTTCTGCGTGCAATTGCTCCAGCGGTTGCACGACGAGGATCCGCAGACGACGCCAGCTCTCCTCTGGTTGCACGAGCGCCTCGGCGCCCATCACACGACGGCCGAGCGGATTGTCGCGACGGTGCATCAGCAGCAAGGGGCCGCGAGCGTGACGGTGCGCAACGTCATTACCAGCATGCGCCTGATCTCGGACGTGAACTGGACCGAGTTGTTCGAGCGCATCAGCCCGGTAGACGACGTGCTGCGCACGCATAGCGGCTTCGTCGAGATGGACTTCGCGACACGCAACCTCTATCGAGGCGCGATCGAGGCGCTCGCGCGCGGCTCGCCGGCAAGCGAGACGGATGTCGCGCGGCGCGCCGTCGCGGCGGCACAAATGGCGCGGGCAGCGTTGAGCGGGAAAGCGGGCACGGCACCGGCGCCTCATGCCGGGCAGGACGGCCTTTTCTCCGGGCGGCTGGAGGGGGCGGCGGCGCGCCGCGAATGCGAGCCCGGCTACTACCTGCTCGCGAACGGTCGTCGCGTGCTGGAGCGAGCGATCGGCTACCGCGCGCCCATTGCGCTCTGGCTGCCTCGCTTGACGCGGCGGGCCGGGTTGACTGGCTATCTCTTCCGGATCCTGTTGCTGGCCGCGCTGATCTTGACCGCCATGCTGACGTTCTCGACCGGCTTCAGGATCCCGCCGGTCTGGTTGATCTGCCTTGCGCTCGCCGGGTTGCTGCCCGCTGTCGATGTCGCGGTGGCGATCGTCAATCGCGGCGTGATGCGCGACATCGGTGCGATCGTGCTGCCCGGACTCGCGCTGCGCGACGGCATCCCAGCGAGTCTGCGCACCGTCGTAGCCGTGCCGGTCCTGCTGACTTCGGCCAACGCGCTGGCTGAGCAGATCGAACGCCTTGAAATCCATCATCTGGCGAGCCCCGACGGCGAACTGTATTATGCGTTGCTCACGGATTGGACTGACTCTCCGACGGAGCACGTCGAAGGTGACGAAGCGCTGCTAGGCGCCGCGGCCATGGGCATCGGCCAGTTGAACCGGCAGTATCCGGGCAGCGGCGACACGCCGCGTTTCCTGCTGTTGCATAGGCGGCGCACGTGGAACGGCGAAGAGGGCCAGTGGATGGGCTGGGAGCGCAAGCGCGGCAAGCTTCGCGAGCTGAACCGGCTGCTGCGCGGCGCGCCGGATACGACGTTCGTCGAGATCGACGGACGCTCGCCCACGGCTCCGCCAGAGGTGCGCTACGTCATCACGCTCGACGCCGATACCCGTTTGCCACGCGACTCGGTGCGCCGCCTCGTCGGCAAGATGGCGCATCCGCTCAATCGTCCGGTATTCGATGCGACGAGCCAGCGCATTGTCGATGGCTATGGCGTGCTTCAGCCGCGCGTGACACCTTCCTTGCCGGTCGGCACGCAAGGGTCGCTGTTCCAGCGAATCGTGTCCAGCCCCAGCGGAATCGATCCCTATGCGGCGGCCGTCTCCGACGTGTATCAGGATCTGTTCGACGAAGGCTCCTACACGGGCAAGGGCATCTATGACGTCGACGCGTTCGAGGCTGCGCTGGCCGGCCGCGTGAGCGAGAACACGATGCTCAGTCACGATCTGTTCGAGGGCATTTTCGCGAGGGCAGGACTGGCTTCCGATATCGAAGTCGTCGAGGAGTATCCCGCGCGTTACGACGTCTCTGAAGCCCGTCAGCATCGCTGGGCGCGCGGCGACTGGCAGTTGTTGCCGTGGCTCCTGAGCGTGCATCGGCGGCCCGATCTCGCGCTGGGGGCGACTGGCCGCTGGAAGATGCTCGACAACCTGCGCCGCACGGTTATCGCACCGGCGGCGTTCGTCGCGCTTTTGGCGGGCTGGCTCTTGCCTTTGCCTGCGGCGCTGCGGTGGACGGCCTTCGTGCTCGCCACGATCGCGCTGCCCGTGCTGCTGCCCGTAGTGGGCGCGCTCATGCCGCGCTGGCGGCGTGCGTCCGTGAAAACGACAGCGCGCAGTCTGTTCAGCGTCTGGCTGGCCGACCTGCGGCTCGCGCTCTGGCGGTTCGGTCTTTCCACGGTGTTGCTGGCGCAACAGACCTGGTCGATGGGCGACGCCATTGCGCGGACCCTGTTTCGTGTGGCGCTCAGCCGCCGGCACCTGCTCGAATGGACCACGGCCGCCGAGGCCGGAGCCCGTGATCGGCTCACGCTGGGCCACACCTGGCTGCATATGTCCGGTGGCGCGGCGCTTGCACTGGGTGCAGGCGTGACGGTCGGCGTGGCCGCAATGTACACGGGTCGTCATGGCGCGTGGGTCGCGGCGCCTTTCGTGCTGGCATGGCTCGCTTCGCCCGCGCTCGCGTACTGGGCGAGCCTGGCGCCGCAGGCAGCAGGAGAGCTCGCCGTGAGCGACGCCGACGCCCGGCGGCTTCGCCATCATGCGCGCCGCACGTGGCGCTATTTCGAAACCTTCGTCACGCCGGCCGACCAGATGCTGCCGCCGGACAACTTTCAGGAAGATCCGCAACCGGTCGTCGCTCATCGGACATCGCCGACCAACCTCGGGCTCTACCTGCTCGCTACGGTCAGCGCAAGCGAGTTCGGCTGGGCAGGTATGGGAGACACCGCCGAGCGGCTCGAGACCACGCTGGCCACCATGCAGCGGATGCCGCGCTATCGCGGGCATTTCTACAACTGGTACGCCACGCAGGAACTGCGTCCGCTCGAACCGAAGTACGTGTCC
>Ga0335083_10005774_pt1 | contig 15581 bp, 14 predicted proteins | sample Lox_Sample_42_FD_206716 | JGI IMG/M metagenome (GOLD analysis project Ga0335083, IMG submission 206716) | Soil microbial communities from Loxahatchee National Wildlife Refuge, Florida, United States - Lox_Sample_4.2 | ecosystem: Environmental > Terrestrial > Soil > Wetlands | place: USA... | reverse complement strand
CGCTCGGCATCGACAACGCGCTGCACCAGCCGCTCGGCGTCGACCCCGAGGTGTTTCATCCGCGCCGCCGCACGCTCGCGCTGCGCGAGCGGCTCGGGCTCGCGCCCGGGACACGGCTGCTCGCCTACGCGGGGCGCTTCGCTCCCGAGAAGAATCTGCCGGTGCTGCTCGCCGCCTTCGCCGCGCTCGGCGCCCCCTATCACCTGGTGCTGATCGGCGGCCGCCGCCGCGCGCGCCCGGCGCCGAACGTCACCCAGGTGCCCTACCGCCGCGACAGCATCGAGCTCGCCTCCTGGATCGCCTCGGCGGACGCGCTGGTGCACGCCGGCACCAAGGAAACCTTCGGACTCGTGGTGCTCGAAGCCATGGCGTGCGCGCGTCCGGTGATCGCGGCGCGCGCCGGTGCCTTTCCCGAGCTCATCGATGAGAGTGTCGGCATGCTGGCCGCGCCCGACAGCGCCGCCGATATGGCCGCCAGCATCGCCGCGCTCTACGAACGCGATCTCGGCGCGCTGGGCGCGGCGGGGCGCGCGCGCGTGCTGAAGCATTACACCTGGGACCGCACCTTCCGCCGCCAGATCGACCTCTACGGCGCGCTGCTCGGCGCACGCCGCCCGGCGATCGCGGCCGCAGAGCAGCTGGGACTCTCCTCGCCGGGCTCCTGAGGCGCTAGCGGCGCGCCGCGCGCAGCAGCGCCAGCCCGAACGGCGCGCGCGCCAGCGCGAGCAGCGCCCGGTAGAGCACACGGCGCGCGAGCGGCGCCGGCCGCCCCGGGATGGCGCGATAGAACGCCTCGCCCGGATCGCGGTGCACGTGCAGCGCGCGCGCCGTGAGGCGCCATTCGCGCGCGCCGGCGGCGATGCGGTACTCCTCGGGGCCGGTGCGCTCGATGAGCGCATCCGCGAGGCGCGCGGGCAGATCGGCCGGCGCGGCGGCCGCGAAGGCGAGCCGCAGCGGCTCGCCGGCATGCCCGGCGCCGCGCCCCGTGAGTGTCAGTCCGAGGGGACCGGCGCTCTCGCGCCGGCACTCGACCCCACCCTGGAACTGCGCCACGCGCACGGCCGGCTCGGCCATGGTTTTCCTCCGCTTTCGCCTGCGGGCGATTGTACGATAAGGCCGTGGAACCCAACGCTCTCGAGCCGCGCCGCGACCTGACACTGCTGCACGCCACGTCGCTCGTGGTCGGCGTCATCATCGGCACCGGCATCTTCCTCAAGGCGGCGAGCATGGCGCAGGCGGTGGGAACGCCGGGCCTGGTGCTGGCGGCATGGGTGGCCGCAGGCCTGGTCGCCATGCTCGGCGCGCTGTGCTTCGCCGAGCTCGGCGCGGTGCTGCCGCACGCGGGCGGGGAATACGTGTACCTGCGCACCGCGTACGGGGAAATCCCCGGGTTCCTGTTCGCCTGCAACGCCTTCGTGCTCGGCGGCGCGGCGGTGGCCGCCTACGGCGCCGCGGTGGCGATCTTCGTCTCCGACATCCACCGCTTCGATGCCGTCTTCGTGCGGCACACGCTGCACCTGTTCGGCCGCGCCTTGCATCTCGAGTTCGGCGCGCGGCAGCTGATCGCGGTCGGCGTGATCGCGGTGTTCGCCGCCATCAACTGCCTGGGCGTGATGCTCGGCGGGCGCGTGCAGACGCTCCTCACGGCGACCAAGGTGGCGGCGATCGTGGGAGTGGCGGGCGGCGTGTTCCTCTTCTCCGGCGGCGGCACGTGGTCGAACTTCGCCGGCGGCAGCGGCGGCGCCGGCGGCGGCGGCCTCGCCGGCTTCGGCGGCGCGATGTTCGCGGCGCTGTGGGCCTACAGCGGCTGGCAGTTTCTGCCGATGGCGGCCGGCGAGGTGCGTGAGCCGCAGCGCACCCTGCCGCGCGCCATCGTCGGCGGGACACTGCTGGTCCTGGCGCTCTACCTGGCCGTCAACACCGCCTATCTCTACGCGCTGCCCTTCTGGCAGGTGGCGAGCGCCAACTCGACCGCCTACCCCGAGGCGCCCTCGGTGGCGGCGCGCGCCGTGGAGACCTTCCTCGGCACCCGCGCGGCACCGATCGCCGCGCTCCTCTTCCTCATCTCGACCATCGGCTCATTGAACGGCGTGATACTCAGCGCGGCGCGCGTGCCCTACGCCGCCGCGCGCGACGGCCTGTTCTTCGCGCCCTTCGGGCGGCTCAATCCGCGCAGCCGCGTGCCGGTGACCTCGCTGGTGCTGCTCGCGGTGTGGGGTGCGCTGCTCGCCGCTTCCGGCACCTTCGATCAGCTCACCAACATGGCGGTCATGTCGTACGCGCTCTTCTGGATCCCGGTGTCGCTCGCCGTGCTGGTGCTGCGCAGGAAGCTCCCGGACGCGCCACGTTCCTTCCGCGTACCGGGCTATCCCGTGGTACCGCTGGTGTTCGCGCTCGTCATGGTATGGATCGTGGCGAGTGCGCTCCTCACCGCCACCGCGGAATCGGTGGCGACGCTGGTGCTGGTGGCGCTCGGGCTGCCGCTCTATCCGCTGTTCCGCCGCCGCGCCCGCGCGGCGCTCACTGCGCCTCGAGCTCCCACAGAGTGAGCGGCGCGCCGCGCCGCAGCCACAGCCCGAGGCCCGCCTCGCGGAAGTGCCGCCCGAGGCGCGTGCGGTACCAGCGTGCGCTGCGCAGGTGCACGTCGGGATCGGTCCGCGCGCGGTCGCAGTTGCGGGCGAAGTCCCCGCGCGTGAGCGCGCTGAAGTAGAGCAGCCCGCGGGTGAGGCGCGCCAGGTTCGCGAGCGCGCGCACCGCCTGCGGCGTGTCGAGGTATTGCAGCACGTCGTAGCAGATGACCAGATCGTACGGCACGCGCGTGCGATGCTCCTCGAGGCGCCCGCGCCGCCAGCCGTAGCGCCTGCACAGGTACGCGCTCACCTCGAGCCCGGTATACCCGGCGCGCGGCAGCGCGCGCCGCAGCTCGCGGCCAAGGAGGCCGACGCCGGCACCGGCATCGAGGATGCGCCGCACCGGCAGCCCGGCGTAGGCCGCACCGGCGGCGATGAGGCGCGCCCGCGCGCGCATCTCGGCGCGCGTGGCGACCGCGGTGCGCGGATCGTAGTAGTAACGGCGGTAGTACTCGCGGTCGAAGGGCATGGCGCTGTGAATTGCGGCTGAATCGCGGCTGAACGGATTATGACGGAGCGCGGCGGGCGTGCGCAGCGCGCGGCGGCGCCGCCCGGCTGTATGCTCAAATGGCTGGTGCGCGTTATGCACGCTAAGGAGGCTCTCATGACACGCAATGCAATCCGGGCCGCGCTCGCCGCGGCACTACTGACGGCCACGCTCTCGGCCTGTGTGGTGGCCCCGGCGCCCGGCTATTACGGCGAGACCGTCTACGCAGCGCCTCCGGCACTGCAGGTCGAGGCGGTCGGCGTCGCCCCGGCCCCCGGCTACTTCTGGATCGGCGGCGGCTGGTTCTGGGAAGGCGGCCGCTATGCCTGGCACCCGGGCTACTGGTCCGCGCCGCGGCCGGGCTACCACTGGGTACCGCGCACCTGGGCGCGCGTCGGCGGCGGCTGGCGCGCGCGCGGCGGCGTCTGGGTGCGCTGAGCGGCATCTCTGACCGGCGACCGGGCGGGGCATTTGCCTCGCCGCCGGGGCCGCTGCACACTCCGCCGCTCGGGCGACATCCACGGCCCGGGAGGAGCGAACGCATGAGCAGGGCGAGGAAAGCGGCCATGTGGCTGGGGGCGGCGCTGACGGCGACCGCAGTCGTGGCGGCTGCGCAGACTCCGGCCGCTGGCGGCGGCGGCAGGTTCACCCTGACGAGCCCCGACTTCGCGCAGGGCAAGACGCTGGCCATGGCGCAGGTCTTCAACGGCTTCGGCTGCAGCGGCGGCAACGTCTCCCCGGCGCTCGCCTGGAGCAATGCGCCGGCGGGAACGAAGAGCTTCGCGCTGCTGGTGCACGACCCCGACGCTCCGACCGGCAGCGGCTGGTGGCACTGGGTGGTCTACGACATTCCCGCGAGCGCGCGCTCCCTGCCCTCCGGCGCGGGTGATCCGAAAAAGGGGCTGCTGCCGATGGGCGCGCAGCAGGGGCGCACGGATTACGGCACCGCGGGCTATGGCGGCCCCTGCCCGCCGCCCGGCAAGCCGCATCGTTACTACTTTCGTCTCTACGCGCTGAAGGTCGCGAAGCTCGAGGTGCCGGCGGACGCGAGCGCCGCGTTGATCGGCTTCAACGTCAACGCCGCCGCGCTCGGCAAGGCGGAGCTCATGGGCCTTTATGGCCGCTGAGCTGCGGCCCGGTGCCGCGGTCCCCGCGGCGCGCGACCGGCGTCCGGCGGTCTGGCCCTGGCTGCTGATGCCGCTCGTCGTGCTGGTGGTGTTCGCGGCGCTGTACCGTATCCATCACCGGCCCGGCACTCCCTGGACGCCATGGGCCCGGCCGAGCGAGGCGAACGCGCAGCCGATTCGCTAGCCGGTTTGAACCAGCGAGACCGCGTGGTCGTTCGGGCTGACCGCCAGCGGTGGGAAGGCCACATAGGCCTTCAGTTGCCGGTATGCCGCATTGCACATGACGTCGAAGCCGTAGTTCGGCAGCGGCGCGGCGAGGCCGCGAACTGCCACCTGCATCGCGCGGATCGGCCAGCACGCCGCCAGCAGTTTCCTGGCCCCGCCCGGCGTCACGGAATAACACAGCATTCCGAACGCGTGCAGCAATCGCAGCGCGCGCGGCTCGAGCTCGAGCGCCTGGAACCGGTCCAACCGGGTACGCAGGCTCGCCTGGTCGGACTGGATCAGACACTCGCTGACGCCGGGCAGTCCGTCGACGATCAGCACTGAGTCGAAGTTCCAGCCCCATAAGACGATATCCCAGTCCTCCGGCAGAGCCGCGAGCAGCCCCGCGGCCCGGTGTTGGAAGCCTCGATTGAGAACGGCGTCGTCCTCGCAGACCGTTAGCGCGATGCCATCGGCCGCCGCCTCTTCCCACAGAGTGAAATGCGACAAGGCGGCGCCGAGGGCGCCGTCGGTGTAGGTCACCGCGGGGTCGAGGAAGCCCGCCTGCTGCAGCTGCGCGCGGTTGACGGCCCGGCCGTCGACTGCGGCAAAACGCTCGAGGCCGCCCACAAAGCCGTTCTGCGCCTTGAAGGTCGCCAGGCGCTCGGCGCTGCGATCGAGATTGATGACTACGATTCTCGTCGGAATCATGGATGCGTGTAGCCGGCCCTGTGGAGCGAGTCGACGAAGAAGCGCTCGAACTCCCGCACGACGCGCCGATCCTCGTACAGTTTGTGGTTTCTGCTCAGGATCGCAGCGCGCACGCGTTCCCGGAGCGCACCGTCGGTCGCGATCCTGACGGCGGTGTCGGCGTAGCTCTCGATATCCCTCGCGATGCAGTCATCGAGGTCCATGTGCCGATACATCGCCTGCGTGTGCCGGCCGCGCTGCAGGCTGGTCGGCAGAGTCACGACGGGCAGACCGACGGCCAGGGCCTCGAGCGAGCTGTTCATGCCATTGAAATGGATCGTGTCGAGCGCGACGTCCCCAAGCGACAGCAGATCGGGGAAGTCCTCGGAACTGACCGGCTCGATGAACACGACCCGCCCGACATCGTGCGGCAGCGCGCGCCGCAAGCGCTGCCGAAGCGTCTCGGCCCATTCGCCGACGGCGCCCTTGATGAAGACCACGTGCCCCGACCTGTCGCGCTCGAGAATGATGCGGATGGCCCGATCGAGGTCCGGATGGATCTTGAAGAGCGTCTGCGGACACAGGTAAATGCTCCCGGTCGCCGGCAGGCCGTACGCGCGCCGCTCGCCGCGCGCCGCGCGCGGCGCCGGACGGCGGTACCAGGCGAGTGTCGGCAGGTCCGCCAGAGCGTACATCTGCTCGCTGTAGTCCACGCCGGCGCCATCGCGCTCATAGAGCGAGTTCGTGACGAAGTAGTCCATGTTCGGCACGCCGGTCGTGTCGGGATGGCCGTAGGACACGCACTGTACGGGTGCGAGCCGCCCGAACGACAGGTAGTAGCTGCGCGCATCCATGCCGATGTCCTGGTAGAAGAGCACATCGAGCTCGAGCGCCGCGATCCTGCGCTGCGCATCGGCGAGGCTGGCGGCCTCCTCGATCGCGACGAACTCGTCCGCAGCCGTACGGATGCGCTCGGTGTGCGCGTCGTTGAACCCGGGCTCGAGCTTGATCGCCACGACCTCGAAGCGATCGCGATCGAGCTGCTCGATCAGGCCGGTGGAGGTCTTGGCAATCGAGTGCCTGTAGAAGTACTTCGAGAGCATGCCGATGCGCACTCTGGGTCCGCGCGGCGCGCGCCGCGCGCAGTGATGCGCCGTCTGCGCGAGCCAGGGCATCGCCGCGAGCACCAGCCGCGCCGCCTTGCACTGCAGCTCACGGTTGCACTCGCCGTGATAGGAGAGGAAGAACGCCGGCAGGCCGGCAATCCCCATCGGGTCGGTGATGGCCGGTACGGCCTCGAGGGCGCGCTCGAGTGCCCCCTGGTACGAGGCGCGGATCCCGCCGATCGAGGCGCGCGATTCGAGGATTGCCGGCAGGGCGAGCTCCGTCCCGAGACGAACCTCCGGCGACGGCTGCAGCCGCAGCAGCGCTTCGGCATAGTGCCGCGCCTGCGCGACGAGGCCCTTGGACAGGGCGGCGCGCCAGGCACACGCGTAGGGATACGGATCGCCGGGACTCGCCGCCTGCGCCCGCTCGAGAAACTCGAACGCTTTGGACGAGAGGCGCAGCTCGTTGGCGAGTTGCGCCGCCAGGATGAGCGCCTGCACCGACTGCGGCAGCAGCCGCAGGCTGTCCGTGGCGACCACGAACGCGTCCGCCAGCCGCCCCCGGGACCTGAGCTCGCTCGCCTGGGCGTAAAGCGCCGCGGCCTCTTCGGACAGCCGCCCGCGGCTGACCGCCCGAAGCGCCGACGCATCCGCCGAGCGCGGGTCGCGCGCCTCGAGCGCGTTGGCGAGGTTGTGCCTCGCGGGGGCATGATCCGGCGTGCATTCGATCGCCCTGCGGTAGGAGGCGACCGCATCGTCCCAGCGTCCCGCCGCCCGCTGCGCGACTCCTAGACTCGTCAGGTAGTCGGCGTTGCGGGGATCGAGCGCGAGCGCCCGCTGGTAACGGTCGATGGCGCCGGCAAAGTCGCCGCTCAGCTTGAGCGCGCGCCCGAGCAGGTACCAGCTGTGGGCCATGCCGGGTGCGTACTCGACGGCGCGGCTCGCGGCGGCGAGTGCCGTCGCTGGATTCTGCGTGGTGAGTGCGAGCTGGGCGACGACCAGCCACGCCTCCGGTGCGCAGGGGTCGAGCCTCAGGGCCGCCGTCGCGTGCCGCTCGGCAGCGCCGAATTGCTCGCGGCCCAGGGCCGCGCGGGCTTGCGCCAGCAGCTCCGTGATTTGCGCGCCTGGGGTCATGTCCGTCAGTGGCCGGCGCTCCAGGGGAATCCCGCCGGATAGCGCTGGCGCATGAACTCGTTGCCCTGATGGAAGAACTCGGCCGTGACCGAGCCGGGGTTGCCTCCGAGGCGGTAGTTCACCGTGTACGCGCCGGAGGCGCGATAGCGTGGAAAGTGCGTGGCGAGCGTCTTGAGGTACACCCGATCCTGGCCCCAGCCCCCGTGCCAGGCCGAGGCGGCGGCGGCGGCCACGCCCCGCTTGAGGCAATAGCAACTGGTGTCGACCAGGTGGTGCCCGCGCCATCCGGGCCAGGCGCCCAGGCTCTCGCAGTCGTCGCGGACCACGAACTCCCCGTCGCGAGCGACGACGCGCCGCAGGCTGAACGCCCAGTCGAGCCCGAAGCGCTGGATCGTGGCGATCAGCCCGGCGACGTGCTCCGGCTCGTACCAGTTGTCCTCATCGAGGAACAGCACGTAATCGCAGTTCACGAAATGGGAACAGCCGGCGAGCGCCCGGTGACCGTAGTAACCGCCGGATCCCACGTTCTCCGGCAGTACCAGCAGGCGGATGCGCGCCGTATCGAGGCCTTCGAGAGACTGCTGCACCTGCGGGTGGAACTGCGGCCCGTCGCAGACCACATAGGCCTGCACCGGTGCATGGCTCTGGCCGAGCACACTCGCGACACAGCGGCGCAGCACCGCGCGTCCGACGGTCGGAATGATCACCGTCGCGCTGGCGCTGGCCTGCAATGCGCTCTGCATCTCAGCGCTGCCCGGCAACGCGGCGGCAATGCCTCAGGAACGGCTCGATGTTTCCCGAGCGCGACTCGAACAGATGAAAACAGTCCTCGCCATACGTCGTTGCCACTCCGTAGGCAAGCCTGCGTCCCGGGAGGTCCCACTTCGGACTCTGGCAGTGAGTCGGCGCAATCAACTCCACCGGCGCGCTCGCCGCACGCCAGGCGTCCGTCCACAGCTGACACACGTCGCCGTGCGCGCTGGCCCTGGCCGACGGCCGGCCGAGTTTCTGCCAGGCCGCGCGGTTGACGTAGACGTACCAGGCACCCGCATAGGAGCGGCTCGGATCGAGATGATTGGCGGCGCCTTCAGCGCCGATCAGCGTGCCGGCGGCGGCGCGCGTGAAATTGGCGCTGACCCGGGGCGCGCTGAGCGGAACGCAGTCGATGTCGAGGAACAGGAACACGTCGATCCGCTCCATGCGCTGCATGACCCAGTCGATCCACTCGCCGTGATCGAAGCCATCGATGCGGTGTTGTGCGACGGGCAGGCCGAGGGCTGCACAGGCGGCGCGCTGCGCATTCACCAGCTCAGGTGAGACGTTGTCCCAGTAGAGTGAGTGGATTGCGGCGATCATCGGCGCGCGGGCGGACACCTGAATACGGGCCGCGCATGATGCCGCCGCGCCTCTTACAGATCTGTGACAGTCCCTCCGGCGCCTGCCGGGGCGGCTACACTACGCGGAGCCGATGACAGCCCGAGCCGCCAAGTCACGCAGCAACCGCGCCCCGCGCGTCGGATTCGTCAGTCTCGGCTGCCCGAAGGCGCTGGTGGACTCGGAGCGCATCCTGACGCGGCTGCGCTCGGAAGGCTACGAGGTGTCGGCGACCTACGAGGCCGCCGACCTCGTGGTCGTCAACACCTGCGGATTCATCGATGCGGCGGTCGACGAGTCGCTCGATGCGATCGGCGAGGCGCTCGAGCACAACGGGCGGGTGATCGTGACCGGCTGCCTCGGCGCGCGGCCCGAGCGCATCCTCGAGCGCCACCCGCGGGTGCTCGAGGTCACCGGTCCCGCCGCCTACGAGAAGGTGGTGGGCGCGGTGCACGCGCACCTGCCGCCGCGCCACGATCCGTTCCTCGATCTCGTGCCGCCGCAGGGCATCCGCCTGACGCCGCGCCACTACGCCTACCTCAAGATCTCCGAAGGGTGCAACAACCGCTGCAGCTTCTGCGTGATTCCCGCGATGCGCGGCCGTCTCGCGAGCCGCCCGATCGAGGAGGTGCTGCGCGAGGCGGAGCGTCTGGCCGCCGCGGGCGTGAAGGAGTTGCTGGTCATTTCCCAGGACACGAGCGCTTACGGTGCGGACCTGCGCTATGCGCGCGGCGAGTGGCGCGGCGAGGAGTGGCAGACGCGCTTCATCGACCTGGCGCGCGCGCTCGGCACGCTCGGGGTGTGGGTGCGCCTGCACTACGTCTATCCCTACCCGCACGTCGATGAGGTCATCGCGCTCATGGCGCAGCGCCGCGTGCTGCCCTACCTCGACATCCCCTTCCAGCACGGCAGCCCCGCGGTGCTCAAGCGCATGCGCCGCCCCGCGCACGCCGAGGACACCCTGGCGCGCATCGCCGCCTGGCGCCGCGCCTGCCCCGGGCTCACGCTGCGCAGCACCTTCATCGTCGGCTTTCCCGGCGAGACCGAGGCCGAGTTCGGCGAGCTCCTCGCCTGGCTCGGGGAAGCCGGGCTCGACCGCGTCGGCTGCTTCAAGTACTCCCCGGTCGAGGGGGCGGCGGCCAATGCGCTCGCGGGACACGTGCCGCCCGAGGTGCAGGAGGAGCGCTATGCACGCTTCATGGAGCGCGCCGCCGCCATCAGTGCGCGGCGGCTCGCGGCCAGGGTCGGCGAGCGCATGCGGGTGCTGGTCGATGCGGTGGCGGACGGCGCCGCGGTCGCGCGCAGCGAGGCCGATGCGCCCGAGATCGACGGCGTGGTGAGGATCGCCGACGCCGCTCAGGTGCGGGTCGGTGAGTTCGCGGACGTCGAGATCGTCGGTGCGTCCGCCTACGATCTCGCCGGCCGCCTCGTGTGAGACGGCCGGCGAGCATTCCTCAGGCGGGAGTCCTCAGCTCGCGGGCTTCATTCCCAGCGACTTCATGAGCTCCGCGGCCTTTTCCTTGACGCTCTGCGCCTTGGCCATCGCGGTGGTGTAGTCACCGGAGCCGGCGGCGTTGCCGGCATCGGCCCAGGTCGACTTGAGCGACTCGAGTCCGCTCTTGGCGGCGGCGAGTGCGTCCTTGGTCACGCCCTTGGGCAGCCTGCCGGACTTCGACAGCGTCTCGACGCGCTTGGTGAGCTCCTCGACCATCTTCGGCACCGCGGCGGCCTCCGGGCCCCAGTCTTCCTTCGCCTTGGCGAGGGCCGCTTCCGCCTCGGTCTTCTTGGCGGCCGCGGCGTCCTTGAGGTTCGAGATCGCGGTCATCAGTGCGGGCGCGTCCTTCACCACGCCGGCGTAGTCGCCCTGCTGGAACTTGCCCTTGAGATCGGACAGCTGCGCATCGACGCCGCCGAGCTGCTCGGGCACGTACTTCATCGCCGAGTCGCGTACCGCATCGAGCCCCGCCTGGGCGCTGGCCACGGCCTGCTCGGCCGGGCCTTTCTGCGTGTTGCAACCGATGATGAGCACGGCCGTCAGCGCGGCCAGCAACCAGATGGATTGTTTCTTCATTGTTACCCCTCGTCGCGGATGATGGCGGGCCACGGCGAGCCGCGGCCGTGCGCGAGAGTAGCACGAATCGGCCGCCGGTGGCCCTCAGGGCGGCTTGGGCGCCGCCGGACTCACGCACTCGCCGCGCACCGCGTCATCGACGCTCGAGTAGTCGAGCTCGCCGGGGGGCAGCTGCGCGAGCCTGGCGCGCAGCAGCGCTTCGCGGGCGCGCTCCTTGAGGCGCGCCACGCGCACGCCGGCGCCGCGTGCGCCGAGCCAGGCCGAGAACTCCCCGAGCGTCTCGAGCGCGGTGCTGTCGAGATCCGGGGACTCCTCGAGGCTGAGCACCACGAGGTGCGTCGCGCCCTGCGCGCGCACCAGCGCGCGCGCCGCGGCGAACAGCGGCTCCGCGTTGGCGAAGAACAGCGGTTCCTCGGGCCGCAGCACCAGCATGCCGGACACGGTGTACGCCTGCGGGAAACGCTCGACACTCACGTAGTCGTGCACGCCGACGCGCCCGAGCACCGCCAGACGCGGCGAGGCGAGCGACTTCAGCAGCCACGCCACGCTGAAGGCGATCGCGGCGAGCAGTCCGTTCAGCACGCCGAACACCATCACCGCCAGCACCGCCGCGAGCGCCACCTGCCGGTCGCGCTGCCAGCGGAAATAGTCGGCGAACACGGAGATGCGCACCGACTTGCTGACCGCGTGGATGACGATGGCCGCGAGCACCGGCTCCGGGATGCGCTCGATGAAGCGCAGGCAGGCGAGCAGCAGCACCAGCACCGCGGCGGCGGCGCTGAGGCCCGCGAGCCGCGAGCGCGCGCCGGCCGCCTCGTTGGCGGAAGTGGCCGAGTAGCCGGCGCCGACCGGCGTGCCCTGCAGCAGCCCCGCGGCCACGTTGGCGACGCCGAGCGCGATCAGGTCGCGGTTCGGCTGCACCGCCTCGTCGTGCTTGAGCGCATAGGTGCGGATCGAGCCGTAGGACTCGGCGTACAGGATGAACATGAGGGCGAAGGAGAACTCCGCGAGCGCGAGCCAGCGCCCGCCCTCGGGCAGCACGAAGTGCGGCAACGCGGGCGTGAGCTCGATCGTCCCGGTGAGTGTCACGCCGTGGGCGGCGAGCCATGGGGCGGCGAGGATGCCGGCGACGATCACCGCCAGCGCGCCGGGCACGCGCGGGATGCGCTCGAGCACGAAGAGCCCGAGGAGCGCCGTGAGTCCGCAGCCGAGCGAGGCCGCCTGCCACGCGCCGACGCCGCGCGCGAGCTCGATGAGCAGGGTGAAGAAGCCGGTGGCGGTGGTATGCAGGCCGGCGAGCGTCGGCCACTGCTTGACGGCGATGACGATCGCGAGCCCGAAGGCATAGCCGCGCAGCACCGGGCGCGCGATCAGGTTCGACATCGCTCCGAGCCGCAGCGCGCCCGCGAGCGCGAACGCGAGCCCCGCGCCCACCACCAGGATCGAGGCCACCGCGACGCGCTCGGCGGCGCCGCTGACCCCGAGCGCGAGCAGCGCGGAGGCGAGCACCGCGGCGGAGGAGGAGGTCGCGGAGACGATGGCGAAGCGGCTGCGGCCGATCAGGCCGTAGCCGAGCAGTCCCGCGAACAGCGCGATCACGCCGGCCTGCGGCGGCAGCGTCGCCAGGTGCGAGTAGGCCACCGCCTCGGGCAGCAGCAGTCCGGCGATGGCGAGCCCGGCGAGGAGGTCCGCGGCGGCGGCGCGGCTTGCGGCCATGCGGGCGGCTCCGCGCCCTACTCGACCGTGACGCTCTTGGCGAGGTTGCGCGGCTGATCGACGTCGGTGCCGCGCAGGATCGCCGCGTGGTAGGCGAGCAGCTGCAGCGGAATGGTATAGACCACCGGCGCCTGGGTGTAGGTGACGTGCCGGGGCATCTCGATCACCGTCACGCCGTCGCTCGGCGCGATACCGGACTGCGGGTCCGCGAATACGATCAGCTCCCCGCCGCGCGCCCGCACCTCCATGAGGTTGGACTTGAGCTTCTCCAGCAGATCGTTGTTGGGCGCCACCGCGACCACCGGCATGTCGGCGTCGACCAGGGCGAGCGGCCCGTGCTTGAGCTCGCCGGCCGGATAGGCCTCGGCGTGGATGTAGGAGATCTCCTTGAGCTTGAGCGCCCCCTCCATGGCGATGGGAAAGAGCGCGCCGCGCCCGAGGAACAGGGCGTGGTGCTTGGAGGCGAAGTGCGCGGCGGCCAGGCTGCGGATCACCGGATCGAGCTTCAGGGTCTTCTCGATGAGCGCCGGCAGCTCGATGAGGCGGGTGACCAGGCCGCGCTCGCGCTCGGGATCGGCGCCGCGGTGGCGGGCGAGCGCCACCACCAGCATGCCGAGCGCGGTGAGCTGCGTGGTGAAGGCCTTGGTCGAGGCGACGCCGATCTCCGGTCCCGCGCGCGTCAGCATGACGAGCTCGGACTCGCGGACCAGCGAGCTCTCGGGAACGTTGCAGATCGCGAGCTGCGAGAGGTAGCCGGACTGCTTCGCGAGCCGCAGCGCCGCCAGGGTGTCGGCGGTCTCGCCCGACTGCGAGATGGTGACGAACAGCGAGTCGGGCGGCACCAGCGGACTGCGGTAGCGGTACTCGCTCGCGATGTCGACCGCGCACGGGATCTTGGAGATCTGCTCGATGAAGTAGCGCGCCACGCAGGCGGCGTGGTAGCTCGTGCCGCAGGCGACGATGTGCACGTTGCGGGTGCGCTTGAGTACCTCGGTGGCGGCCGGGCCGAAGGCGGCCTCGAGCAGCCGGCCGTTGGCGACGCGCTCCTGCAGCGTGTTGGCGAGCGCGCGCGGCTGCTCGTGGATCTCCTTCAGCATGTAGTGCGCGAACTCGCCCTTCTCGGCGGCATCCGCCGACAGCTCGCTCTCGCGCACGGCGCGCTCGACGCGGGCGCCGCTGCGGTCGATGACGCGCACCGCGGTGCGGCGCACCTCGGCGACGTCGCCCTCCTCGAGGAAGATGAAGCGGCGCGTCACCGGCAGCAGCGCCGCCACGTCGGAGGCGACGAAGTTCTCCTCCACCCCGAGGCCCACCACCACCGGGCAGCCCTCGCGCGCCAGGATCAGCCGGTCGGGATCGTGCTCGCTCACCACCACCAGCGCGTAGGCGCCCTCGAGCTCGGCGACCGTGGCGCGCACCGCCTCGAAGAGGTCGTGCACGGTCTGCAGGTGCCAGTGCACGCGGTGGGCAATCACCTCGGTGTCGGTCTCGGAGGTGAAGCGGTAGCCGCGCTTCTCGAGATCGGCGCGCAGCGCCTCGTAGTTCTCGATGATGCCGTTGTGGACGATCGCCAGTCCGTCGCGCGAGATGTGCGGGTGGGCGTTGCGCTCGCTCGGCACGCCGTGCGTGGCCCAGCGGGTGTGGGCGATGCCGATCAGGCCTGCGGTCGGGTTGTGGGCCAGCGCCTCATCGAGCATGCGCACCTTGCCCACGGTACGCAGCCGCGTGAGGTGCTTCGAGCCGTTGAGCACGGCGATGCCCGCCGAGTCGTAGCCGCGGTACTCGAGCCGGTGCAGCCCTTCCATCAGCACCGGGACGATGTTGCGCCCGGCGACGGCTCCGACGATTCCACACATGGCTTCAATGCCTTCAGGGGGCGCCCTCGCAGGCCGCCCGGGGCGCCAAGTGTGCCTGAAATCGCCGGAACGCGCTGATTTCGCTCATGAAAGCCGTGAAGGGCGTCGCAGCGCGTCCGGCCCGCCCGGCGCCCCCGCGGCGGTCAGCGCTGCGGCTTCACCGGACGCTTCCAGCCCTCGACGGTCTGCTGCGGCGCGCGCGCCACGGTGAGCTTGCCGGCCGGCACGCTCTTCGTCACGGTGGAGCCCGCGCCGATGGTGGCGCCCGCGCCCACGGTGATGGGCGCCACCAGCACGCTGTTGCTGCCGGTGTGCACGTCGTCGCCGATCGTGGTGCGATGCTTGTTGGCGCCGTCGTAGTTGGCGACGATGGTGCCGGCGCCGATGTTGACGCGTGCGCCGAGCTCGGCATCGCCCACATAGGCGAGGTGGTTGGCTTTGGAGCCCGCGCCCATCCGCGAGTTCTTCACCTCGACGAAATTGCCGATGTGCACGCCGCGCGCCAGCGTCGAGCTCGGCCGGAAGCGCGCGAACGGGCCGATGTTGCATTCCGCTCCGATCACCGCCCGATCGATCACGCAGTGCGCGAACACCTCGGTGCCGGCGCCGATCTCGCTGTCGCGGATCACGCATCCCGGGCCGATGCGCGCGCCGTCGCCGAGCACCACCCGTCCCTCGAGCACCACGTTCACATCGAGAAACACGTCCGCTCCGCAGCTGACGTGGCCGCGCACCTCGAGCCGCGCCGGATCGGCCACGGTGACGCCGCCGAGCATCAGCTCGCGCGCGGCGCGCGCGCGCCAGCCGGCCTCGGCCTCGGCGAGCTGCGCCTTGTCGTTGACGCCGAGCACCTCGAGTGCTGTGGCGGCGACCACCGCCCTGACGGCGACGCGGTCCTTCACCGCCAGCGCCACCACGTCGGTGAGGTAGTACTCGCGCTGCGAGTTGTCGGGCTGCAGACGCGCGAGCCAGCGGCGCAGCAGCCGCGCGGGCGCCGCCAGCACGCCGGTGTTGCACTCGCGGATGGCGAGCTGCGCGCGCGTCGCGTCCTGCTCCTCGACGATGCGGCGCACGCCGCCGCGGGCGCGCACGATGCGGCCGTAGCCCGCCGGCGTGTCGGTCTTCATCGTGAGGAGACTCAAGCTTCCGCGCCCGACGCGCGCCACCAGGTCGACCAGCGTCGCGG
>Ga0335083_10005773_pt1 | contig 15583 bp, 12 predicted proteins | sample Lox_Sample_42_FD_206716 | JGI IMG/M metagenome (GOLD analysis project Ga0335083, IMG submission 206716) | Soil microbial communities from Loxahatchee National Wildlife Refuge, Florida, United States - Lox_Sample_4.2 | ecosystem: Environmental > Terrestrial > Soil > Wetlands | place: USA... | reverse complement strand
CCGGCCGCATGACTGCCCTTGAAATACTTGAATGTAAACATGTTTCGCCTGTGCCGCACTCACAACGCCGGATTGGCATAGCTCGTGCTACATCAGATTCATCATTGTTCCATTGTCACCTCCCATCTTTGCCGCAGAGGTCTTGTGGCAAAGATGGTTGCAATGCTGAATAGACATTGAAACGACGGATGACGTAGATGAAGTTGCTAATTGCGGAAGACGATCCCATGTTCCAGAAGTTCCTTACAGACATCCTTGCGCCTGACTATGAGCTGATTTTGGTTGAAGACGGAAACGAAGCGTGGGATGGGCTTCGAGGGCCGCACGCTCCTCGACTGGCAATCCTTGACTGGTTTATGCCGGGCCTTACAGGCCCCCAGATTTGCCGTCGTGTGAGGGTGTGCCCGCCACTCTGGTATGCGTACTTGATCTTACTGACGAGTAAAAACAGCGAAGCTGATATCGTTTCTGGGTTGGTTTCAGGCGCTGATGATTACATTATGAAGCCCTCTTTAGCAGCGGAGGTTCGAGCGCGTGTCAGCTGTGGTGTGCGGCTCTTGGCCTTACGGGATAGGCTAGAGGCGCGCTCAGCGACAGATTGCCAGCCCTTCGCAAGCGAGCAAGGCGGAAGACGGCCAGCCATCGGCGGCTCTAGTGAAGACGCCTCCTCGGTTTTCGGCGCCGAGCAAACGGAGGTCGTACTGCAGCAAATGCTATCGCCTGATGATTGCGTCTGTTCCTTTCCACCGACTGAAAGCAGATTGTGCCGACTAGCGACCGAGGCACGAGATCGTCGGCACCCACGTTGAACGCCGGACAAGCCTCTGGACAGCGGCCCGCTGATTTTACGGCTAAACGCCAGCCGCCATGGACCGAGTCTTAGTTCTGTCATGAGTAGCCACCAAAAGCTGTTCGAAAGAAGTTGCATCCACTGGTTTGGAGAAAAGATAGCCCTGGCCCAATTCACAACCGAGGCGTCGGAGTTCAAGCCTTTGTTCCTCGTGTTCGATACCCTCCGCAACTACCTTCAGTCCAAGGCTGTGCGCGAGCATGATGATAATTCTCACAAGCTCGTGGTTTTCATTATCAGCGTCCATGCTGGAAATAAAGGTTCGGTCAATCTTTAGAGTGTCGACGGGGAAGCGTCGAAGACGACTCAATGACGAATAGCCAGTGCCGAAATCGTCGACGCTCAAGCTGACCCCGATATTCTTCAACTGAGAAAGTACGATAGCGGAGTGCTCAACGTCCGCCATCGCGATGTTTTCTGTTATCTCTAGGTCAACGCATTGCGGATCGATGCCTGCTTGGGAAATGATTGCTTCAATTTGGGCCGCCAGTTCGGGATCTGCGAATTGCCGGGCCGTTATATTCGAGCTGATTCTGAGGGCCGCGGAGGAAAGGAAAAGCGTACGCCAGCGGTTGAGTTGTTCGCATGCTTCCCTCAGTAGTTGACGATTGACGGGGAGCGTAATCCCGATTTCGTCTGCAACCTGGATGAATTCACCGGGCATAATCATGCCCTCTGGTCGTTGCCAACGTGTAAGGGCTTCACACCCTACGATCTGGTTGGATTCCAGCAATACGATCGGCTGGTAGTGGACGCGGAACTGGTTCAGTTCAAGCCCCCTCCGCAAGTCTGTTTCGAGTTGCAGTCGCTTGACGGCATCCGTATGCATGCCGCTGTCGAACACTTCACAACGCGCTTTGCCGGCAGACTTAGCACGATACATGGCAATCTCTGCATCACGAAGGACATCGCTTGCTCTCCTATTTGCTGTACCGCTCAAGTTAAGGCCGATACTCGCGCTGATGACGATCTCATGATTTTCCACCGTGAATGGAGCCGCCAAACGCGCCTGGATTCGCTCCGAAATCCGGATCGCATCGCTGAGGTCATGCAACTCCTCCACGAGCACAATGAATTCGTCTCCGCCGGGACGGGCGAGTGTGCTGTCGCCTAATGCCGCTTCCGTGTGCTTCTCGAGCCTCGTACGAGAAATAGTATCAACGGCACGCAGGCATGTCGCTAGACGCTCCGCGACCTGTCGGAGAAGATTGTCTCCGGCGCTGTGTCCGAGGCTGTCGTTGAAGACCCTAAATTCGTCAATGTCGATAAACAACACTGCGAATCTAAAATCGGGGTGCCGGTTCGAGACGGCTATTGCCCGTTGAAGACGATCCAAAAATAGAGCTCGATTCGGAAGCCCAGTTAATTCGTCATGAAAGGTGTGATGTTCAAGCAGAGCCTCCGCTCGTTTGCGCTCGGTAATGTCACGATTGACGATAACTAGTCCCTCAATCGGCCCGTTTAATCCCCGAATGGCACTGGAGGTGGATTCGAGAATTCTCCAACTCCCATCTTTGTGGCGAATGCGATATTCGAGGCGCTCCCCACGGCCTGTGCGATTTGCTTTCTCTGCTGCCTCGAGGACGCGACTGCGGTCATCGGGATGAACTTGTTCGATAGAAGATGTTCCGGCCAGGTCTTCAGGCTTGTATCCCAGCACTTTCTCGTACGCAGGGCTGTTATACAGGCGATTTCCTTCGCGGTCCACGACCGCAATCATGTCGGCTGCGTTCTCGAAGATGAGCTGAAAAAGATGCTCACGTTCAGCCAGACGGCGGCGCATCCGATGAAGTTGCCATTGCTGGTAAACGGTATAGATGTCGAATAGGAGGACAAGTGCCGCCAATGCCCGAATCCACTCCCTGAGGCTTAGCCAATACAGCTCGCTCTTTGGCAAGCGAAAACCCGGAAGGGTCAGAGAGAGAATACCGAACGTCAGCACCAGAGTGACTGCAACGGCATATCCCCAGAGCCACCACTCGCGACCCTCAACCTGGCGGATTGGAACTAAGGCGTGCTCGGAATGAATTTCTGTTTCTGACTTCCTCATAATGATTATCGATTTCTTGTGGCTGCAGCCACATCTGCAAAATGAAGGTTTGAACGCTACTAGCACGAAAGATCGTCCCATGGCACAAGAGCGTGGTTACCCGCTATTACTAACTTCTATTACGATCTCGCAATTGTCAGCGGGACATTCACTGACGTAACCTCGACACATGATGAACCTCAGCAAGCCGGAATTCATCGCGAACCCGGATACAAGAGCTGCGCAATCGATCGTGCTGGGGAGAAAGGCTTTTATGAAGTCGATTTTTGCGTCAGTAGTAGCGATTATGCTCTGGACCAATGTTTGTGCTGCGCAGGGCCCCGCGTTACCAGACGTTCCCAGTGTGGTGCTCAGCGAAGAGAGTTTCGCAATTGAACGCTCAGTGGCAGTCGAGACCCGTAGCCCGCAGAAGGTAAAGCCGATAGACATGAAGTTCGCCACCCTCGCCATAATTTCGACCGGCACAACCTTTGCGGACTCCTACACGACGCTCTTTGCCCGAGAGAATTGGCTGGCCGGCAAGAAGGGCGTCTGTAATGCGGAAGTCCAGTCTGCTTATTTGTACGGCACTCATCCCACCGTGGGCCGCGCCTACGGCGTCGCTTCAGCCAAGAGTGCGGCCTCGATTTTGGCTGCCTATTACCTGCGCAAGCATCATCACAAGTTCTGGAGCATGCCTCTGGTCGCCAACTCTGTCATCAGCCTGGAAGGCGTAACCCAGAACATCAGTGCGTGTAACTGAGGGCATTACAAGCATTCTCAATGAATATTGTCGGGGGAACCGATTGGGATCTCCGCGTTTTCTAGCTTCGCGAACTGCACCGCCAGCCAACTCTCCAGTAACTTGAGTTCTTCCTGAGGAACGAATGTAAAGCAAATACCGGCCCGACCGTGTCGGTCGGCATTGACCACTTTGCCGGCCACATGAACCAGAATATTGCTGGCTGGAAGTAAGAAGCTTAAGGAAACGTGCAAACCCAGATCTACGGCCTGGTCACACTGAAGAGCCAGTCCACCAACACTGATATCAATTACTCTCGCTTCGATCTTTCCCAGTTGCGAAAACTTAGCAACGACGGGAGCGTCAATTGAGCATCGTTCAGAACGGCGTCGCTGTTGCAGGATGGTGCCATAGGCCGCCCGCAGACAGCGCCCGACGCACTGCGCATCCGCTGGTTTATGAATGAGGAAATTCGCTCCGGCGCGCAACGCGCCGTGCACCGTATCGCTATTCTCAACCATTGCGAATATTGTCGACTTGCTATTCCAGGAAGAGTGCCGGGTGGCACGTAAAAGGCGAGGAGGATTGTCACCGCCGTTCCAGTCGACGATTACGGCATCAAATCTCCGTTTTCTGACCTCTAGCACACCAGAATCCGCCTCACGGCAAAGCGTTGTCGCTATTGCAAATGTGTCCAGCGCCGGTTGCAGGACTCGAAGAACCTGCTCGTCGGTCGTGCAAAGTAGACCATCAAGACGGACCGATGCTCCCATAGCTGAGGTATGAGGCAATTCCGGGGCCGAACACACCGCAAATCAAGCTATTGATTGCAGAGAGGTTGAAAGAGCGAATCAACGTTTCTGCAGCGGTGCGAATATAAAATTGCAGATTCGTGTCTATTATTGGAACAGACGGCTCTCGTCGGAAAGACGGCACCGCAGCAAGTTCGCTAATCCTTGGCCTTGCGAAGCATGCGCAAAAACGAAAAGCGGAGAATTACGATTCCAAAACGCTCTGTTAAGTACCTGGTTACCCTCGTACTCACCCATGCCGTTTTGCATTGACTGCTGTAATCTTCTGGAATAGAAGATTCTTATCAACGCTTCCTCCCGGAAGGGAGTGTGATGTTGGTTGTGATGTTGGAGCGATATCCCCCCGCTCGGATTGGCTGCTGGAACCATTATTATCTGGTTCTGAGTGGACGTAATTGTTCCTAGCAGTGCCTCCAACCGCCCTCACCCCTCGCGCCGGAGGTGATCTATTGTCGTATTGTCATACAGGACATCGAAGGCGACAAATCGCGACCAAAATTCTTCAGAAGGGCAGTAACAATGAGTAAAAAGAAAGCTTTGAAGCTGTTGGCGATCGATGATGATCCTCAAACTCTAGATCTCGTGCGGGAAGCACTGGAAGAAGAAGGCATTGAGATCACGACTGCACCCGACGCTGAGAAAGGCCTCGAGTTCTTTGCACAAATCAGACCAAGGATCGTCCTAGTTGATTTTAGGCTGCCTAAAATGAGCGGGATCGACGTCTTGGAACGTATACTCGAAATTGATCCCGGTGCTAATGTAATCCTCATTACAGGGCACTATTCCACTGAATTGGCAATCGAGGCCCTTCAAAAGGGCGCATGCGACTACCTGACGAAGCCCTTGGATCTTCAGAGATTACGCGATCGGATCGGAAGTGTTTTGAATGAATTCGAGGTTCGCGAGAAGACGCTCAAACTAGAGCAGGAATTGTTGGAGGCTTGTCAATTCGAGAACATCGTGGGGCGCAGTCCGCTCATGCTTGAAATCTTTGCTCGTATTCGCCGCGTCGCTCCCCACTTTAAGACGCTGCTCATCACTGGTGCGACCGGGACCGGCAAGGAACTGGTAGCCCGAGCCGTGCATCGGCTTAGCTCTGCGCAAAAAGATCGTTTTGTGGCCTTCAACTGCTCAGGACTTGTAGAGAGTCTTGCAGAGAGTGAGTTGTTTGGTTACGTGAAAGGCGCTTTTACTGGCGCCATACAGGATAGGGCTGGTCTCTTCGAAAGTGCTGACCACGGAACAATATTCTTAGACGAGGTAGGCGAGCTCTCGCTCACTGCTCAAGCCAAGTTGCTCCGCGTGTTGCAAGATCATGGAATTCGCAGGGTTGGCTCTTCTGCGACTCGGCAGATTGACGTACGAGTCGTCTCGGCGACAAATCGTGATCTGAAGATAATGGTGCGCGAGGGCAAGTTCCGTGAAGACCTCTATTATCGGCTGGCATCACTGGAAATTTTCTTGCCTCCATTAGCGAATCGGCGGGAAGACCTGCCGCTTTTAGAGCGCCATTTCGTTCAGAAGTATGCGGCTGACTTCAGCAAATCGATCGACGGTCTAACCAGGAGGGCACAGAGCCAACTCGCGGCTTATCCTTGGCCCGGAAACGTCCGCGAACTCGAAGGCGTTATCGCGAACGCTTGCATGATGAGCGATCGGAAGTTTCTTGATATCAATGATCTGCCGGAATGGATCCAAGGAGATTTCAGTGGGCACCTCGCAACCCATGATGCTTTCTTGCCTCTGGAAGAAGTCCAGCGACGCCATATCGTGCGAGTCCTGGAGCTCGTAGGTTGGAACAAACAGCGGGCCGCGGAAATCCTCGGTGTGGGTAGAGCAACGATTTATAAGCTGCTTGATCGAATGAAGCTGGAAGATCGAAAGCAAGAGCCCGATTACCGCGCTTCTGCGTCGTGAGTCGCCTTCAACGCCTCATCATTCACCCTCAGTTCCCTAACATTCGGTGACACTCTGTCCCTTCGGATTACAGCCACACGTTTTCACAATAACAAGTGCGTTGTTGGCACCTCAATTGCATTCACGAGTACGTGTAAACGGTAACAGCAGCACAACATCTATAGTTTATGGCGCGTGAGGTGCTCAAGTGACTCCAGACATGGCCTTTGAGTGTTTGCTCGTATCGCAAGACCCAGCGGTGGTTTGTCCATTAAATGAGGTGCTGGACAGGCTGTCAATCAGCACAAAAGTGTGTTTGACCCCTTCAAAAGCGATTGGGGAACTTGACTTCGCTAGCACCGACCTAGTGGTAATTGACTGGACTGACGATAGTTCTAGTGGAGAGCTCCTTAGTCGTATTTACCATTCCGACTTCGTGCATAAAAAAACTATAGTTGCAGTTACCGAGCATGATTCATACATTCGCGGCACTCACGTAGTCCTCAGCAAACCCATTACTACTGAGTCGGGCGAAAAGTGCTTGCGAAGCGTTTACGATCGTATGTTGATCGATTATCGCCAGCATGCTAGGTATGCTGTAATGATTCCAGTTATAGCCACAAATCAAGACAATCGCCTTCTCCCAGTGACGATCACCAATGTCGGCGATGGTGGAATGGGGCTCAGTGCTAAGGAGGGGCTTAGTCGCGGTGATGTGCTGTCATTCCGCCTAACACTCCCAGACACGAGACGATCAATTTACGTGGAAGCGCGTGTGTTGTGGACAAGGGATTACGGTGTATGTGGATGTCAATTCGTGCGCGTGCCTCCGGTGGATCTGGATATCTTGCATGAGTGGCTCAAAGCAAAATGTCAGGTGAAGAAGCCGAGCCTACCTCGTGATCACATTTCAGATATCGGTCGTGATAGCGCAGGGAAGCATTCAAGCTTGACCCCAAGGTCGAGCTAACCTTGTTCTCAAGGGTGAGGGATTGTCCCCGAAGCGTACAGATTTCCAGAGTATAGACGATTCCCACCTCACAAGTCCTGCGCCGGAACATCGGCACATTTCTAAAGCCAAGAGCGTCATAGATTTGGGCAGCCTCCCCGGAACTGCTCTTTGGTTTCGTTCCTGCATATCCCATGTGGGCGAATTTTGTCTTGAAGATCAACCAGCCAAATTGACGAGGGCAATCTTTTTCTTGGGGTGACCGTTAGATGCCATCAAAAGCACAAATCCGGGCATTGTTGTTCTTATTGGTTGTCGCAGCAGGTTGTCACTGCGTTGCACAATCGCCAACGCAACTGGAATCACATCCCACAATCAACTCGACGTTGGCCAGTCGACCAGTGATGTTCGAAGCGAACCAAGGTCAGACGAGCTCTCGCATCAATTTCATTTCGCGTGGAAGCGGATACACCGCATTTCTGACTTCGGACGGAATGGTACTTTCTTTGCGTGGTTCGAAGACTGCACCAACCGAGGCAGTCGCCAGCAGCTCAACAAATTTGTCCGGACAGACTACGTTGGGGTTTCGGCTGCTTGGGGCAGCTAGCCGCCCAGTTGCTCGTGGGGAGAATCCGCAACGCGGTCTAATCAACTATTTCATCGGAAACGATCACACCAAATGGCACAGGAACGTGCCTACGTATGCTCAGGTTCGCTATGAAAATATTTACCCGGGAATAGACTTGCTTTATCACGGCAATCAGGGCCGAATGGAATACGACTTCATTGTGAGGCCCGGTGCGGATACCAAGAGTATTTCTTTCGAAGTCAGTGGCGCCAAGGAAATTCACACCGATGGCACCGGCAATTTGATCCTCGCAACGGCGCTGGGAGACCTTCGGTTCGAGGCTCCAATCGTTTTTCAAGAATCCCACGGACAGCGCGTCCCCGTTAAAGGACAGTACGTTCTGGAAGATGCAACACATGTCAGATTTGAAGTCGAGCCGTTCGATTCAAACAACTCACTGATCATTGATCCTGTTTTGACCTATTCGACTTATCTCGGCGGGGCTGGAAATGAGCAGACTGGGGCCCTTGTTGTCGATTCAGCGGGCAACGTTTATGTGGTTGGCTCGACTGACGAGCCTGACTTTCCAACAAACACGTTCGGTTCCCTTTCCGCCGGCGTTCCGCACGTATTCGTCGCAAAACTAAACCCGGCCGGGACCGATCTGATTTTTTGTGACTACGTCGGAGGGAGCGGCTCAGACTACGGCTACGGAGTAGCTTTGGATGCGACAGGAAATGTGTATCTCACAGGAAACACGTCCTCAGGCGACTTTCCTGTCGTTGCTCCATTCGAAGGCACATATCCCGGATCGTCAAACGGGTTTCTGACCAAAATATCGGCGGATGGTTCGAATCTTCTTTACTCGACCTATTTTGGCGGAAATGGCGTCGATCTGCCGGCGGGGGTGGTGGTTGACAGTAGTGGAGACATGATCCTCGCTGGTTACACGTCCTCGACAAATCTTCCTGTCGCAAATGCCTACCAGTCTAGTGTTTCCGCCAACCAAGGCGGCAACTATGGCTATTACGGTTTCTTGACGAAGTTCACTACTGATGGATCCTCGTTGGTGTACTCCACGTATTTTGGTGGTAGCTCAAATGTTCCTTTCAACTGCAATGGAATACCGTGCTGGGGTGCTCCTTTCAACCTTATCGTGGGGCTAGCCTTAGACAAGTCCGGAAATTCCTATGTGGCGGGAACTACCAACACCTACGATTTTCCCGCGACAGCCGGCGCATACCTCGGTACCAACCCGACACCTTCGGATGGAAACATTGGATTTGTCAGTAAGTTTGATACTGCAGGGAATCTTCAGTATTCCACATATTTCGGCGACGACCTTGAGACCAATATCACCGCAGTTGCCGTCGATGGGAGCGGTTCTGCGTATGTTACGGGCCTGGCATTGGACGACGGCACTTTCCCCATCACTTCCACCGGCATATGCGATCGCAATGTTTATGGTGGAGCTTGTAATTTTGCGTTCGTGGCCAAGTTTGATGCAGTGGGAGCGACGTTGCAATACTCCACTTTCCTCGGTCCAAACAACTACACTACTCCCCTCGCAATAGCGCTTGACACTAACAACAACGCCTACGTACTCGGAGCCACCGGCAGCAGTTCTTTCTCTCCTGTGAATGGCCTAGAGAACTACACCGGTGGAAGCGACGTATTGCTGGCGGAAATCGACGCTAGCGCCAGCAGCGAAGTATTCGCGACATTCCTCGGAGGGGCAGGGACTGATCAACCGTATTATGCGGACCTGGCGGTCGACGCAAGCGGAAACATCTATGTTGCAGGCTCTACTGATTCCTCAGATTTTCCCGTTACACCGTCGGCCTTTCAGACTGCATTCGGCGGAAACACAGATGCGTTCATCGCGAAGATCGGCCCCGGATCGTTTCCTGGTTTTTCAGTCACTCCAGTATCCATTGTTTTTCCGGCACAACAAGTCGGCTCAGCCAGCCAGACGCAAACAGCCTTGCTTCGCAATATGGGCAGCTCGCCTTTATCGATTTCGTCAACTGTCGTAAACGGTGATTTTTCAGAAACAGATGACTGCGGAAATTCTGTCGCCGCCGCCGGCAGCTGCACTTTGTCGGTTTCTTTCAGTCCCGTGACATTCGGTACACGACTTGGATCTGTCGTCATTCAAGACAATGCGGCCGGGTCGCCCCACCTCCTTAATTTATCGGGCACCGGTTTGGATGGCGCCGCTAGCCCCAGTCCAACGAACCTGACGTTTCCGAGCCAGCTTGTTGGCACGTCCAGCGCGAATCAAGTGGTAACACTATCCAATACTGGGAACGCCAATCTGACGATCGGATCTATCCAGGCCACCGGGGACTTTGGCGCGGCCAATAACTGCCCCGCCAGCTTAGCGGCGGGATCAGCTTGCACTATCAACGTAAGCTTTGCCCCCACAGCAGCCGGCACTCGCTCCGGCAGCGTCAGCATCAATGATTCGGCAACAGGCAGTCCCCAAACTGTCGCACTGACCGGCACTGGCGTAACTACGAGTGGCATCGCCGTTCTTTCTCCGAGCAGCCTGACTTTCGCGAGCCAAGTAGTGGCTACAACCAGCTCGAGCCAGGCGATTACACTGTCAAATACGGGGAACGGAATACTCATCATTAATTCAATCCAAGCCGCAGGGGATTTCGGCGCAACCTATAATTGTCCGAGCGTAGCGGCGGGATCGTCTTGCACCATTAACGTTACATTCACACCGACTGCTGTGGGAACTCGCATTGGCAGCATCAGCATCAGCGATTCCGCTAGTGGAAGTCCGCAGAGTGTGGCACTCACCGGCACAGGCATAAGCACATCGGCGATCGCGACTCTTTCCCCGAGCAGTCTTACATTCGCGAGCCAAGTCGTAGGCACGGCCAGCGCCCGCCAATCCGTTACGCTGTCGAACACAGGTAACGCACCAATGACAATTAGCGGCATCCAAAGCGTCGGGGATTTTGCCGAAACTAACAACTGTCCACCGAGTCTCGCGGCGGGATCCGCTTGCACCATCTACGTCACCTTCACACCTACAGTAGCGGGAACTCGTACCGGCAGCATCAGCGTTAACGATTCGGCAACTGGGAGTCCTCAGAGTATGAACCTGTCCGGCACAGGCGTGACTCCGACCGCGACCGTTGTTCTTTCTCCGACGACATTGACTTTTGCGAGCCAACTGGTGGGTACGTCCAGCGCCAGCCAAGCGGCTAGCCTGTCGAACACGGGCGACGCAGCGCTGACCATCAGTGGCATCCAAAGCACCGGGGACTTTGTCGAGACCAACAACTGTCCGATGAGTCTGGCAGCGGGATCAGCTTGCACCATTAGCGTTACATTCACACCGACCGCGGCGGGAACGCGCACTGGTACCGTCAACATCAACGATTTCGCTACTGGAAGTCCGCAGAGTGTGAGCCTGAGCGGCAGAGGCATCAGTCCGACAGCGGTCGTCACTGTTTCTCCGAGCAGCCTGACGTTTGCCAGCCAAGTAGTGGGTACGTCCAGTGCCAGCCAAGCCGTTAATCTATCGAACACGGGGAACGCGGCGCTGACCATCAGTGGTATCCAAAGCGCGGGAGATTTTGCTGCAACCAACAACTGTCCAGCGAGTCTGGCGGCCGGATCGGCTTGCACTATCAATGTCACCTTTACGCCTACCGTGGCCGGCACTCGCAGCGGAAGCCTCACCATCAACGATTCCGAGAATAGCCCCCAGATTGTCGCTGTGAGTGGCGTGGGAGCGGATTTCTCTTTGTCCGCACCAGTTACGAAGGACACTATAACGGCTGGCTCTACGGCAAGTTATACCGTCAAAGTCTCGCCCGACGGTGGAACATTCGCCAACGCTGTAAAGCTGAGCTGCACCGGGGCACCGTCTAATACCACATGCAACCTATCCTCGAACTCGGTCACTCCTGGTTCGAGTACTGTCTCGGTTACTGTTCAGATTTCCACAACCGAAATGTCCGCATTCACGCGAACGTCTCGACTTCCCCTGCTGGACGCTTTCTGGATCCAGATGCAAGCTCTCGGTTTCTTCGGCTTGGTGCTCTTCAGGTCAAGACGCCGCCTGAGAGCACCAGTCGTTCGGATTACCCTGATCATCGTGATGGCCACGGCTCTGGTCTTTATGTGTGGATGCGCGGGCGGAACGGGAGTTGTATCCTCACCCGGCTCCGGAACAAATCCAGGAACATATACCGTCACCGTATCCGGAGATTCGGGCAAATTAAATCATTCGATTGCTTTGACGCTCACTGTACAGTGAAATAATGGGAAATCTACGCGCCCGACCAGTGGTCAGTCGAGCAGCCCTCTGCAAGAAACGATGCTTCGCTCTGACGTGCTCCCCGTTTCCGAACAAGTCCAGGTCACCATAAGCGCTAACTCGATGCGGACGTCCATGTTGCGGAGTGTTGCGATTTTTGCGCTCGTGCCGGCACTCAGTGGTTTCCGAGCGCAGGAGGCAACCCGGCCAAACGAAATGCCAGACTTCGAGATTGCGGGAGTCGGTTTATTCGAATGTCAGTGCCCCGCACCGCATCCTTCGCTGGATGGGCAAATCTTGCCCACGCCGGGGAATGGCCGTGAGGAATCCCGGAATGTGATCGAGCGCCGAGTACTCGCGGGAGTGGTTGTGTTTGGAATCGTCGGAATTGTGTCGCCGTAACTCCGGCAAAGCAGTCAGTCGAGAAAGGCTCTGCTGTGGTCGCCTCTCGGTCGGAGCAACAGTGCACTGCCGCTGACTTTGCTCCTGCTCATCCCCACCATTTCCGCCAATGACTCGGAGGAGCGCCCCAGCCGAATACGTGATTGAGCAAGCTTTAGCGGGCTGCCGGCGCGGGATTCAAGGATTAATCGCTTTCCGCGCTGGCGCGATGGGAATGCGACCTCGCATTCCCTTTTCCCCATACAGACATGTGCCCAAGCCTTTACGCAGGCACCGGCAGTGCCGGGTCAAGAATCGTGCCTGCAAGCGAAATCGAGAAGGTGTAATGCTGAACAATTTCATCCAGCAACCTTCGTAGACGTGGACGTGCTTGGACTGAAGGTTCTGCGGTAATGCGCAGCTCCGGTAAGACCACTCCTGCATCAACACCTGTGAGTGCGACGTCCGAGATACGAAACCGTGCCGAGAGGGTCATCATTGGTTCAGACCAGACCAGATCGTAAAGCGCCTTGCGGGTGAGTCGTTCAGCCATGGTGTTCCTTCACCAAAATCCCCGCTTTCTGATTCGAAACGCCCCAGTATATGGTCAGGCCGTCAATCGGCGCGCGGATACCGCCGGCGCGATTTGGAGAGATTTCCTCTATATCTGAGTACACAGCGATACGAGCTGATACCGACTGGTACGGCGCGGTGGGGGAGAGAGGATTGCTCTCCGCCATCCCAAAACTGATACCAGTGATACCGTTTTTGTGGTCAAAGGAGGTCGTTGGAGGTTTTGGGAGGCAACGGACCCGAAGTTGAGAAAGTGCTTGAAACCAGCATAAATACAGGCTATTATCGCTTATGTCTAGTCGTCACCACGACTTGCGCTAAGTGGCGGAAATCGAGTCCCACTCTCTCCGCTAGCGCTTGCAATGCATTAGCCAAGTGTGTCACCGGAGCGGCCCCCGGGAAAACACATTGCGTTCTCGCGCGCGCACACGCACGGAGGAAGGAGTTCGCTCCAAGTAGCCCCGCCTAAAAGGACCGTTCTAATCCCAAATCCGCACCGGGCTACTTGTACCCGCTGCGGTTCCAGGTACGCCGCTCGCCCGTCCTCCGGACACTCTCGAAGAACCTTCGCTCTCCGCAGAGGGAAAGCAGAGGCGTTCGTTTCTCCACCGTACTTGTTCAACAAGAGACGGCACATCCTTTAGCGTGACCCCGTGCGTTGACCCCTGAATTCAGGCTAGACGTATCGTCGCAATACAGCTTATGCAGCCTTGTTCTCGCGCTTGGCTTTCGCCCAGCGTGTGCGTTGCGCTGCTGCGATTCTCCTGCGCCCTGCGGCTGAGATCGTTCGCTTAGGTCTCGCCTTCTGCTTCGCCCACCTCGCTTTCTGCGCCAGGCTGATTCTCCGACGAGCAGCAGCGGACATGGTGTGTTGGCGTGACGAGCCGTTGGAACTGAGACTTCCCAAGGCAGCAAGTGCGGAGTCGATGCGCTGCACTTCCTTCTGAGCGCGTTCGCGCTCTCGCCTCAACTGCTGTACCAGGACAGACAGGTTTCTCATTTCGGTGTTTCCCCCTCGGCGAGGATGATAGCAGGATGGAGGGCTTTTTGGTCTCTTGCGGGGACGGGGCCTCGAAGACTTAATGTCCCGCAGGCTGAGGACAATTTTGTAACGGCGTTTGCTCTTTCGCTGCCGTTGCCTCACTTAAGAACTTTGCAAAATGCTTTTTGAGGCACTGCGGCCCACGAGATGCCAGTATAGGTTGCTGGGAAAACGCCCAGCTTACGACAAGGTCAATCTGTTCCTGTGTTCTGCCATCATCGAGCCAGTTCTGAAACACCAAACCCCAATGCTGCTCCCAGCCCCTCTCCGCTTTGGCTCGGTATTTGTTGTGTCCGTTCTTTGGCCTGCGCCACACGTTCTTTACCAGTGTGTAGTAAGAGCTCGCCAAAAACTCGGCTATCGGGCCGACACTGGAGCGAAGTCTTGGGGCAGGTAGCATGCTCAGAAGCGCATCACCTTGAACTTCGTAGATATTCGATGTGTAATACTGCTTTCCGCTTCGCACTATGAGAACCTTCGCCTTAACCAGTTTCTTCAATGTGCGCTTGACGGTGCTTTCTGACACACCGCACTTAAACGCGAGTGTTTCAATGGAATCGCAGCAGCGGCCTTCGTCATCACTATCAAGCAACAGGCGTTCGATCAACGGGTAAACATTCCCTCCCATCCAAGTGGGACGGGGCCTACCGATCAGGATGTTTAGAATTTCTTTGCTTCTCGGCGTTACCATGCTTGTTTCCTTCGAGGTTGCGCTCTCATGCTGCGTACACCGGATTCTGCTGCGTACCCTCGGTTGTACATGTGTTAAGCCCACGGCTAAACGACACCGACGACTGTCTGGCTATTGGTGTTGCTCTTGCTTTTGGTGTTGCTCTTGCTGTTGATTTTCCTTAGGAGTTACCCTCGCAACTACCATTTGAATATTCATAACAGAGCGATTGCTCGGCATTTACCGTGCTAAGAACGATGGTGAATGGCCGGGGCAGGAATCGGCTAGTACGCAACGGAGCTGCAACGAGCGCTGGAGCCGCTGCTGGCGACGATCGAAGAGCTGAGCGAACGCATCGTGGAGTACAACGATCGGATCGAAGCGCTGGCGCAAACGAGTTACCCGCAGGTCGAGTTGCTGAAGCAGATCAAGGGGGTAGGCACGCTGATCGCGCTGACATTTTTGCTGACGCTGGAAGACCCGCATCGCTTCCGCAAGAGCCGCGACGTGGGCGGCTATCTGGGACTGCAGCCGGGACGCAGGAAGTCAGGAGAGAGCGAGCCGCAGCTGCACATCAGCAAAGAAGGAGATCCGTATCTGCGCACGCTGCTGGTGCAGGGAGCGCAGCATATCCTGGGACCGTTCGGGATCGACTGTGATCTCAGACGCTGGGGACTGAAACTGGCGGAGCGCGGCGGGAGAAACGGCAAGAAGCGCGCCATTGTGGCCACGGCCAGAAAGCTGGCAGTGTTGCTGCATCATCTGTGGGTGAGTGGAGAAGTATACGAG
>Ga0335083_10005771_pt1 | contig 15585 bp, 20 predicted proteins | sample Lox_Sample_42_FD_206716 | JGI IMG/M metagenome (GOLD analysis project Ga0335083, IMG submission 206716) | Soil microbial communities from Loxahatchee National Wildlife Refuge, Florida, United States - Lox_Sample_4.2 | ecosystem: Environmental > Terrestrial > Soil > Wetlands | place: USA... | reverse complement strand
CAGGGCATCCCGGGCATTGGAAAAACTCACCTGCTGAATGCGCTGGCGGCGAGTATCGGCGGAAAAGGCGTTTTTGTCGTACGGATCGACGCCCGCTGGTGCGAGCCTTCCCCGGCGGCCTTGTGTACAGCCATCTGCAGGGAAATCGATGTTTCCGAGTCCGAAGATTCCGCCGTCGTGGCTGCCAATCTGTCGGACGTCGCCAAGCGAACTCTCCTGGTGCTCGACAGCTACGAATCCTTCCGTCTACTTGACTCTTGGCTAAGGCAGGTTTTTCTGCCGTCGCTCGGCGACAGTGTGCGGACAATCCTGTCCAGTCGCGAACCAGCCCGGCCCGCATGGCGTATTGCCCCTGAGTGGAGAGGCTTATTTGACACTATGCTCTTGGACACATTTTCTCCGGAGGCCGCTTTAGAGTATCTGACTTCGGAAGGTGTGACAGAGAGCAGCGCTCGGGAGTTGAATCGGGTTGCGTGCGGGCATCCGTTGGCACTCTCCCTGGGATTAGCACTCTACTCTGCGGGCGGGCAGGTACGCGGGAGCGCGACTACTGGTCATCAGATACTGGAACATATGGCAGCACTCTTTCTGGAGGATGCCGATTCAGAAACCAAACAGGTGGTGCAGGCCGCCTGCCTTGTCCGAACAGCCACCGTGCCGCTACTGGCAGCCATGTTGCCGGATATCCCGGCCGATGAGGCGCTGGATCGGCTGGGTGCGCTGCCATTTGTCAACGTCGGTCCTCAGGGACTGCTGGTGCATGAAGCCGTTCGCGGGCCAGTGGCGGCTGCTCTGAAATCGCGTGATCCGGTGCGATACCAGGCGTACCGGCGGGCAGCTTCACAGGTCCTGCGTGAGCAATACCGGCAGGCACCACGATCCGACCTCTGGCGTTGCACGGCAGACGTACTCTACCTGCTAGAGAACCAGAACCTACGCGAAGGTTTTTTCCCCGCAACAGAGAGTCCGCTTTCGGTCGAACCAGCCCGCGCCGATGATGGGAGATCAATTTCAGCGATTATTCGCAACTTCGATGGGCCGCAGTCGCGTCGAGCGCTGGAGCAATGGTGGCACTACCATCCAGATGCGTTTTTTGTCGTGCGGGATGAACATGGCGAAGTGCAAGGTTTCTACTTGGCAGTTCTGGCATCGAAGGTTCACAAAAATGTGATTGGCAAAGACCCGCTTGCGGCCAGCTGGGCCAGGGATTTGCCACGTTCAGAAGATAGGGCCGCCACTCTCTGGGTGCGGCGCACATTGGATCGCAACACTGGAGAAGGGCAGTCATTGGGCCAAGCGGCTTGCTGGCTTGACATCAAACGCACCTATTTGGAACTGCGTCCGCGGCTGCGCTGGATCTATACCTGCTACTGTGATGCGGAGCTATATCGCCGCTCGCTCGAGCAATTGGGATTCCGGTTGGTGGACGAAGGCCGCCCGGTCCTCGACAGGGTTATGCAGCACACATTTCGTCTCGACATGGGAATGGATTCGGTAGATGGCTGGCTTGGCAACCTGCTTGCCCAGGAAACCGGCACGGCAACAGGCGATGCTCCGAGTCATTCACCATTGCTGGATGAGCAAGCGCGTGAGTTAGTGGTGAATGGAATCCGGATTGGCCTGACCCCTCTTGAGTTCGGAGTTCTCGCATATCTTGTGGCCAGGCCGAACAGAGCTGTGGCTCGCTACGAACTTGTGGAAGCGGTTTGGGGATACGGAAAGGAGGCGTCAACCAGCAACGTGGTTGAGACGGTGGTGCGCTCCGTACGGCAGAAGCTGGGAACACACCGGAACACGCTGGAGACGGTGCGGGGAGTTGGCTACCGGTATCGGCCGACAACCTGAATTGCGCTCTCCGCACCCAGTTGAGTCGTGGTTCAGGGGCGAGCCTCAAGAATCAGGTTGAACGGAGTTTCCATCGCGACTCTCGCGCTCCGGAACCCCGCGTCCTTGAGGATCGCTAGTAGTTGAGTCGCCCCGGCCTGCGCTCCTAGTGAATAGCGTCCTCCTTGCGACAATGCATTCTGGGTGCACAGCGCAGCGGAAGCCGAGTAGTACATCCTCGCTACCGGGCCGACATTTTCCTCAGAGCGGTCCTTGGCAAACGGTTCGACCAGCATCAGTGCCCCGTTGGGAGCCATTGCCTGACGAGAAGCCCAGACCGCTTCCAGCGGATCACCCATGTCGTGGAGTGAATCCATGAAGCAGATCAGGTCGAACTTCTCCTCGCTGCTCGCAAGCACCAGCGGGGTTGCCACCTCCAACCGAATCCGATCGGCCACTCCCGCCTGCTTCGCTCGTTCCCGCGCCACCGCAATCGAAGATTCATGGTAGTCAATTCCCACGAACGTTGACTTCGGAAATGCGTGCGCCATCAGAATGGCCGACGCGCCGTGACCGCAGCCGACGTCGGCTACACGGCCGCCTTTGACTAACCGCTCCTGGATGCCGCTGAGAGATGGAATCCATGTTTGAACCAGGTGCGCGCGGTATCCGTTACGGAAAAAGGCCTCCGTTCCGGTGAACAAGCGGCAAAGCGGCAATTGTGCTCGTGCCAGCCGATTCCGTTACCGGAGCGAAAAGCGTCAAGGATTTTGCCTTCGCTGTGCCACAACGAGGCCGCTACGTCGAAAGCAGGGGGAAGAAATGCGGGACTATCCGGATTCGCCAAAACAAAAGCGTGTTCAGGCGGTAGCGAGTATTGCTTGGTATTAGCGTCGAAGAGCACATATCCGCCGGCGACCTGGCCGTTAAGCCACTCTCGCACAGAGCGCTCATTGGTGGCGGTGCGACGTGCCAGGTCATCCGAATTAATGGGACCGCTCTCTGCCATCGTCCGATAAAGGCCGAGTTTGTGCCCAAGGTTAGTCATCACACCAGCCATGGCGGCGGCGAGATCGGTTACCACCTGGCCTGCGAACTGCTCGATTCTCCGCTGCATGTCTTCCCTGACGAGCTGTGTACCGGGATTCTGCATTATTGACCTCCGGCCACTAGGGCGTCCGATTTTGAACATTGCGTGTAAACATCCTGCAGAGGAGCCCGTGTGAGAGCCGAAAGGGAACTCTCTACGTCCCATAGCTGGGACTGGTGGGAAAGTACAGCAGGATTGCTGCACACGGCCTGGATTACCGGGTGTTTCACGTAAGCCTCGGCAGCTGCACGGTTGGCAAATAGATACATGCCTCCCATCTCAGACTCCTCCTCCCGAAAAATCCAGATTTTCCAGATCAGACCTTCTACCGAGGCAATGATGTTAGCGGCTTCTCGGCTGTGGGAGAGCAAGACCTCTGGCGGTACCCGCAATTTGAAGCGCAGGTGCAAGACGGTGTAAGTGGTACCACTCTTCTCTGACATTTCGTTTCTCCAATGTATCTATCTCTGCATCTGTGACAGACACAGGTGAGTCTAGGGCCCCTGAAACGTTCCGAGATGAGAGCATGATGAGAACATGATGAGAATTGGGACTTTGCCGGTGCAACCCCCTCAGCATGCAGGAGGCTTTAGAACCAGCCTGGCCTTAGCTGACCGACCGCCGAGTAGTCGGCCACCCTTCCCTTACGAAGATTAGGGAAGAGCGGCTCGTCATCCGTAACGTCGGTCCAGATCGGAGTTTCGTCCTTGCCCGGGGATGCGAGCTTTATCGCCCGGCAATCCGAGGCACGGTATCCGCCCTCGCCGACATCAACTTGTGCTGATGAACTACAATCCAGAATTCGGACAGAGAACATGAGTTCCAGCCAGATCGAAAAAGCAGCTCGCTTTCGTGCGCTTCATGACCGTCCGGGTTCATTTGTGATTCCGAATCCTTGGGACGTGGCCTCCACCCGCATTCTCGAAGGGATTGGTTTCGAGGCCGTGGCAACTTCAAGTGCTGCCTCAGCCTGTGCCGTGGGTCGACGAGATGGTGAGCTGACTCGAGATGAGGCGCTTGCGCATGCACGCATGATCGTGGACGCCACGGATTTGCCGGTCTCCGCTGACCTAGAGAGAGGATTCGGTGACCCCCCAGACGCTGTCGCTGAAACCATTCGGCTCGCGGCAGAAGCGGGGCTGGTGGGCTGCACAATCGAAGACACGACAGGAAATCCAGATAAGCCTCTCTACGATTTCAGCCTTGCAGTAGAAAGAATTGCTGCCGCCGCACACGCAGCACATGCAGTCGGGTTCCCCTTCATTCTGACTGCGCGAGCGCACAATCTCATGTTCGCGAACCCGAGCTTGGATGAGACTATTAAGCGTCTTCGGGCCTTTGAACGGGCGGGAGCTGACGTCCTTTTCGCACCTGGTCTTCCCGATCTCGGTGCCGTGCGGGCAGTTTGCAAGGCCTTATCGAAGCCAGTCAATTTCATGGTGGGCATCAAAGGCAAATCGTTTCCGGTTGTCGAACTAGCGACCGCGGGAGTAAAGCGTATCAGCCTCGCCACTTCGCTTTATCGGGCGGCAATGACCCGGTTCCTTGAAGCTGCATCCGAAGTGAAAAACTCAGGCCAATTTGACTTTGTCGATCGCTGCGCCAGTACCGCGGAACTGCTGAACCTGATGCGAATCTGACGCTCGCGCCAATCCGGAGTTTGGAGCCGAGAAACTTGCCATTTCTGGATTACCCATCAGAACTAGCCGCTGCTCGGCGGACCATCCCTATCGTAGTCAGCAGGTTGACCGACGCAGTACCGTCTCGGTCACAAGTTGCCTGAGCAACACTCACTCTTGCCCGCTCACCGAGTTTTCAAGCATCAGTAGATACTCCATACGCCTGGTGTAACCACCTCCAGCAGATGTCCGTCTGGATCGCGGAAATAGAGCACCTCGCCGCCATACTTCCACGTTTTTCTGAATTCAATCGCAATACCCTGATTGGCAAGCCATTGTTCCCAAGCAGTCAATTGGGAGCGTGCGATGCCGAACGCAACATGGATCGCGCCGGTAGCATCAGTGTCTTCCGTCGCCCCCTTCTTGAATAGCAGCAATACGCTCCGGTCGCCAGCACGCAATGCACAGAGGCGTGTCTGATCGGTGACTCCCTCCTTTTCGTCGGTGTCGATTGGTTCAAAGCCGAATATGCGCTTATAAAATTGTACCGAACGAGCAACGCTATCGACGTAAAGCGAAGATTCCACAATTCCGTTTACGTCGGGTGGTATGAAAACGGCATCGGCCATGGCATCCTCCCTAGCTGGGATGACTCAGAGAGCAGATGGTACTCTGATGCAGTGCCGACGTCTTTCGACGCAAGCAGTGCAACCAGAGGTGTTTTATGCGAGTGCTTGGGTATCCGTGGGCGGGTGTGCGAACAGCTGACTTGAAATCCACTACACGCTTCTTCACAGACGTTCTCGGAGTTAATTGTGTCGAAGAAAGCAGAGGGTTGGCGCAGTTTGAGCTGCCCTCGGGACGGCTGTTCGAGGTGTTTGGCTCGGAAAATCGGTACTACCAATTCCACGCCAATCCCGTCGTCGACTTTCAAGTTGAGAGTGTCCGGGAAGCGAAGAAGGAGCTGGAATGCCCTGGTGCTGAGTTCGTCACGGATGTGTTTGGCGACGACTCAGATGCGTGGGCATATTTTCGCGGCCCAGATGGCTACCTCTATGAGATCTAGCAAACGAAGCGCCCGATGAGACCGCTACCCGCTGCGACCTGATTGTTCGCGACAGCTTCCCGGGTTGTCCTTTTATTGTCCATCACTGCCCAACGCCGCTTCCTCCGGGTGGATTGTCGGTAGCCTTGATCGGAAACGTCTCGGCATGACACTTCGGGTTGGAAGAGGAGGTCGTTCCGAGGCGTTTTCGATAAGGAGACTAGGAGGAAGCCGCTGGCGTTTGCGGCGGACGCGGTGCGCTATGGGATTTGAACGGCGGTTTGGGTCGCAAGAGCTTTGTGAGTAGTCGCGAAAAAGGCGGATGAGCAATCGGTGCGGTGCTGCCAAGAGCTGAAAGACGGTCGACGGAAGATTGGGAGAGAGGTCGTGGACAATGTTTGGGCTTGAGCCAGATGTAATGTTCCCGACCTCGGGCCTGCGCCTTCCCCTTCCTGGCAGATTGGTTTCCAGTACCGTTCTAGCGCACCCCAGACCGGTTTCCAATATTGTGCGGTTGATTCCATCACTACTTCCTCAACCCGCTGCGCGATTAGCCACTCCGCAAGCCGTCGCAGATACTCTGGGCTGCTACTGTAACGCACTCGTTCAAACTGGAACTCGCCATCAACTTCCACGTCGCTAACCACCACGGCCAACATCTTCTTATGGACGTCAATTCCCGCGATCCTATACGACATAACGTTTCCTCCTGGCCGGAAGCGGAGAGCGTGCTGCGAATTCCTTAACCAGGGTCACAGGCTATCGCCGCTCCCACAGCGGGAACAGACAACGCCCAATTATTTGCTCAACCAGGCACGCTCCGGATCAGACACGCGGACAGTCTCAACTTCTCCAGTGCGAACTCAATCTCGCCGCTCCGAGCCTGTCCTAATTCTGCATTCGACTCGGAGCCATTTTCATGAGATTTAGCGGGCCGCAGGCCCAAACTGACACGCGGGAGAGCCCGGAAATCGCCATGGTGCGCAGTAAATCACCGACGTAATGATTGGGCATCCCGCTCCCCTAACAGAGGGGAGTTCGAAGAAGTAATCATGATCGCAGTTTGGGATCGAAGAGATGGTTGGGTCGGACTGAGTTCCTGACCCTAACGATTAGAAGCGAGCCCAAGGTTGGAAAGCGCAAACCCACTAATAGAGAAATGGCGCTCTTCTTCGAGTGCATGCCGTGGTGCGCTCAAACAGCGCTTGACAGTGCCGACATTATTAGAGATGGCAATTTTTCGCCAACGACGAGCATCCGTGATGGCAATCACGGTGTTTTTGCAAGCGCAAGGCGAGAATGCCAGGTAAGGATGCAACCCACACAACAGGGCAAGGCTTCCTTAATCAGTAGCCGTTTGAGGAGGTCGCCATGACCAAATTTGGGACCTATCTGCCCTCCGCAGTAACTCTGATCGTATTTCTCGGAATGACCGCTTGCGGTTCAACAAGTCGTCAGCTTCAGTCGATCACCATCAGTTCCGGTGGCAACGTCAGTATGCAATACACAGCCACCGGCACCTTCAACAAAGCGCCAGCGACAGTGTCCCCCTTGCCGGTAAGCTGGTACGTCGTAAACTCAGAGGTCATGGCTAACATGAGTCCGCCTGATTACGGGTACACTCTCACCAGCGAGCCTTATTCGCTGAACCCTTGTGTGCTGACTGACACCGTGGTCGCACTAGCGCCGATGGATCCAAATGCGCCGACCTCAGGTGGAATTCCCTCGAAGGCTTACCAAGACCTAGTGGTTACGCACACGGTCTCGGTGGAGGGCGGATTTGTGGCAGCTGCAGCTCCTGCGAACTGCTCGCAGTAAGAACTGCAGTCACTTAACCGGTGCTGTGAACTGACAATTTCACTCAAGACATTCCCCGAGGGTCGATGACCGCTGCGCTGCCGTTCGCAGCTTACGCCCGTAACTACTGCTATCAGGCCATATCACAAGTGTGCGCCTTTCTTTCGCCTTGATCGGGATCAATGAGCGAAATCACGATTTTGCGACAGTTGTGGCGGCCTGCCAATCACTAACCGGTAGAGCTGTGACTACTGTCACTGACATGACGTAGTTACCGGGACAGCATTGATGCAGTCGCGGCAGGCGACGAAGGAGTTTCTCGGCACGTCCTTAACCGAAAAACGGTTAAGTGGAGGTACGCATGCACCCGCAAGAACGATGGTCAGTGCTATTTCTGTACCGGCTTCTTCTACCGGCTATCCTCTTGTCGGCAGCTTGGACACAGGATAGGGCAACCTCGTCGGCGTATAACGCCATCGAGGGAGCGAGGATTTTTCAATACCGCTGCGCCATGTGTCATGGAGTTGATGGAAAAGGGCATGGACCAGACTCAGTGGTCCTGAAGCATCCGACTCCCGACTTGACCCTGATCTCACACCGCAGAGGCGGGAAGTTCCCCTACCAGCGAGTAAAGGACATCATTGACGGGGAAAAAACTGGACTACTCTCCCAAGGTGATCGAGAGATGCCGATCTGGGGGCCAACCTTCCATGCGGTTGAATCTGACCAAGACTGGGGAGAGGTACGGCTGGATGCAATCACCAGGCACGTGGAGTCAATTCAGCAAAAATAGGAGGTCTGCGATCTAGCTGATTAACCGGAAATTGAAGGATGAGTCTTACATTCTGCCATTGAGAGCACGAAGGCTTAAGGATTCTATAGGACTCTTTCCAACGCGAATGCCGGGCGTCGCCGCACTCCAGCCCGCGCGGTTTGCGCTGGGGTTGAGAGCTGTCTTTTCGGACGACTCCCGGCCTACCTTCTTCTTACCGCAACACTCTCCAAATTGCAGTGACCGGGAGCACTGAGAACAAGCTGGTCGATGAGCACTATGCACTGCGCGAGGATGTTGGCCGGATGACGCAACTCCCCCGCTTTTCGACGCTACTGTACTTCGTTCAGTTTCTGGTAGAGCCACATCGACACGAGCACGAGCAGAAATACCGCAGACCCGATGCTGAACACGCGCACCGGGATGATAAGCCGGTTGACCTTGGCCAACAGTTCCGTCTGCTCCTCGTGCATGTGCGAACTCGCATCGTCCAGAAATAACTGGTCGTCCCTGTGCATCGTGAGTGTGCTCCTATAGATCAGGAGGACGATCAAGCCAATTGCGAAAACTCCGAAGATCACCGCCACGACAGTCAGCGTCATAAGCCACCTCGGCCCGATTCCAATCCAAGTGCAAGCGGTTTTTCACCTTAATGTTCGGAGCAACTGCTTGAGAACCAGAAGCCCGGCCCCTAGCCGCCGAGCGGCGGCTGAATGATGCGACCGCACCTTAGCGGGACCGGGCCCAATTCAGAGGTATTCAGTTTTCATTCCTCCGGCCTCTATTACAAGCGTTTCCACCCGTGTTGTCAGTGACCTTCATCACCATTAGCCAATAAGTGAAATCGCGATATTACGCCGGAGACGGCCCGCTTACTCCTTCGATTAGAAAGGGGATTCTCCCGATCGTAGGGGACTGCGGTGCTTATCGGCGAATCAAACTCGCCGGATCCAGTTCGTAACCTTCCTCTGCAACGGCTTTCTCAATGGCCGTTCGTAGTGTCTGCTCATTAGCACTCTTCGGTAAAGCGCAGTGTCGCCGTATGACTTCCTCGCCGGCTTCAATCCTAATCAGCCAGCTGGACTTGCTCGCATCCCATGAAAATTCCACGTGATCCGCATGCATGGACTTCCTCCACCACCACCTAAAACGATTGTAGTGCAGGCATTAACCGCGATGTTACGCGAACCCACCAATTGGCTTGACGTTCCATGACGATCCGAATGATGATGTACCGCACAAACGTGGGGAGGGCTGAATGGCTACCGAGTTTTGTCAAAAGTGTAAACAGTCTCACCCCGGTCGTCTCTGCGATTATGACGATAAAGGCGAGTGCGCAGAGACGGTCGACATTGAAAGAGAAACGAGTACAGGGAACGGCGGCCCTGCTTTGAGCGATGTCGCACGATCGAGCGGGCCTAAAGATCAATGAATGTCATAGGATCTTTCAACAGTTGCGGCAACCTCTGCAAGCTCGTCGAACAGTAGGGGTGTGATCCCCGTCATTGACATGACGTGATCATCCCCTCAGCATACTGCGAAAAAGCGCAGGAATTTTCATGTCAACCATTGAGGAAGTCAGAGTAGCCGAGAAGCGGGTGGAGAAGGTTCTGGAAGCACTCAAGAGGGCCGGTGCCCAAGATCCGAACTATCTCAGCGACGAACTAAGGAATGCGACTGACGAGTACGCAAGAGCGGTTCGTGAATTAAGTTCAAAGTAGCCCACCCGCATAGGGCGTAGAGTTCACACTATGGACGATTGTTCAATCGCGGGACGGACTGAAAAACTTCGCCAAGAGATTGAACTGATCCAGCAAGAGGAGCGACGCTACCGCCGTAGCAGAGGCCATTCACTAGCTGAGAATCCAGAGCATGATAAGCGGGAGTTTCGAGTCCTTGCGATCCGTGAAGAACTTAGAACGCTTGTCGAAAAAGCAAAGGAACAATCAAGCCACGGATCAGTCTGGTACAGTTGACTTCTTCTTCGCAGTTCCTTCGTGACATCAAGACAACATGACGTTGATCACTGTTTAGTTCTTTAGGCGAATAACTGTCGCTAACAGGCCAGTTGCTCAAGCTACCGTAGTAAAACTGTAGTAGTTCACCGTTCAGAACGAGGCAGAACGGATCATGACGGGGACGAATTGAGGTTGTAAGCGGTTGAGGAATCAGGTAGAGTAGGTAATTTTCCTAACGGTTCAGAACCGATTGTGGAACTCAAAACCCGCCGAGTTCAATCACTCTCCTCCATTGACCCATACGTTCAGAATCTCAGCATCAATTCCCAGAAGCCCGTTTCTGGATGACTTCCTGTTTGCCGACGATTGAGGAATTGAGAGATATCCAGTAGACCGTTTAGTAGTCTGGATGCCGCACCCTCATTCTTAAGAGTTCATCTTGTCGTTCTGAACCTCAGTCCAAGAGCGCGCTTGCATTCCGCACCGAACCCTCTGGCGGTCTGTTCCGCTTCCTTAGAGTGAGTTGGACGACCTGGCCGGAAGTACGAACAGCGCGGAAGGGAAGACCACTGCAAAAACAGCCACGGCCGATAGGTCCCTGCTTTCCGGAAATCGCCGCGCGAAATTTGATTGTACTTCTGCCTCCCGCTAAGTAAAATTTCCCGTTCCCCGAGTAACAGGAAAGCTGTACCCGACGATTGCTCGATGTCGACCGCCGATTTGCGTCGCCACTCCGTATCCGCTGCGGCCATGTGCTTGCTCGTGTTTATGGGCCTGCTCGCTGGCGGCGCGGCGCGGCACGAATCAGTGGCCTTCGACGAAGTTGCTCATATTGGCGCTGGTGTCAGCTATCTGCAGAAACTCGATCTGCGGATGAACGAAGAGCATCCTCCACTGCCCAAGCTGATCGCCGCCCTGCCTTTGGTTGTACACGGTGTTCACGCCGACTACTCGCACATTTCATGGACCGCCAGCCAGAAATTCTTGCCCGATGGATATGTCGGTCAATGGGTCTTCGGACATTGGCTGATCACGCGCTGGAACGATCCTTTCACCATCCTCCTATGGACGCGAATCCCCATGCTGCTCCTGACGCTCGTCCTTGGATGGCTGATCTTTCTCTTCGGGCGTGAGCTCGGCGCAGACTGGGGAGGCCTTCTCTCGCTTACGGTTTTCGTTAGCAGCCCGCTCTTTCTGACATTCGGACCGCTGGTCATCACCGACGCGTCGATCGCCCTGTTCTCGGTCGGAACACTCTGGTCTTTTGCGCGAATGAGGCAAGAGCCAAGTCGCAAACGCATCTTGTTCTTCGGACTCTGGCTCGGTTGCGCTTTGCTCTCGAAGTTTTCCGCCGGTGCGCTGTTCTTTGTGTTCATTGCATTCGCGTTGAGCACGCGGTGGCGCCCTGTCCCACATCAGCCTCCCACAAAGCCGGAAGTTCTCGCGTGGCGACGCATGCGCTCTCGCGCCACCTGGAAGGGAATCGCGGTTGCCGCCGCGCTCGTCTACATCGTTTACTTCGTGTTTTCGTGGAACCAATCCCACGACGTTCTTTATCTTCTGGGTAAGTCTTCCCTGATGACGCCGCTCAAGCGCCTGCTGATGCCGCCTTGGCTTTATGTGCGCGGCATGGCGGTCATTGCTTTTAGCTTCGTGCGCCCGATGTTTATCCTCGGCCGAGGTTATCCGCACGGAAAGTGGTTTTACTTCCCGGTGCTCCTCGCGCTGAAGCTGACTCTCGGTTCAATTGTGATCGCTGTAACGGCACTGCTACTGGCTGTCGCGCGTCGTTGGAACGCGCCACCCGAATCGGCCATACCCGCGGGCCGTACTGTGTATTGGCGCGTCCTCTGGATCGCCCTGACGGTGTTTCTCGGCATCCACATGTTCTCGATGTTCGATGTCAGCCTGCGGCATCTGAGTGTTCCGCATGTGCTTTTTTTCCTCATGCTGGCCCCGTTACCCCGCATGATTTCCCAGTTGCGGTCCCGCAAGCCCTGGATCGCCACGGCAGTTACCGCCATCGTTACGGTCTCGGCCGCATCGTCGCTCTACACCGCCGTGCACGCCTATCCTTACTACAATGCCCTACTTCAACTCGTTGGCGGCCGGGCGCCCTACGTACTCCCTGGCGAGTGATTCGAACGTTGACTGGAATCAGGCGCTGCCTGACGTGAAGGCGTTCCTCGAACAGCAGGGACAGCACCGCGTCAGCATCGACACGTACGCGTTCAGCGACCCTGCGGCTTTCGTCCCTAACGCCGACATGTGGGATTGTCAGAAACCGACCACGGTCGACGATGGCCAGTGGGCTGTTGTGTCCTCGAACATGATTCTCGACGTCCACAACTGCGAATGGCTCCTGCAGTATCCGCATGTCGCAGTCGCTGCCGGTAGCATGTACGCTTTCCGTCTGCCTGCACCGATTCCGAATGCGGGCGAACCCGGCGGGCCTCCCGTCGAGTCGCAGCGCCGCCAATGGTTCCGAGTACCCGTAGACGTGCGCGTCTACGCGCTCGACCTCATTCGACATCCCGAGACAATGCCCGCGGCTATGGCTGAAATGACAAAACAAATGGCTTCGGGCAATTTTTCGCCAAAAAAGTAGGGTCGTTAGTTCACGGAGTGTTAATTCCCGGACTGAGGAATTCGGAACTCAATCTTCACTCGTGACCCGAACATCCGGGGAGGATAAAGGTCATAGCATCCGAAGACATCGGTCCAGCCGATCCCGCAATGCCGATCTTGATTGACGTTCTCTTCCGCAACTGGCAAGCGAAGAAGTCCGAGTGCATTTTCACCGTGAACGCGGTTATTGCTCTGGTTCGCTCGCCAAAAAGCCGCATCACCGATAACGCTTTTAACATGCTCAAAAGCGAATGGAAGCTTGGCGTAATCAAGCCATTGCCACTGGACATACTGGACGAGACAAAGCTGGAACCAGCGGTTGAACCAGCCTATGACAAGGACAAGCCGCGTCCAATCCCCAGCTTCGCCTTGGACAGGCACACACGCGCTGGCAAGAGGGAGGGATTGGGGAAAGCCAATTTCTACAGAGAAGGCGCAAAGCTTAACAACAAGGCACCTATCCGCGATCCCTACGAGGCGCGTGCGATAGCCGGGGACTTAGAAGTCGAACGTCGCGAATGGTTGGAAACATGAATAATACGCACAACTCATCACTACTAGTGGGCTGTCGCAGAGTAACCATTACTAGACTGCTAGCATCAAAGCTGTCATGGCTACTGGCAGCGAAATCTTGCTCACCCAGCAACAGCAGTCCGATCTAAGTAGCATCGCCCAGTCCCGTGCTCTGCCGGCCGGATACGTGTTTCGCGCCAAGTTGATCCTCATGCTGGCAGAAGGGGCGTCCTTCAACGCGATTAAACGACAGCTCCAGACCACGGCACCCACCATCGTTCGCTGGAAGCAGCGCTTCCGGCGATACGGACTGGAGGGACTGGACACCTATCATCCCGGCCAGAAGCCCAGTGTGCTGACTCCGGCTCTGCGCGCCCGTATCCTGTCGGCGACGCGGCGAAAACCTAGCGACGGGTCTACGCACTGGAGTTGCCGCAAGCTGGCCTCTGCGCTCGGCGTCAGCAAAGACGCAGTGCATCGCGTTTGGCAAGAAGCCGGCCTGAAACCGCACCGCCTCGAACGCTACATGGCAAGCGACGATCCTGAATTCGAAAGCAAAGCCGCTGACATCCTCGCCCTCTATCTGCGCCCGCCGCAGCATGCGGCCGTGTTCTGCGTCGATGAGAAGACCGCCATTCAAGCCTTGGACCGTCTGGATCCCGTCCTGCCCCTCTCGCCGGGACGCGCCGAACGGCACGGCTTCGAGTACTACCGCCACGGCACGCTCTCCTTATATGCAGCGCTTAACACCACCACCGGTCGCGTCCACGGCAAAACCGCTGCTCGCCATACCAGCCGCGAGTTCGTATCCTTTTTGCAAGAGGTCGTATCCTTGTGCCCGCCTCGGCAGCAGATTCACATCATCCTCGACAATCTCTCCGCGCACAAAACTCAAGCGGTCCGCCAGTTCCTCCAACAACATCCGCGAGTCCAGTTTCACTTCACGCCCACTTACTCGTCCTGGCTCAATCAGGTCGAGATCTGGTTCGCCAAGATCGAACGCGAGGTCATCGCGCGGGGCATCTTCACCTCGGTTCCCGACCTGGCTCGCAAACTCCGCCGCTACATCAATGCCTACTCCGCCAATGCTCGCCCCATCCAGTGGAAATACTCCGACCCCTCCCGCCGCGTCCGCAGTAACGAACTCACTGCGACAGGCCACTAGTACCGATGACACCAGAGCGAAGGCGCAATGAGCTTGCACTGGCGCGGCTGCTCGTCACCGCAATCGACATGATACGAAACACTGGTCCCTCGGACTTGGACATCAGAATCGAGAACGCGAAGGACATGATCCGCGAACTCAAGCTGACCTATCCAGAGGCGATGGAGATTTAGGAGATGTTGCGGCTGAGGAAAACGGCAATGACGGCCAAGACCGATAGATTCTGGGAGTTGACCACCACCCTCGGAGGCACGAGACCACCTTGCGAAATGCCGCTGGGCAAGGAAGACCAAATCCGCGCATACGGGATGTGCGGCGTCAAAGCCACCAATCTTTGCGGCAAGCCAGCGACCGAATGTGCTTGGTGCAGCGATGATTGCGACGGGCATCTGCTGTGCCGTGAGTGCCAGATCGCGGTTTGCGGCGACTACTTTAGCGACGATACCCCGGAGGGGATAGTGAGCTGACAGCTAAAGACGGTTTGCGCATTGCCGATCTGCCATAATCTCCCCATGTGCGGACGCTACAGGCTGTCCCGGCGGAAGCAGATCATCGAAGAATACTTCGAGAGTGCGCCGTGGGATGAGGACTGGAACCCCCGCTTCAATCTCGCTCCGACACAGAACGTCCCGGTGATCCGCCAGCATCCCAAGGAACCCGTCCGCCAAATCGCGACAATGCGTTGGGGCTTACTTCCGCACTGGGCGAAGGACGCCACCACTGCTGCAAGCACAATCAACGCAAGGTCCGAAACAGCCGCCACGAAGCCCGCATTTCGCGATCCACTGAAATTTCGCAGATGTCTGATTCCCGCCGATGGTTTCTACGAGTGGGCGAAAACGGCGAACGGTAAACAGCCATATTGTTTTGAAGTCAACGATGGGGACTTGTTCGTGTTCGCCGGACTGTGGGATGGCTGGAAGAATGCGGGAGGGGAATGGATCAAGACCTGCTCGATTCTGACCACGACCCCAAATGCCGTGACCTCAACCGCCCACGACCGGATGCCTGTGATCCTCGATCCAGACAGCTACGACCTGTGGCTCGATCCGCGTATGAACGATGCGGTTGTCGCGTCCGAACTCTTGAAGCCCTATGATGCCCGGCTGATGCGATGCTATCCCGTGAGCAGTTGCGTCAACTACGTGGGCAACGATGACGAGGAATGTTCGCG
>Ga0335083_10005770_pt1 | contig 15588 bp, 14 predicted proteins | sample Lox_Sample_42_FD_206716 | JGI IMG/M metagenome (GOLD analysis project Ga0335083, IMG submission 206716) | Soil microbial communities from Loxahatchee National Wildlife Refuge, Florida, United States - Lox_Sample_4.2 | ecosystem: Environmental > Terrestrial > Soil > Wetlands | place: USA... | reverse complement strand
AGAACTCTTCAGCGCCGTTGTCGGTGGTGTATAGGACGATGGTGTTGCCGGCGATGCCCAGGTCATCGAGCTTCTTGAGGAGTTGGCCGACCATGGCGTCGTGCTCGAGCATGCCGTCGGCTTCGACGCCTAAACCGGTTCTGCCGTCGACCCCCGGCTTCAGGTGAGTGTGGATGTGCATCCGGGTCGAGTTGAACCAGACGAAGAAGGGCTTGCCGGCCTTGTGCTGTCGGTCGATAAAATTGAGCGCGGCGGCGAGAAACTCCTCGTCCACCGTCTCCATGCGTTTCTTGGTCAGCGGGCCGGTATCCTGGCACTTCTGCTTACCCCACTTGCCGAAGCGTCCGTCGTCGGTAGGATCGTCCGTGTTGGTCGCCACGCACTTGAACACCCCGCGCGGGCCGAATCGCTCGAGGAAATGCGGAAAATCAGGGGGCTTCGGGTAGTCAACACTCTCCGGCTCTTCCTCGGCGTTAAGGTGATAAAGATTGCCGAAGAACTCGTCGAAACCGTGCACGGTAGGCAGAAACTCGTTACGGTCACCCAGATGGTTCTTGCCGAACTGGCCGGTGGCGTAGCCCTGCGGCTTGAGCAACTCGGCAAGCGTCGGGTCCTTGTCGGACAGTCCTTCCTTGGCAGCTGGCAAGCCGACCTTGAGCAGGCCGGTGCGAAACGGCGACTGTCCGGTGATGAACGCGGCGCGTCCCGCGGTGCATGATTGCTGCGCATAGAGGTCGGTGAAGTTCGCACCTTCCTTGGCGATACGATCTATGTTGGGCGTGCGGTATCCCATCATGCCGTGGCTGTTGGCGCTGATGTTCCAGTAGCCAATGTCATCACCCATGATGACGAGGATGTTTGGCTTCTTGTCAGCCGCTTGAGCAATGGACGCTGCTCCGAAAAGCATAGCGGCTAACAGCAGCGACGCGGCAAGGTGCTTAGGTTGCATACATGCACTTCCCTGTTAATGGGACTGACGATTTATACGCTTGTCGGAAGCTTCCGTCCCCGGTGATTCCGGATCGAACGATCTCAACCGAATGGGCTGCCAGCTGGGCGCTGACCTTGCCACTGTACTCGAATTCGACGTGGCGCGGATCTTACGCTCGGGTCGCTTCAGCCACTATCGCTCATAAATGAAACGCACTGTCTAAGCCCGAGCCCGCGAGGGAGCCCCGAGCCCCTTGTGTCAAGTTGGTCGTCTGCCCCGACGGGCACCGCAGTGCACCATACGGTTGCCAGACCGTTGCGCAAGATGTCCTGTCGCATGTGAGCGGCGGGGGGTGGGTCAATATCGGAAGTACAGGCCAGGCAGCAATAGCTGGCGTTCGCCATCAACTTACCGTGTTCCCTAGCGGCCGCCCGGGAGTTGTGAGAGAGCCGCAGGCTCGGGCTGAGCTGACGGCTTCTTGCAATTCGCACCGGTGCGGGTAGTATGCCTCGTTATACGAGGTATTGGATTGACACAGAACGCCTCATTAATGTCCGGAGTTCCCGAGCTCCTGGTGTTGCGACTGCTGAGCACTCGGGAAATGTACGGATATGAGCTCGCTCGCGCCGTTCGCGAGTCAACTCGACAAGCCATCTCCCTTGGGGAGGGCGTGTTGTATCCGTCGCTTCACGCAATGGAGAGCCGCGGCTTCGTGAAGGCCCGCCGGCGAACGGTGTCCGGGCGCACACGTGTGTACTACGCAATTACGGCCCGCGGGAATCGCCGGCTCGGTGAATTGAGCGGCGAGTGGCGCCGGATTGCCGGTGGCGTTCGAGCGTTGTTGGAGGGCACCTGATATGACCGCCCAACGTTTCGAGGGTCTGTCTCAGCGGCTGTTGCGGGCCGGGATAGCCCCTCGCCATGTGAAGCGAATGGTTGCAGAGATCGAGGCGCACTTTGCCGATCTCGTTGCGGAACTGCGGTCGGCAGGGCTCTCTCAAGCGGAGAGCGAGTCCCAGGCCGCTGTTCGTCTAGGGACAGAAGACGTCCTCATCGCGAACATCCTCGCGCACCCCGAACTGCGATCCTGGGCTAGGCAGCGGCCGTGCTTGGCCTTTGTCCTGCTGCCGTTGTTTGCCTTGGCAGTGCAGTTTGCCCTGTCGATGCTGGCGGCCGTCGCCGTGATCGCCTTTTCCACTCAGGTCTTAGGGATCACCGCTCTTTACCCCGGCCCCGTTCCCTGGGTTGTGCGAGGTCTGCAGGCCTACGGAGTGTGGATTGCGCCTATAGCAGCTGCCGCCGCTGCCTGCTTCCTGGCGGTGCGCTCCGGCGCACCGCTCACCTGGCCTATCGCGGGCTGCGCCCTGGTCGCCCTTCTAGGTGCTGCCACGAACGCGAGCTTCGAGTGGTCGCCTGCGGTCCCGCGAGGCGTGCTGTCTGGCGGCATCGGCCTTCACCTCCCAGACCTGGGGCTAACCGGCGGTCTTCGGGCCAGCCTTACGATTCTGACTGTTCTCGTTCCAATCCTCTGGCTAAGGCGCAAGCGGAGAGAATTGACCTCGATCCCTTAGGATGCCCTGCGTCCCGTTCACCGCCGCGACCGAGTGTCGGCTCTGGCCGCATCAAATGACCGCCATGAGGCATCTCTCTGAAGGGGTCCGTTTCTGCCCTTGAGTCGCTGCGTCAGCCTCGACTGGCGCTGACCGGCAGAAGCGGTCATCCAGCTCGTCCACCTAGAGTTCCGCTAAGCGGACGTTCGGCTCCGCTCAGTTAGGGAACTTCAACTCCCGCATCACCGCCTGGAAGCGTGGCTCCTTGCGCAAGGGATCCATGAGCGGATCGGTCTTGAGGAAGCCCAGCCCCGGGTCGCGCAGGCGCATCGCCGTCTCGAGCAATTCGAGCGCCTTGGCGCCATCTCCCCGCTGCGCATAGATCGTGGCGTACTGGTACGCGTCGGCGTCACCCAGTACGGCCTGTACTTTCGAAAGGACGCTGTCCGCGTCCGCATGCCTGCCGAGCTTGTCATAGGCCACGGTGAGGCACCATTGGTTCCACCAGTCGTCGGGCTTACCTTCACAAGATGCGCGAGCGCGCTCGAAATCGCCCAGAGCGTAGTAGGCGAGCCCGCGAAACGCAGAAGACGCCGGATCCTCGGGATCCAGCGCGAGGGCGTCCTGCAAGGCGGCGATGGCCTCCTTATTCTGACGGCCGAAGTAGAGCGCAACCCCAAGAGAGGCGTGGCTGTCGCGGTTCAGCGGATCCAGTACCACCGCGTGGCGTAGGGCGGCGATGCCCGCCTCGGTCTGGCCCATCTTGACGGCGAAGAGGCCATAGTCTTGCAACACCCGCGCGTTGCCCGGCGCAAGCGCGAGCGCCCGCTCGTACTCCTCATTCGCCCGGGTGAAATCCAGCGCTCCAATCTCGAAATAGAACGCGAGGGCTACGTGCCCCTCGGCCAGACCCGGTGTGAGCGCAATCGCCTTCCGTGCATCCGCCTGCGCCTTGTCGAAGCCTTCGCGAACGGCTGGTCCCGATGCGCTGCCGGCGTTCTCACTGAGCGCGAGTGATCGGTTGGCAAACGCGAGCGCATAGTTCGGATCGAGCCTGATCGCCTCCGTGTAGGCCGCGATCGCGGTTTGACGATCCTTGTTCCCGTGCGCTGCAAGGCTAGCCTTCCGGCCCCGCAGATACGCATCGAAAGCCGCGGGGTTGCGCGTCCCGCCCAGCTCCATCTTCGCCGCCTCATCCCCGAGCAGGCTCACTTTGAGGGCGCTGGCGACGTCGCCAGCAATCTCGGTCTCGAGCTTCAGCACATCCCCTAGGTTCCGATCGTAGCTGCGGGACCACAGGTGAAACCCCGTGGCAGCGTTGATCAACTGCGTGGTCACGCGCACCGTGTTCCCTGAGCGCCGCACGCTGCCTTCCAGCACCGCGCCCACATTGAGCTTGCGGGCGATGGTACCGATGTCGGTGTTCGTACCTTTGAACGAGAAGGCCGAGGTGCGGGCGGCTACCTGCAGCCCGTTGATCTCGGCCAACGAGTTCAGCAGCTCCTCCGTAAGCCCGTCCGAGAAATACTCCTGCTCCTTATCTCCGCTCATGTTCACGAACGGTAGCACGGCGATGGAGTGTGGGGGCGGATTGAACGCTACGGTTGCGTCGCTGGAAGCGGCCGGTTTTAGGGGCGGCGCGGGCTTCGCTATCCAGGGCTTCTCGATGAAGAGATACGCCGCGCCTGCGACGATCACGACGCCGATAGTGAGCCAGACGCTCCTAAAGCGCGACAGCCTTCCCGAACCCACTGCCGCGGAGCGAGCGATCGTCGGTGAGGGACTCTTCCCGTCGAGAACTTGCACGATGCGCCGAACCAACTCGGGCGGCGTCTCGCCTCCCGGCACACGCGTCCACTGTACCGTTCGGAACTCGTCCGGAACGAGAGCTTCCCTGTCGCCCGTTCCATCAACGACGACCGGAAGTAGGAATGGCTTCTGGCGAGCCATGTGATGGGCCCGCTCGATGGCAAGGTTCCACTCGTGCCGAAAGTAACCCTCGAGGCGATCCTGCGTGTGCTGGGAGATGACCGGAATAAAGAGCGCGCAATCGTGGATCTCGCGGCGGATCTTCTGGTCCCAGGCGTCGCCGCCCCGCAGCTCGCTTTGGTCAAACCAGACTTCTATGCGGGCCGCACGCAGGGCGTCGCAGATCTTTCGTGCAGGCTCGGCATCCTGCGAGGCATAGCTCAGGAACACCGCCCCCGACGGTGTCGTCATTGTGCTATTTAGCGACTCCTCCCCCATGCTCTCTCTTGATCTTGACCGGGCCGAGGGAGAATGCCCGCTGGAGGTCGCGCAGGCAATTCACCCGCTGGACTGACCGCTTTCCGCAGTCTCAGTGACCGCTATTGAGAAAGGTGAGTGGCGGCTTCGGGTCAACACCGGGCATCGGGCGTAGTCGGCCAAAGCAGGTCACTCACGGAGGGGGCTCTCTCAAGTTCCTCCGTTGTGGATGTTCGGGAGTCATCCATGTCGCCTGATTGAACCGACAGTTCGCTACGCTCGAGGCGGGGTTCCACGCAGCCTCGGCTCGCCCTGTGAGATGCCCACGTGCATAATTCACTTCTCGCATAGTTTGCAGGGAGAGGACATGCGCCCGCTTCGCTCTCGCATCGCTCTTATGAGCGCGCCGACTTTCTGCGCAGCACTTGCCTCGTTCACGACCTACGCCGACACGGATGCCTGTTCACTCTTGACTCCCGCTCAGGTGAGTGCGGTTATTGGTGTTCCAGTCAGTGCGGGCGCGCATGTGACACCCACGTTTGTGAAGACCTGCACGTGGAAACCCACCGGCGGCTCGGACATTAGCGCGGTGACTGTAAACCTGCAGACGAGCGCATTCTATGATGGCGCCAAACAGAAGGCCTCGAATGCCACAGCCTTAGGACTTTCAATGCGTCCAGCCGCGGTCGGCGACGATGGCTTTGTCGAGACCGTCGGTGAGACGACCACGCTGTGGTTCAAAAAAGGGGCCGTCGCGCTCAAGGTCAACGTCTACGCGAAGCGAGCTCCCGATGCCCTGCAGGCGTTGGAGCTGGCGCTCGCCAAACAGGCGGCCCGAGGGCTATGACTGGGATGCTGCCAGCCCCGGCGGGTCCACTCTACCCGGTCGGTCCGGTCTAACAAGCGCTTCTAGACGGACCGACCAAACCGCTCCGCGGTTTGCCCGGCCGCTCAAGTGGCATCGTTGGCCTGCCCGATAGCAGCCGCTCGCGACCGGCCGGTTGGGGTCAAACCCGGAAGTTCGCGGTGAATCAACCCGAGCGGCGGGTTCCGGGAAGGGCGCCAGGCGGTTCCCGGCCAGGAGCGGTCAGCCGCTCCAGGCGGCTAAACTCCCCAGCAGCGGACGTTGAATGGCTTCCGCGAGAGGAAGTACGACTGTGCGGAGGACTCTTGGAGCGGTTGCCCTGGTGGCATTGTGCCTCGCCGGTTGTCAGCAAGCCCACCACGGCCAAGGCGCTCCGCCGGACATTGTGGGCGCCTGGATCGTGGCGATTCCGGACGCGCCATTTCCACTACACATGTTCGTGTTTCATTCCGATGGCACGGTCGAACAGTCCAACCCCGATGCAGGCGATCCCAATACCAGTGACAGCAACCTAATGGGCGCGTGGCGTGCTGACGGCGATGGCTATAGGGGCAAAGTCGTTGAGATTACGGCAGACCGAACCAGCCACCATTTCGCCGCTCGAGGGGAGATCTCCTTCACGCTCAAAGTGAATGGCAACACTTTCGGCGGAATGGCGAGCGCAACTTTCTTTGACGCCGGCGGGCACCGGGTCAGCGGACCGGTGCAGGTCAAGATGGAGGGCGAGCGCGTGCTGCCGTGACCGGATGCAGCCAACAGCCGACATCAATCATGCAGCACCAGGTTCCTCTGAAGCGGCCATCGCAAATTTGCCTCCTCGCGGTGATGGTGTCTGGCTCAATGCCCCTCTTTGGCAAAGAACGCATAGCAACCCTTGCCGCGTTTCTTCGCTGCATATAACGCTCGATCCGAGTTGACCATCAACTCCTCAGGAGTTGTGCCATCACGCGGGTAGAGGGCAATTCCCAGGCTGCACGCCGGTGCCATGGTTTCAGACCCAAGTGTAACTGGCCGTCCTGCGGCGGCGAGCAGTCGATCCGCCACCACTTCGACTTGTGACTGCGAGTCGATTCCAGGGATCAATACGAGCAACTCGTCACCGCCAAATCGCGCGACAGTATCCACGTTGCGGAGTGTGGCTTTGATTCGACTTCCGATTTCGACGAGCAGTCGGTCGCCTTCGCTGTGCCCGTAGGTGTCGTTTACCTTCTTGAAGTCGTCTATATCGACGCTGAGCACCGCGAGCATGTCGTTCTGGCGATTCGCAAGCGCAAGCGCCTGCGTAATTCGATCCTGCCACAGCACTCGGTTGGGGAGCCCGGTCAGAAAGTCATGTGTCGCCAGTAATTCGGCCTTCGCCTTCTCCGTCTTCAGTTCGTGCTCCAAGAGTTTCAACCGAGTCACGTCGGCTACGTGTACGAAAATGCCCCGAACTGCTCCGTCGACGGTATACGGTGTGTATGTTGCCAGGCTATGGCGCAGCCGACCGTCCGGCGTCCGTATTTCACGCTCAAAGACCTGCTTGTGCCCGGCATAGGCGGCTTGAATGTACGGCAAATTCTTGGGGTAGAGCGGCCCAAGCAGCTCGCTCAGCGTATGACCGAGCATCTGCTCTCTGGTCTTTCCGAACCACTCGCGATACGCATCGTTTGCGAAGATGCAGATTTGATTGACATCCCAATAGGCCAACATGGCGTCGAGATGGTCGACCAAGCTCAGCAGGATTTCATGGGGCACCACCGTTGCCCGAGAGTCGCCTGCACTCGATTTCGACTGGATTGTGCTGGACATGCGCTTCAGATCGGCGTCGGCCTTCTCCATTTGCCTGTCTAGGCGCTCATGTGGTGGTTGAACATAGGTACATTCCACTTCGTTGCAGGACCTGCTCGGGTGCTCGGCGACTCTCCGGAAAAGTCCAGGACCGTCCTGAGTGTCCGCTATTCCGGATCTGAACGGCCGCTAACGGGAAAGCGTTACGTCTGCAACGGGGTCAAAAGCTGCCGTTGCCCCCGCTTCCTCTGCCTGCTCGGCTGTCGTGAACGCTTGCGCAGTGACACCTCAGCCCGCGCCGCCACGCCGCTCAACCGTCCGCGGCAATCTCAAACCGCGGCGCGCGGCTCGATCCACAGCGCGCGCGCGCGGCCGCACAGCTCGCCCTTGCCGTCGAAGAGCGCCGTCGCCGCCTCGTGCTTGCGCCCGCTCGAGCCGAGTCGCCAGCCCACGACCGTGCAGGACTCCCCGATGTGCACGCGGCGGTCGACGTGCGCCGTGAGCTCGGCGAGCAGCATCTTGCGGTCATCGGGCGCGACCGCGTAGTAGCCGGGGCAATCGAGCGCGGCCGACATGAACTCGGCGCGCACCTTGCCGTCACCGGCATCGAGCGATGCATCCGGCACCCAGGGAGCCGCCACCAGCGCGCGCTCGGGGATGGGACCGGCGAAGATGCGCAGGCCATCGCCGCGCACGCGCTGAGGGCCGCACACGAAGCAGCCCGGGAAGGGATGATGACGGAAGCCGGCGTAGCGCCGCGAGGCCTCCACGGCTTCGAGGTAATCGGGCGCAGCGCCCACCTCGAGCTCGAGTGCCGCCGGGCGCGCCTCGCCCACCGTCTCGGCGCCGTCGAGCACCCGCAGCGTTCCCCCGGCGAGATCCTCGAGCACGAGCTCGCGCTCGAGCGGCGGCGGCCGGATGAGCCGCACCGTGACGGTGCGCCCGGCGCAGCTTGCGACCATGCCGGCAAAGTAGCCGCCGTTCGCGGAGTCCGGCGGGCCGCAGAAGCGCGCCGCGATGGTCAGGGTTCTCATGGCCCGCGCAAGCCACGCAGCCAGGCGGCGGGGTCCTCGCCCCGCTCGAGGAGCTCCACCAGCGCCGAGCCGACCACGACTCCGTCCACGTGCCCCGTGAGCCGCGCCACCTGCTCGCGCGTACGGATGCCGAAGCCGGCGCACACCGGGAGCGCCGCGCGCGCGCGCACGCGCGCGAGGTATGCGAGCACTTCGTCCGGCACGGCGACGCTGCGGCCCGTGGTCCCCGTCATGGTGACGGCATAGACGAATCCCTGGCTGCCGGCCGTGAGCGCCGCGAGGCGCTCGGGCTCGGTGACCGGCGTGACCATCTGCACCAGCGCGATGCCGCGCGAGGCGAGCGCCGCCTGCAGCTCGCTCGCCTCATCGAGCGGCAGGTCCGGCACGATGAAGCCCGCGACGCCGGCGCGCGCGGCGCTCTCAGCCAGGGCTTCGACCCCGAAGGCGAGCAGCGGATTCAAGTAGCTCATGAGAAGCAGCGGGGTGCGTACGTGGGCGAGCCGGGCCACCTCGGCCAGGATCCACCTGAGCGTCACTCCCTGCGCGAGGGCCGCGAGGCTCGCGCGCTGGATGGTGACGCCGTCGGCCATCGGATCGGTGAACGGCACGCCGATCTCGACCACATCCGCCGCAGCCGCGACCGCCTCGAGGCGCGCGGCGAACTCAGCGCGCTTCGGGTAGCCCGCGGTCAGGTAGGCGATGAGCGCGGGCGCCCCGCCCGCGGCGGCCGCGCGGATCGCGTGGGTGATGCGCTCGTGAGGCCTCATGGACCCTCCGCGGCGAGCAGCGTGCGCTGCAGCGTCGGCATGTCCTTGTCGCCGCGCCCGGAGAGGCACACCAGCACGGTGCCGCCGGGATGCGCGCGCGCCCAGCGCTCCGCCGCCGCGAGCGCGTGCGCGCTCTCGATGGCCGGCAGGATTCCCTCGAGCTCGCTCAGGGCGCTCACCGCCGCGAGCGACTCCGCGTCACTCGCCGTCTCGTAGCGCACGCGCCCCAGAGCTGCGAGCAGGGCGTGCTCGGGACCGACGCCCGGGTAGTCGAGTCCCGCCGACACCGAGTGCGTCTCCTGGATCTGGCCGTTCTCGTCCTGCAGCAGCATCGAGTAGGTGCCGTGCAGCACTCCCGGCCGCCCGTAAGCGACCGTCGCGGCATTGTCGCCGAGCCCTGCCCCCCGGCCACCCGCCTCGACGCCGATGATCTCGACGGCGGCATCGCCGAGGAAGGCGTGGAAGGCGCCGATCGAGTTCGAGCCGCCGCCGACGCAGGCGATGACCGCATCCGGCAGGCGACCCGTCCACTCGAGGAGCTGTGCACGCGCCTCGCGGCCGATGACCGCCTGGAGCTCCCGCACCAGGTAGGGATAAGGGTGCGGGCCCACCACCGAGCCGAGGAGGTAATAGGTTCCGAGTGGATCCGACACCCAGTCGCGCAGCGCCTCGTCGATCGCGGCCCGCAGCGTCCGATCGCCGCTCGTGACCGGCACCACGGTGGCGCCCAGCAGGCGCATGCGTCCGACGTTCGGCGCCTGGCGCTCCATGTCGATGGCGCCCATGTACACCGTGCAGGGAAGCCCGAGCCGCGCGCAGGCGGCGGCGCTCGCCACACCGTGCTGCCCGGCGCCGGTCTCGGCGACGATGCGCCGCGCGCCGAGGCGCCGCGCCAGCAGCGCCTGGCCGAGGGCGTTGTTGATCTTGTGAGCGCCGGTGTGCGCCAGGTCTTCGCGCTTGAGGAAGACCGATGCCCCCCAGCGCTCCGAGAGGCGCCCCGCGCGGGTGAGCGCCGTCGGCCGGCCCACCCAGGTGCGCAGCTCGAGCGCGAGCTCCTGCTGGAACTCGCGCGTGCCGAGGTGCGCGCGCACGCCGCGCTCGAGACGCTCGAGCGCCGGGATGAGGGTCTCGGGAACATAGCGCCCGCCGAAGGGACCGAAGCGGCCGCGCGTGTCGGGAAACTTCCCGGCCAGGAGCTGCGCGAGCAGACTCGCGGCATCGGGCAGGACGGCATTCATAGGGCATCCTCACTCGGTCTGGCGGCGGCTGCGCGCGCCGCCGCTACGAACTGCGCGATCTTCAGCGGACTCTTGACTCCCGGCCGCGCCTCCACCCCGCTCGACACATCGACGCCGAAGGGCTGCACCGCCTGGATCGCCTGCGCTACGTTGCCCGCATCGAGGCCACCGGCGAGTATGAGCTGCGTGCGCCGCGCGAGGCGCCGCGCGGCGCTCCAGTCGCTCGCGGTACCCGTTCCGCTCGCCGGCCCCTCGAACAGCACCCGCGGCGCAAGCCGCGCCGGAGCGGCCGCATCGCTGCGCAGCACCGGCAGCAGCTCGAGGGTCTGCGGAAGCTCGAGCTGCGCGAGATCGGACTCGTCCGTCTGCAGCACGTCGGGCCTGAATACCCGCAGCATCTCCGCGAGCGCGAGCTGCCGCGGATGGTGCATCACCGCCACGCAGCGCACGCGCTCGCGCGCCGGACGCGCGAGCTGCGCCGCCGCCTCCGGGGTCAGCTGGCGCGGCGAGACGGCGAACACGAAGCCGATCGCCTCCACCTGGGCCTCGAGCGCGGCCGCGATCGCATCGGGAGTGGTCAGGCCGCAGATCTTGATCCACATCAGCGCGTCTCCCGCCCGGCGGTGGCGCGCGCCGCGCGGCCCGCCACGAGGAGCGCGGCGGCGAGCGTCCCGGGGTCGGCGCCGCGCATCAGCGCGCTGCCGATGAGCGCCAGCGAATAGCCGGCGGCGGCGACCGCGCGCACGTCCGCCTCCGAGGCCACGCCGCTCTCGGCCACGCGCGGCACGCCCGTGGGCAGGAGCGGGGCGAGCTCGAGCAGACGCCCTGGGGCGACCTCGAGGGTCGCGAGGTCGCGGCAGTTGACGCCCGCGAGCAGCGGATTCGAGCCGCGGTACGCCCCGATCAGCTCGTGCATGAGCTCGATGTCCTTCGCATCGAAGGCCTCGAGCAGCACGAAGAGGCCAAGCTCCGCGGCGCATTCGAGCAGCGCGCGCGTCTCCCCCTTCGGCAGCAGGCGCAGGATGACGAGCACGCCACCCGCGCCCGCGGCGCGCGCCTCGTACACCTGGTACGGATCGACGAGGAAATCCTTGCGCATCGCAGGTACGCGCAGCGGTGCGAGGACCTGCGCGGCGGCGCTCAAGTGCGCGAGCGAGCCGTCGAAGCGGCTCGGCTCGGTCAGCACCGAGACCGCCGCGGCCCCTGCACGGGCATAAGCCGCGACCCGCGGCCCGACGTCCTCGTCCGCGCGCTTCAGCGCGCCGGCAGCCGGCGAGCGCAACTTCAGCTCCGCGATGAGATCGAAGCCGCCCGCAGCGAGACGCAGCGGCGGCGGTGCGGGGGTAGCGCGCGCGGCGGACTCGAGTCCCGCGAGCGAGCGGCGCATGAGGGCGGCGCGTACCCGCTCGCGGCTGCCCGCGGCCATCTCCTCGAGGAACGCGCTCATGCGCTGCGCCCCGCAGCAGGACCGGTCGCGGCGGCCCGGGCACGGAGCGCTGCGAGCAGCCGCCCGGCCGCACCGCTGTCGATCGCCTCGGCGGCGCGCGCCAGCCCCTCGCGGGGGTCCGCGGCGACGCCCGCAACCTCGAGCGCGAGCGCCGTGCCGAGCAGCAGGCAGTCGCGGTGCGCGCCGCGGTCGCCTCCCGTGAGCACCGCCTCGAGCGAGCGCGCGTTGTAGGCCGCATCGCCGCCGGCGAGCGCCGCCGGGCTGCAGGTGGCGAGCCCGTAGTCGGCGGGCGTGCGCACCGCGACGGAGACCTTCCCCGGGCGTACGTCGAACACGGTGAACGGGCCGACCGGGGTCGGCTCGTCCCAGCCGTCGGCGCCGTGCACGACGAAGGCGCGCTCGCCCGGCAGGCCCGCGAGCGTGTCGGCCATGAGGCGCGCGACCTCGAGGCTGTACGCGCCGATCAGGTGCAGCGGCGGCTGCGCCGGGTTCACCAGCGGACCCAAGATGTTGAATACGGTGCGCACGCCGAGAGCTGCGCGGATCGGCGCGACGCGCGCCGTCGCCGGGTGAAAGTGGGGCGCGAACAGATAGGTGAAGCTGGTCGCGGCGAGGCAGGCGCCCACGGCCGCGCCGTCCTGCGGAATCGCCACTCCGAGCGCATCGAGCACGTCCGCACTGCCGCAGCGGCTCGAGACCGAGCGGTTGCCGTGCTTGACGACCGCCAGGCCGCAGGCGGCGGTGAGCAGCGCCGTCCCGGTCGAGATGTTGAGGCTCCCCGAGGCATCGCCGCCGGTGCCGACGATGTCGATGGCGCGCAGCTCGCGCGGTACCTCGGGACGACGCGCCAGGCGGCGCATGCTGAGCGCGAAGCCGCGCACCTCGTCAGCCACCACGCCCTTGGTCGCAAGCGCCGCGAGCAGCGCTCCGGCCATGGCCGGCGGCAGCTCGCCGTCGGTGAGATGCCCGAGCAGCTCCCCGGCCTGCGCCTCGGTCAGGTCGCGCCGCTCGGAGAGCAATCTCAGCAGCTCACGCGGCGCCGACATCGTCCGCTCGCGCGCCGCGCGTGCCGGCGGAATATTTCAGGAAGTTCCCGAGGAGCTTCGGCCCCGCGGGCGTCAGGATGCTCTCGGGATGGAACTGCACTCCCTCGACGGTGAGCGTGCGGTGGCGCACCGCCATGATCTCGCCCGCATCGGTCTCGGCGCTCACCACGACCGATTCCGGGAGCGTTCCGGGGGCCGCGATCAGCGAGTGATAGCGGCCGACCTCGCAGGGCTGCGGGAGGCCCGCGAAAATCGTGGCGCCGTCGTGGCGCACCAGCGAGGTCTTGCCGTGCATGAGACGCGCGGCGCGCACCACCTGGCCGCCGAATACCTCGCAGATCGCCTGGTGGCCGAGGCATACGCCGAGCACCGGGATCACGCCGGCGAAGGCGCGGATCATGTCCATGGAGACGCCGGCATCGCGCGGCGTGCCGGGGCCGGGCGAGATGCACAGATGCGACGGAGCGAGCGCGCGCGCCTCTTCCGCCGTCAGGGCATCGTTGCGGTACACGCTCACCTCGGCACCGAGCACCAGGAACGCCTGCACCAGGTTGTAGGTGAAGGAGTCGTAGTTGTCGATGAGCAGGAGTCGCGGCTTCCTCACAGCCCCTCCTCCGCGAGCTCGAGCGCCCGCACCATGGCGGCGCTCTTGGCGAGCACCTCCTCGTACTCGCTGCTCGGCACGCTGTCGGCGACGATGCCGGCGCCGGCCTGGTAGCTGTACTCATCGCCCGAGAACACCAGGGTGCGGATGGTGATGGCATGGTCCATGTCGCCGCGGGCGCCGAAATAGCCGACCGTGCCGCCATAGAGTCCGCGCCGCACCGGCTCGAGCTCGTCGATGATCTGCATGGCGCGCACCTTGGGCGCGCCGACCAGCGTTCCGGCCGGGAAGGCCGCCGCGAACAGGTCGAAGGCGTCGCACCCGGGAGCGAGCTCGCCGTGCACTCCGCTCACCATGTGCATCACGTGGCTGTAGCGCTCGATGGCGCGGTACGGCTCGACCGTGACGCTGCCGGCGCTCGCGACCCGGCCGAGATCGTTGCGGGCGAGGTCCACCAGCATCACGTGCTCGGCGTTCTCCTTGGGATCGGCGCGCAGCTCCGCCTCGCGCTCGGCGTCGAGCGCCGCCGCCGCGGCGCGCGGGCGGGTGCCGGCGATGGGACGCAGCTGGGCGCGCCGGCCGGAGAGCTTCACCAGCGCCTCGGGCGAGGAGCCGACCACCGCCACGTCGCCGAGGGCGCAGTAGTACATATAAGGAGAGGGATTGATGAGGCGCAGGGCACGATAGGCCTGGAAGGGGTCGAGCTCGTGGCGCCCCTCGAAGCGGCTCGCGAGCACCAGCTGGTAGACGTCGCCCGCCGCGATGCATTCCTGGATACGCCGCACGCCCGCCAGGTAGTCGGCCCGCGCGTAGGCCGCCGTCGGCGGCGCATAGCGCCCCGCGCGCCGCCCGTTCGGCAACGCGCCGCGCAGCGCCTGCACCACCTCGCGCCTGAGCGCGCGCCGCTCCGCATCGCTTCCGGCATGCAGCAGCGCGACGCCGCGCGTCAGGTGATCGAATACCAGCACCGAGCGCGGCGCCACGTAATGCAGCGCGGGGACGCCCGGGTCGCTGCGCGCGCGGGCCGGCAGCCGCTCGAAGTAGCGCACCACGTCGTAGGCGGCGTAGCCGACCAGCCCGCCGGCGAGCGGCACGCCGGGGATGTCGGGCTGCGGCTGCGGGGCGGCGGCGAGCGCCTCGCGCAGTCCCGCGAGCAGCGCCGTGCCGTCGGCGGGCAGCGCACGGCGCTGCGCGCCGATCGTGAGGGCGCCGTCATCGAGCCGCACCTCGAGTCCGTCGCCGAAGCCGATGAAGGAATAACGGCCGAGGCGCTCGCCGCCCTCGACGCTCTCGAGCAGGAAGCGCGGCGCGAACGCCGCGAGCTTCATGAACGCCGAGACGGGCGTGTCGAGGTCGCCGGTGATGTCGAAGGCGGTTTGCAAGGCTCTCGAGGCTCCCAATGCGTGCAGACAACAAAAAACCCATCCCGGGGTCATCCGGAGATGGGTTGCTGGTGCCGTTTATGCGCTTAAGTCGCGGGGAAAAAGCTAACCGTCAGCCCACTCCGTCATGAAGTGCGCCACCACCAGGAAGTGCTGACGGGCCGGTGCGACATGTTGCCAACGAGTATCCCCTTCGGGGGCGCGGGGCGTCAAGCCGCGGCCGGCGCCCGCCTCACCCGCGCGGGTTCCGCTAGAATGCGCGCGCGGCGCAGCGCTTCGCCGCCGCGAGCCGTCCGCATCCTCAAGCCAACCTGAAAGCAACCCAGTGAGCTTCAAAGAGCTGCTCGAGAGCTGGCGCGAGACTGCAGCCGCCCCGCGCACGGCGCGCACCTTTGCCGTGCACCTGCCGCTCGATGAGGCCGCGCAGCTCGCGGCGCTCGCGGAGATGTTCCCGGGGCGCGCGCCCGAGCAGCTGATCACCGAGCTCCTCGGCGCGGCGCTCAAGGAGCTCGCGGCCGCCATGCCCTACGTCGCCGGCAAGCGCGTGATCTCCACCGACGAGCAGGGCGACCCGATCTACGAGGACGTCGGTCCCACGCCGCGCTTCATCGCTCTCGCGCGCGCGCACCGCCGCGAGCTCGCGGCCGGCGGCCGGGAAGGGGAGCGCGCGGCCCGCGCGCCCAAGAGGGCGGCAGCGAAATCCAAGCCGGACCGGCGCCGGCGCTGAA
>Ga0335083_10005769_pt1 | contig 15590 bp, 13 predicted proteins | sample Lox_Sample_42_FD_206716 | JGI IMG/M metagenome (GOLD analysis project Ga0335083, IMG submission 206716) | Soil microbial communities from Loxahatchee National Wildlife Refuge, Florida, United States - Lox_Sample_4.2 | ecosystem: Environmental > Terrestrial > Soil > Wetlands | place: USA... | reverse complement strand
ACCAGGGCCTCGCCCAGGGCGAGCACCGCAAGGAGCCGGCAAATTGCCCTTCAAGGCGATCATGTCGGCGGCATCGGTCACTTTCTCAACAGCCTGCTAGCTGTCGAGCAGCCCTTTCAGCGCATACAGCAGCGCGTGTGCATCCCGGGGCGAAAGCGCATCGACATCGACAGCAGCCAGCTTATCGCGCAGCGTATCGGCAGGCGCTGACATTGGATGCGCTGGCGGTGCGGCAGGCCGTGAATCGAACGGCAGCGCGGCCTGCGGCGACGCCGTTGCCGCCTGCGCATCGCGTTGCGCCTCCAGCTCGGCCAGATAGCGCCGCGCCGCCGCGATGACCGGCGCCGGCACGCCGGCCAGCCTGGCCACGGCGAGACCATAGCTGCGATTGGCCGGCCCTTCCTTCACTGCATGCAGGAACACCAGCTCATCCCCGTGCTCCGTGGCATCCAGGTGCAGGTTCACGACACCGGGCAGTTCCGCCGCGAGCGCCGTCAGCTCGAAGTAGTGCGTGGCGAACAGCGTGAACGCGCGCACCTGCGTGGCCAGGTGCCGCGCCACCGCCCAGGCCAGCGACAGCCCGTCGAAGGTGCTGGTGCCGCGGCCGATCTCGTCCATCAGCACCAGGCTCTGCGCCGTCGCGTTGTGCAGGATGCTGGCGGTCTCGCTCATCTCCACCATGAACGTGGAGCGCCCGCCGGCGAGATCATCGGCTGCGCCGATGCGCGTGAAGATGCGGTCGATGGGACCGAGCAGCGCGCGGCGCGCGGGCACGAAGCTGCCGATGTGCGCGAGCACCGCGATCAGCGCGGCCTGGCGCATGTAGGTGCTCTTGCCGCCCATGTTCGGGCCGGTGACGATCAGCATGCGCCGCGCGTCGTCGAAGGCGAGGTCATTGGGCACGAACTGCGTGCCGCTGAACTGTTCCACCACCGGGTGGCGGCCGGCCTCCACGCAATAGACCGGATCTTCCGTCAGCTCCGGCGCCACCCAGCGCAGCGTGTCGGCGCGCTCGGCCAGCGTGGCGAGCGCATCCAGGCTCGCGATGGCGGCGGCGCTGTCCTGCAGCGCGGGCAGGGTGGCGATCAATGCATCCAGCACCCCGTCGTACAGCTGCTTCTCGCGCGCCAGGGCCTTGTCGCGCGCGCCCAATACTTCGTCCTCGAATTTCTTCAGTTCCGGCGTGATGAAGCGCTCGGCGGATTTCACGGTCTGGCGCCGCAGGTAATCCGCCGGCACCTTTTCGGCGTGCGCGCGGGGGATTTCGATGAAGAAGCCCTGCACGCGGTTGTAGCCCAGCTTCAGCTGCGCGATGCCGCTGCGCTCGCGCTCCTTCTTCTCCAGCTCCAGCAGGAATTCGTCGGTGTTGGTGGCGATGCGGCGCAGCTGGTCGAGGCCGGGGTCGAAGCCGGTGGCGATCACGTCGCCGTCGCGCAGCAGGGCGGAGGGCTCCGCCGCGATGGAGCGCGTCAGCAGCGCGTATTCTTCGCGGTGTTCGCCGATGCGCGCCGCGAGTCCGGCCAGCAGTGGCGAGTCGATGGCGGCCGCGGCGCGCAGCCCCGGCAGAGCCGCCAGCGAGGCACGCAGCTGCACCAGGTCGCGTGGACGCGCCGAGCGCAGCGCCACGCGCGCCAGGATGCGCTCCAGGTCGCCGATGGGCGCCAGCGCCTCGCTCAACGCCGTGTAATGCCGCGATTCGGCCAGCGCGCCCACCGCGGCGTGCCGCTGGCGCAATACGGCGCGATCGCGCAGCGGCCGGTTCAGCCAGCGGCGCAGCTCGCGTGAGCCCATTGCCGTGGTCGCGCGGTTCAGCAACGCGAACAGCGTAGCCTCGTCGTTGCCCGTCAGGCCGCGGTCCAGCTCGAGGTTGCGCCGCGTGGCGGCATCCAGCTGCAGGCCCTCGTCCCGCGACTGCACGGCCAGCGCGCGGATATGCGGCAATGCCGCCTGCTGCGTGTCGCGGGCGTATTGCAGCAGCGCGCCGGCGGCGCGCAGGCCCACGGTGAGTTCCGCCGCGCCGAAGCCGGCGAGATCCCGCGTGCCGAACTGCTGCGCGAGCTGCCGCCGCGCGCTGTCGAGGTCGAAATGCCAGGGCGGACGCAGCCGCGCGGCCGGCAGCGCCTCGCGGCGCTGGTCCTCCGGCAGCAGCAGCTCGGCCGGACGCAGGCGTTCCAGCTCCGCGGCGACCTCGCCCAAATCAACCAGCTCGGCCACCGCGAAGCGGCCGCTGGCCAGATCCAGCCACGCAAGCCCATGCCTCTGGCCGTCGAAATGCAGCGCGGCCAGCAGGCTCTCGCGCTGGCGATCGAGCAGTGCATCCTCCACCAGCGTGCCGGGCGTCACGATGCGCACCACGCGGCGTTCCACCGGGCCCTTCGAGGTGGCCGGGTCGCCGATCTGCTCGCAGATGGCCACGGATTCGCCACGCCGCACCAGCCGCGCCAGGTAGTTCTCCACGCTGACCGCCGGCACGCCGGCCATGGTGACGGGCTCGCCCGCCGACTGCCCGCGCGTGGTCAGCGCGATGTCGATCAGCGAGGAGGCGCGGCGCGCGTCCTCGTAGAACATCTCGTAGAAATCGCCCATGCGGTAGAACAGCAGCACGTCGGGGTGCTGGGCCTTGATGCGCAGGTACTGCTGCATCATCGGCGTGTGGCTGGCAAACGATTCGGTCACGATCGGGCGGGTCCGGTGGTTGTGTCGCCCCGTGGCGGAGTGAGGATTATTGCCGGTTCGGCACGGCGGTTCATCAACATCAGGGGATGGCCGATTGCCCCGGGCTGCCGAATGCATGAAAAATCCCGTGCATTGCGCAGGATTGCGCAGGGGTACAGAGTGCAAAGAACCAAGACAGCGGCATGCTGCAACGTCGATTCCGTGGCCACATTGCTCGCGCTCGTCGATGACGCGGTGATCATGGTGGCCCTGGACGGCAGCATCGCCGGCTGGAGCCAGGGCGCGGAGGATCTGCTGGGCTATCCCGCCGCGGAAGTCCTGGGGCAGGACTGCGCCGGCATCTATGCGGAGGACGAGCGCGGCGCGCATCGTGAGCGCTGCCGCGGCGTGGCGCTGGGAGCGGGGCCGGCCAGCTTCGACGTGACGCTGCGCACCCGCCGTGGCGCCCTGCAGGCCGGGCGCGCGGAGGTGGCGCTGATGCACGGTGCCGACGGCGCTCCCGCGAACCTGTTCGTCCATATCCGCGACGGCGGCGAGCCGGGAGCCAGGCCCGACATCGCTCTCTCGCAGGTGCGGGATTGCCGCGCGCTGCTGGATGGCGGTCCCATTGGTATCTGGCACCTGGATGCCAGGCGCCGCTTTGTCTACGCGAACCGGTCCGGGCTGGCCATCGCGGGTCTCGACCACACCGGCGTGAACGGCCGCCACGTGCTCGACGTGCTGGGCGAGGCGCTCCATCGGCAGCTGCTGCCGGCGCTGGATCGGGCGCTGGACGGCATCGAGTCGGTGGTCGAATCGGCCGCCGCGCCGCGTGGCGGCGAAATCCGGCACTACTTCCTGCACCTGCTGCCCCGTCGCGGTCCGAACGGCCGGGTCGACGGCTGCTTTGTCGCGGTGCTGGACGTCACGCAGGCCAGGCTTGCCCAGGAGAACCAGCTGCGTCGCGAGCAACAGTTGCGCGCCACGCTGATTCGTGAAACCAATCACCGTGTCAAGAACAGCCTGCAGGGACTCATCGGACTGCTGCGGCTGCAGGATGCGCCAGGCAGATCCGCGGCGCAGGTGATCGAGCACAGCGTCGCCCACCTGATGGCCGTCACGGTTGCATTCGGGCTGGCGAGCAGGCATGGCGAGGCGCAGATCCTGCTGTGCGACCTGGTGACCGATATCGTGGGCAACGTCGAGCAGATATCCCAGCGCCGCATCGGTGTGCAGCTGTCGGCGGCTGCGATACGCGAACCGGTGCTGCTGTCGCCGCACTACGGCGCGAACATCAGCCTGGTCATCAATGAGCTGGTGTACAACGCCGTCAAGCACAGCATGAACGCGGCGGGAGCCCGCGGCGTCCGCGTGACCGTCGATCGGGGCGGCGATTCGGCCGTGCTGCGCGTGATCAACGAGGCCGGGCGGTTGCCCGCCGGTTTTTCGCTCGAGTCCGGCGCCGGGCTTGGCACCGGCCTGACTCTCGTCAAGGCCCTGGTGCCTGAATCAGGCAAGCTGTCAATCGAGGAAGGACCGGAAGGCGTGTGCGCCGAATTGATGCTCAACCCGCCGGTGCTTTCGATGCCTGTTCCTTGACAGTATTCATCAAGCTTTCCACAATCTCTCCGCTGCCTGATCCGGCAGTTCGCCTCGACCCCGCGAGCCACTTTTTCTGAAATTGCAATCCGGGAGAGGTTTCCGCATGAAGCCGTGTACCCCGAACTCCGCAGTCGCGAGGGGAAAGGATGCCGGTTCCTGAGACACGTGAAGATGGGCCCAAGCCCACGGTGCTGCTGGCTGACGATGACCGACTGATACTGGCGACGCTGTCGCAGGGGCTGCGCAGTGCCGGCTTCCCGACGATCGAGGCAGCCAGCGGCAGGGAAGCACTGCAGCTGTGCCTGCAATCCCCGCCCGACATCGCGATACTGGACTACGAGCTGCCGGACATTTCCGGGCTGGAAGTCGCGCGGGCGCTGCAGCCGGCGGCATTTCCCCTCATCTTCCTGTCGGCCTATGGCGACGACCAGATCGCGCGGGCCGCCGCCGATCTGGGAGTGATGGCCTATCTGGTCAAGCCGATCGATCCGGTACAGCTGGTGCCCGCCATCCACACCGCGATCCTGCGCTTCTCCGAACTGGCCGCGCTGCGCGGCGAATCCGCGCAACTGAATGCCGCGCTGAAGGCCGCGCGGACCACCAGCATCGTGGTGGGACTGCTCATGGAGCGCCTGAAGCTCACCGAGAAGGATGCCTATGACCGGCTGCGCCAGTACTGTCGCAGCCACAATCGCAAGATCACCGAGGTGGCGCTGGAAATCCTGGGAACCACCGAGCGCATGCACTCGCTGCTCGCGGCGATTGCCGCGGCCACCGATGGCAGGCCGCCGTAAGGGCCCGGCATCACTCGCGGGAATTCGCCCATTCGACGGCTCGCCGGTGGCAGCCGGCGATTTCATCGATGGTCAGTTCCCGGAGCCGCAGTCCCTGCCGGGTGCCGCGTTCGTACTGCTCCGCGCAGCTCAGGGCGGCACCGAGGTCCCCTTCGCGCCGCAGCAGCGCGGCGCGCACGGCATCGCCCAGCGGCAGGCTGGCCAGCGCCTGCTCCATCGGCAGACCCAGAAATACATCGAGCATCGACAGCATGCCGGCGATGAAAGCGGCCTCGCTGCCGCCAATCCGCGCCTGCTCGCACAGCAGCTCGCACATGCGCGCGCGTTGCAGGGACTGGACGCAGAATTGTCCGGGCTGGCCCGCGATGCCGGCTGCCAGCAGCAACCAGCCGAGCTTGCGCAGTTCTGCCGTACCCAGCAGCTGGATCGCCTGCCGCATGGAACTTACCTGGTGCGGCGTCCGCAGGTGTCTGGAATCGATGCAGCGCAGGAGCCGGCAGCCCAGTCCCATGTCGCGGCGGATGCACTGTTCGATCGAATCCGCCGATACGCCCGGATCATTGAGGCGCGCCACCAGCTCGACGGCGGCCTGCTGGTCGCCGGGAACGCGCCGCGTCTGGACGATCTCGGGTTGGCGCAGGAAGTAGCCCTGGAACAGGTCGAAACCCAGGTTGCGGCACCGATCCAGCTCCGCGCCGGTCTCGATCTTTTCGGCCACCAGCCGGACCGGATGCCGGCGCAGCGCGTCGAGGCTTTTCACCAGCTCCGGCGGAGAATGCTCGCGAACGTCCACCTTAACGATGTCCGCGTGCTGCAGCAGCAGCCCGCTTTCCCGCTGGATGTGGAAGTCATCCAGTGCCACGCGATACCCCTGCTCGCGCAGGCGGCCCAGGGTGAGCAGCAGTTCCTCCACCGGCGCACAACCTTCCAGCACCTCGATCACCACGCGTTCCGGATGCAGCGGCAGCTGCAGCTGCGGGGTGAGCAGCTGCTGCGGAAAGTTGATGTACACGGGCTGATCCGCCGCCAGGCGCGTGAGCCCGATATCCAGCGCGGCATTCACCATGACCTGGGCGGTGGCCCGCGCGGGATCCTCCACCAGTGCCCGCGCCGCCCCGGGAGTCCGGTACAGCAGTTCGTATCCGGCCACGTTCATCGTGGCATCGAAGATCGGCTGCCGCGCAACCAGCGCGACAGTCGATGCATCCTTTGCCGCGATGGTCTTGCGGGAATCCGCATTCCCGTTGTGCTGGCCCATAGCCCTCCTGCTCCGCAAAGACACTGCAGCCTGCGACGTCAACAGCGAGGTCGGGGCTGTCACATGACTTGCGCGAGCAGATGGGGCTCTCGCGGGCGAGGCGTTCCGTTTTCTGGAGAACGGTCCCGGCAGATTGTCAGGGCAATGCGTGTGCGCTGGCAACCTGCTCGAGCATGAACCATGCAGTCATGGATTCACCCGGGGCGAGGCGTTGGCCGGCATCGAGATTGAACGCGTCGGGTGGTCCGGTCTGCGGCTCCACGCAGGTCGTGTGGAGGCGTTCATCGAAAACCACCCAGTGATCGCAGCCGGAAGTCAGGCACAGTCCCTGGCCGGCGCGGTACAGCCTCACCGGCCGGTTGTTGATGAAGCAGTCGTCCCAGGGATGCGGGGGCGGCGGCGCCGGCGGCCGGGTCGCGATGCCTTCGCCGTCACGCGGGAAGTGGCCTGAAGGGTGGAAGTCGAGCCGCTCGGGCTTGCGGAACCATGGATGCCAGCCCAGCACCGGTCGCGGCATCGCCTGGTCGCCGGCCGTCAGCGACAGCTCCAGCCGCAGCGCGCGCCGCGCAAGCGTGATGCGTTGGGAGGCGCTGCCACCGAAGGGCCAGCGCGCATCGCGCGGCAGCTGGAGCGACAGTTCCAGCTGCGCGGCTGATTGGCCGGACACTTCCCACGGCAGCGTGAACCCCACTCCATGGATGGCATGCGCGGCCAGGTTCGCGGGCAACCGGTACTCGCGGCCGTCGAAGTGGAAGCGCCCGCCGCGGATGCGGCCGGCCCAGGGCAGCATGGGATAGCAGCCCCAGGCGATTGCCGCATCGTCTTCATCCGGTCCGCACAGCCAGCGCATGCCATCGCAGCAGATCTGCGCGATGCGTCCGCCCGCCTCCGGCGCCACCTGTACGGTCAGCGCCTCGCTGCGCAGTTCAAGCAGGGTCCCCGGCGCAAGCGGACGCAGTGCCTCATCCCGCGCGTGCTCATCCGCCATAGGGATGCAGCGTGCGGATGCGCCCGTCGCTGTCGTAGCGCAGCTCGGTCACCTTGATGTTGCGCAGGTGATCGACGCCCCCGGAGAGCATCGCATCATGGTAGTACAGCCACCAGCGGCCGCCGAATTCCATGATGGAGTGATGCGTGGTCCAGCCCAGTACCGGCGCGAGGATCACTCCCCGGTACTGGAATGGGCCGTAGGGATTGTCGGCGGTGGCATGGCACAGCAGATGCGTGTTGCCCGTCGAGTACGAGAGGTAGTACCGGCCGCGGTACTTGTGCATCCACGGCCCTTCGAAGTAGCGCCGCGCATGATCGTCGGCGCGCAGCGGCCTGCCGCTTTCGTCGAGGATCGCCAGTTCGCGCGGGCTTTCCGCGAACTGCTTCATGTCCGCGGACAGCCGCGCGATGCGCGGCCCCAGCGCGGGTTCGTGATCCGCGGGCTCGGTGTTGGCCGCGTCGTACACGTTGTCGCGGTACTTCTGCAGCTGGCCGCCCCAGATGCCGCCGAACACCATGTAGAAGGCGCCGTCATCCGCCAGCACGCAGGGGTCGATGGAGTAGCTGCCCTCGATGGGCAGCGGCTCGGCCCCGAAAGGGCCCTCGGGCCGGTCCCCGACGGCTACGCCGATCTGGAAGATTCCGTCGGCGCGCTTGGCGGGGAAGTACAGGTAGTAGCGCCCATCCTTGCAGGCCGCGTCCGGCGCCCACATCTGCCGCGCGCCCCAGGGAACATCCTGCAGATGCAGCGCCACCCCGCAATCCACCGCCTCGCTCCACGGGTTTTGCTGGCGGAAGACGTGGTAATCCTGCATGGCGTACTGGGTGCCGAGATCGTCGGCCGGCACGCCGGTGTCGATGTCGTGCGAAGGATAGATATAGACGCGTCCCTCGAAGACATGTGCCGAAGGATCGGCCGTGTGGATGTGCGTGACCAGCGGCGGCGAGATGGCATTGGCCGCCAGTCGCCGCAGTTTCTCCGCGTCGGGAGCGGGATCAGGATCGTCCACGGACGGGTTCAGGCCGCGCGCCTCGCGGCCAGATCCTGTTCGATGCGCACCTCGGTGCCGCGGTCGATCTCGTAGAAGAACAGCAGCCCGGCGCCGAGCAGGAAGGGTATCGAGGCGTAGACGCTGACGGCCAGCTGGATGCCGTGCACCGCGCCCGGCGACTGCATCGCGAGATCAGGGTTGTAGCCATAGACGGCCAGGATCCTCGCCACCAGCCAGCCACCGACGGACAGCCCGATCTTCAGCCCGCACAGGATGGCCGAGAACACGATGGCGGTGGCACGGCGGTGGTTCTTCCATTCCGAGAAGTCGGCGACGTCGGCCACCATCGACCACAGCAGGGGAGTGGTGATGCCGTAGAAGAACCCGTGCAGCATGTAGGCGGCGATTACCGCGCCCACCGCACGCGGCGAGAACAGCACGAAGGCCAGCAGGCACAGCGTGGAGACGAACAGCGCGCCGCCGAACACGTCGCGCTTGCCGAAGCGGTCGGCCAGGCGCTTCGACAGCATGATGCCGACGATGCCGCAGACGATGCCGCCGGCGTTGAACAGGCTGAAGGCCGAGGTGGGCGCATCCTGCGGCCACTGGAACTCGGTGAGGCCCATGCCGGTGAGCATGGCGTTGAGCCCGGAGATGAAGTGGTTGAAGCCGATGTGTTCGAGGAAGGCCGCGAGGTCCGGCCCGCTCATGTAGTACTTGAAGTAGTACACATACATGCCGCCCTTCAGCGCCAGCGTGATGAACACCAGGATGGTGAGCAGCAGCATCAGCTGCCACGGGCGGTTTTCCAGCAGGTCCGCGAGATCCTGGCCGACGGTGGAGCGCTGCTGCGCCGTGGGTACCACCCGTTCCTTCGTGGTGAAGAAGGTGATCAGGAAGAACACCGTGCCGACGGCGGCGAACAGCGCCATGGCATTCTCGAAGCCCACCGCCTTGTCGCCGCCGCCGAGGATGAGCACCAGCGGCAGCAGCAGCACCTGGATCACGAACTGCGCGATCATCACCGCCACGAAGCGGTACGAGGACATGCTGTTGCGCTGGGCCATGCTGCCGGTGATCACGCCGGAAAGCGCGCCGTAGGGCAGGTTGTTGGCGATGTACACCGCCACCAGCAGCGTGTAGGTGATCAGCGCATAGATGACCTTGGCGTGCTCGCCCAGATCCGGCGTACTGAAGGCCAGCAGCGCGAACACTCCGAAGGGAATGGCGGTCCACAGGATCCATGGGCGGAACTTTCCCCAGCGGGTGCGCGTGCGGTCGGCGATCAGGCCCATCAGCGGCGTGAACACGAAGGCGCCGAGCAGACCGACGACCAGGATCACCCACTGGGCGGTTTCCGCCGGGATGCGGTAGACATCGGTGTAGAAGAAGGCCAGGAAGGTGACCAGCGTCTGGAAGATCAGGTTGGCGGCAAGGTCGCCAAGGCTGTAGCCGATCTTTTCCGTGACCGAAAGTCTCTGGACGTCGTGCTTGATCCCGGTCTGCACCGTGCTCCCCCTTTTTTTGCGTGCCGCAGGCGCAGCGGCAACGCCGGCCATCATACCCTCGCGGGCATGGGTTAAGCTGCGCTTCCACAAGAATTGAAAGGGGGAGGCGATGTCGAGCGCTCCGGTCGGCCGGTACCGCTGGCGCATCTGCGCCATGCTGCTGGCGGCGACCACGATCAACTACGTGGATCGGCAGGTGCTCAGCGTGCTGGCGCCGACGCTGCAGCAGAAGTTCTCCTGGAACGAGCTGCAGTACAGCCACATCGTGCTGTCCTTCCAGGCCGCCTATGCCATCGGCCTGCTGTGCGCCGGCGCGGTGATCGACCGCCTCGGCACGCGCCTCGGTTACGCGCTGGCCATCGGCGTCTGGAGCGTCGCGGCGATGAGTCATGCGCTGGTCAGCGGCGTGCTGGGCTTCACGGCGGCGCGCTTCGCGCTGGGGCTGGGCGAATCGGGCAATTTCCCGGCTGCCATCAAGGTGGTGGCCGAATGGTTCCCGCAGCGCGAGCGCGCGCTGGCCGCGGGCATCTTCAATGCCGGCTCGAACATCGGCGCCATCCTGGCGCCGGCGCTGGTGCCGCTGGTCGCGATACGCTTCGGCTGGCAGGCGGCCTTTCTGCTCACCAGCCTGCTGAGCGCCGGCTGGCTGGTCGCATGGCTGCGCACGTACCGCACGCCGGACCAGCAGCCAAGGCTGTCGCCGGCGGAGCGCGCGCACATCGGCCACGAGCCGGCCACGGCGGTGCGCCTGCCCTGGCGCTCGCTGCTGCGCCACCGGCAGGCCTGGGCCTTCGCCATTGGCAAGTTCCTCACCGATCCGGTGTGGTGGTTCTTTCTCTCGTGGCTGCCGAAGTTCCTGCACGCCAGGTATGGCCTGTCGCTGCTGGCGCTGGGCCCGCCGCTGATCGCCATCTATGTGGCCGCGGACATCGGCAGCATCGGCGGCGGCTGGCTCGCCGGGCGCTTCATGCGGCTGGGCTGGAGCGTGAACCGCGCGCGCAAGGGCGCCATGCTGGTGTGCGCGCTGGCTGTGGTGCCGGTGTTGTTCGCCGCGCGGGCGGATAGCGTCTGGGCCGCGGTGGCCGTGATCGGGCTGGCTACCGCCGGTCACCAGGGCTGGTCGGCCAATCTCTTCACGCTGACCTCCGATCTGTTTCCACGGCCGGCCGTGGCTTCGGTGGTGGGCATCGGTGGCTTCGCCGGCGCGGTGGGCAGCATGCTGGTCTCGTACGCCGTCGGGCTGCAGTTGCAGGCCACGGGCAGCTACGCGCCGATGTTCCTGCTGGCGGGCTCGGCCTATCTGCTGGCACTGCTGGTGGTGCATCTGCTGGTGCCGCGCCTGCGACCGGCGCGGCTGGAGAGCGGGAGTTGAAGAGGCATGCGATGAACAGGCGGATCCGCATCATGCCGATGCTGGCGGCACTGCTGGCCGCCGCAACGATCGCGGCCGCCGCACCGCTCGCTGACGGCCTGCCGAAGTTCCTCGGCTGCACCTACAGCCCGCGCCAGGCACCGGGCTTCGCCGAGTACTGGAACAAGGTCACGCCGGAAAACGCCGGCAAGTGGGGGAGCGTCGAGGCGGTGCGCGGCCAGATGGACTGGAGCGCGCTGGACGAGGCGTACCATTTCGCCAAATCGCATGGCTTTCCCTTCCACATGCACGTGATGGTATGGGGCAACCAGCAGCCGGAATGGATCAAGCACCTGCCCCCGGCCGAGCAGCGCATGGAGATCGAGCGCTGGTTCGCCGCGGTGGCCGCGCGCTATCCGCAGCTGGATTTCGTCGAGGTGGTGAACGAGCCATTGCACGATCCGCCCAGCAAGGACGATGCCGGCGGCGGCAACTACATCGAAGCGCTCGGCGGGAGCGGCGCCACCGGCTGGGACTGGATACTGGAATCCTTCCGCCTCGCGCGCCGCGACTTCCCGCATGCGAAGCTGCTGATCAACGACTACAGCATCGTGAACACACCTGCGGATACGCGCCGCTACCGCGACATCATCGACCTGCTGCGCAAGGAGAAGCTGCTCGACGGCATCGGCCTGCAGGTGCATGCCTTCGAGACCACGCCGGACGTGCCGGTGGCCACGCTACGGGCGGACCTGGACCTGCTGGCGCAGGCCGGGCTGCCCATCTACGTCACCGAGATGGACATCGACGGACCCACCGACGAGCAGCAGCTCAAGGACTACCAGCGCATCTTCCCGGTGTTCTGGGAGCATCCGGCGGTAAGGGGCGTCACGCTGTGGGGCTTCCGTCCCGGCCTGTGGCGCACGCGGCAGGGCGCCTTCCTGGTGCGCGAGGATGGCACCGAGCGTCCGGCGCTGCAGTGGCTGCGCGCCTACGTGCGGGGCAAGGCAAACTAGCGACATGGAGACCGATTCCCGCCCGTTGCTGCTGCATCCGGACCGCCTGTTTCCGGCCGAAGCCACGCAGCGCGCGCTGGCGCGCCGCCTGTATGGGGAAGTCGCGCACCTGCCCATCGTCAGTCCGCACGGGCACACCGATCCGGCCTGGTTCGCGGGCAATGCGCCCTTCGCCAATGCCACCGAACTGCTGCTGCAGCCGGATCACTACCTGTATCGCATGCTGTACAGCCAGGGCATATCGCTGGATTCGCTGGGCATTGCGCGCCGCGATGGCTCGCGCGCCGCGGTGGAGCCGCGCGCGGCGTGGCGGCTGTTCGCGCGGAATTTCCATTTGTTCCGCGGCACGCCATCGTCGCTGTGGCTGAACCACGTGTTCCACGACGTGTTCGGCCTGCGCGTGCGGCTGCATGCGGACACCGCCGATGAGTACTACGACACCATCACCGCTGCGCTGCAGGAGCCGGCGTTCCGGCCGCGCGCGCTGTTCGAGCGCTTCAACATCGAGGTCATCGCCACCACGGAGGGACCGGTGGATGAGCTGGCGCATCACGCGGCGCTGCGCGCCAGTGGCTGGCAGGGGCGTGTCATCACGGCCTATCGGCCCGATGCCGTGGTCGATCCGGAACATGAGCAGTTCGCGGATGCGCTGCGCCGTTTCGGCGCGCTGACCGGCGAGGATGTCCACACCTGGCAGGGCTACCTGCGCGCGCACCGCAGGCGCCGGGCGTTCTTCGCGTCGATGGGCGCGACTTCCACCGACCACGGTCACATCACCTGCGCCACCGCCGATCTCGGCGAAGCCGCCGCGCGCAAGCTGTTCGACAAGGTGGTGCAGGGCAAGGCGGATGCCGCCGATGCCGAGCTGTTCCGCGCGCAGGTGCTCACCGAGATGGCGGCGATGAGCCTGGACGATGGCCTGGTGATGCAGATCCATCCCGGGGCATTCCGCAACCACAACCGCGCTTTGTTCGAGCATTATGGCCGCGACAAGGGCGGCGACATCCCGCAGGCCACCGAGTACGTGCGCGCGCTGAAGCCGCTGCTGGACCGTTTCGGCAACGAGCCCCGCTTCACGCTGATCCTGTTCACGCTGGACGAGAGCACCTACGCGCGCGAGCTGGCGCCGCTGGCCGGGCATTATCCCTGCCTGTTCCTCGGGCCGGCCTGGTGGTTCCACGACGCGCCCGAGGGCATGTGGCGCTTCCGCGAGCAGACGCTGGCCAGTGCCGGCTTCTACAACACCATCGGCTTCAACGACGACACGCGCGCCTTCCTGTCGATCCCCGCGCGGCATGACGTCGCGCGGCGCATCGACTGCGCCGTGCTCGCGAAGCTGGTCGCCGAGCACCGGCTGGATGAGGACGAGGCGGCGGAGCTGGCGGTGGAGCTGGCGTACCGGTTGCCGAAGAAGGCTTACAAGCTGTGAATGCGCGGCTGCCTGTGGGCGCGTGGCTGCAGGCCATGGCCGTGGCCATGCTGTCGCTGGCATGCGTGGCCACATCGGGCGCCCCGGAGCCTTCCTTCCCGATCATCGGCAGGATCACCAGCTTCGATCCCGCGTTCAGTCGCATCGTCGCCGCCGATGCGCGCATCGAGAAGCTCGCCGATGGCATCACCTGGGCCGAAGGACCCGCGTGGATCCGCGACGGCGGCTACCTGCTGTTCAGCGACGTGCCGAAGAACCGCATCTATCGCTGGTCGCAGCGCGACGGACTGTCGGTGTTCCTCGAACCCTCGGGCTATTCCGGGCCTGACGACGGCACGCTGCGCGAACCCGGCGCCAATGGCCTGTTCGCGGAAAGCCAGGGAACGGTGCTGCTGGCCGACTCGGGCTCGCGCGGCGTCGCGCGGCTGGATCCGCAGACGAAGCAGAAGACCATGCTGGCGACGCGCTTCGAAGGCCACCGCTTCAACAGCCCGAACGATCTGGTGCGCAGTCGCAGCGGCGCCGTGTTCTTCACCGATCCGCCGTATGGCCTGAAGGGCATCGAGCGCTCACCGGTGCGCGAGCTGGCCTTCAGTGGCGTCTACCGCCTCGATCGGGACGGCACCGTGCACCTGCTCGACGACAGCCTGAAATTCCCGAACGGCATTGCGCTGTCGCCCGACGAGCAGCGGCTGTACGTTTCCAGTTCCGATCCCCGGAGGCCCATCTGGATGATCTACACGCTCGACGCGCACGGCGGGGTGGTTGAGAAGCAGGTATTCGCCGACGCCACCGACCTGGTGCGCGCGGGCGCGCAGGGCAACCCCGACGGCATGTGTATGGCGGCGGACGGCACGCTGTTCAGCGCCGCGCCCGGCGGCTTGCTGGTATTCGACCCCAGTGGCAGGCGGCTAGGCCGCATCGAGACCGGCAGCACGGTGTCCAACTGCGAGTTCGGCGACGACGGGCACATGCTGTACATGACCTCGTCGACTTTCATCGCCCGCGTACGCGTCGAGGCAATGGGCATCGGCTTCGGGAAGTGACTGTTTTGCTGCAAAGACAGCGGATTTGCCACGTGACACGCCGCATCCGACTCGCCAAGCTCGCCGTTCGGAGGTACCCTGCCGATGAGCACCAATCCTGAAGGCTGGGACATGGACCAGGCACAACTCGCAAAGATCCACGCCGAGATAGGCAAGCTGATTGCGGAGAGCGCCAGGATCAATGCGGAAGCCAGGTGGTATCCGTTGATAGCCGGCTCGGGCGGAGTACTTGGCATCATCGTTCTGGCGGTCAAACTCTTCGGCGGCCGCTGATCCAGCGATGATGCGCTTCCTACAGCAGGAAGCGCTCCGATCCCGTGAAGGCAGGACGTTCGGGCCACACTGGACACAGGGCTTCCACGACCACCATCAGATCGAACAGCGCCTGGAATGCATCCCGTCCGGGATCGATTTGCCGCGGCGGCAATCCGCCGTCGGCGGCGAACGGAGTCGGTACCGGCGACCGGCCCGCATTCATTGCAGGAGTTCCTCCAGCAAGGGCTCCCTGTCGAAGAGCCGGAAATATTCCCGCACCTCGTCCATGTCGAGCGTCGTCCGGTTGGCGGCGAGCAGGGCGCGGATGTCCTCGAGATCCAGGGTGCGGCGCGGATTGTTCACGTAAGCCTGCAGCTTCAGGCCGATCAATCCTTCGGCGCTGACCACGCGCAGCTGGCCGAATTCCGTTGCCACCGCAGCCGCGCGCTGCAGCAGGCGCATGGCGGCCGGACGATGCGCATAGATGAAGTCCACGCGCTCGTCGCCGCGCTGGTAGTTGCCCGCTTCGTCGCTCCGGTGCAGGCACTGGTATCCCAGCGCCAGCAAGGCGCGGTGGATGTCCCCGGTGCGGGCGGCATCGGCGAGCAGGTCGATGTCCTGGGTTGCGCGGATGACCTTGTGGGATGCCAGCGCCAGTCCGCCGATCAGCGCGATCTGCGAGCCGGTCGCCGCC
>Ga0335083_10005768_pt1 | contig 15593 bp, 14 predicted proteins | sample Lox_Sample_42_FD_206716 | JGI IMG/M metagenome (GOLD analysis project Ga0335083, IMG submission 206716) | Soil microbial communities from Loxahatchee National Wildlife Refuge, Florida, United States - Lox_Sample_4.2 | ecosystem: Environmental > Terrestrial > Soil > Wetlands | place: USA... | reverse complement strand
GCGCCCGTGGCGGATGTCGGGTGCAACTGACGATGAAGTTCGAGTTCAAGAGCGTCCTGACAGGCGCGCTGTTCGAGCACAAGTTCGCGGAGACAGCCGCATCGCTTGTCGATGCATTTGTTGCGCGTGCACGCGCGTTACCCGACGGTTGAACTCGCTACGCGATGCCCGATTCGTCCCGCAAGCGCTGCCTCGTCGCCTATGCGACCCGCGACAACCAATACCTCTGGACCGTCGAATTGCCAGCCGAGGCGACCGTGGCTGATGCGATCGGGGTCGCGCGCAATCAGTCCCCCGATCCCCCCAACCAACATCCGGCTTTGCCGCAGGTGCCGTGGGACAGCGCGCCCGTCGGGATCTACGGCGAACCTTGTGAGCGCAGTGCCCAGCCTCGCGAGGGCGATCGCATCGAACTGTACCGGCCGCTGATCAGCGATCCGCGCGACCGGCGGCGCGAGCGGGTACGCCAGGCCCGCAAGCCGGGCCGGACTAGATGACCGGGAACTTCTGGATGGACGGCCCCTGTTCGGGACTCTCCGGCGCCTTGGCCGGGATGTTGTTGCGCTCGAACTTGTCCACCTTGTCCTCGTGGAAATACACGATCAGATGGCGCTCCTCGGGCCGCTTGAGGCGTCCCTTCTTGAAGTAGTACAGGTAGTCCCAACGATCCTTGTCGAATGCATCGGGCACCATCGGGGTGCCGAGCAGGTAACGCACCTGGCTGCGGGTCATGCCCACCTGGAGCTGGTCCACGGTGCGGGCCTCCAGGTAGTTGCCCTGCTGGATGTTCATCCGGTAGACGCAACCCGGGAGCACGGCCGCGGCCAGAAGCAGGATGAACAGCCTGATTGACAGTGGTCTCATGTGCCTCCAATGGGCAATAATGGCGGCGGATCATACCTCATCGCGTACCGTCCGCGGCGCCAGCGCCGCCGGCGGACCCCGCCCGGACGGAGAGTAGCTGTGGAAGGCAAAGACCTCCGCAAAGCCGGCCTGAAAGTCACCCTGCCGCGCCTCAAGATCCTGGAGATCCTGGAGAGCAGCACGACGCGGCACCTGTCGGCCGAAGACATCTATCGCACGCTCCTCGACTCGAACGAGGACATAGGTTCGAGGCGGCCGGCCTGGTGACCCGGCACCACTTCGAGGACGGTATGGCCGTCTTCGAGCTCAACCAGGGCACCCACCACGATCACATCGTGTGTCTGGACTGCGGCCGCGTCGAAGAGTTCATGGATTCGGGGATCGAGGAGCGGCAGACCTCCGTGGCGCAGCGTCTGGGGTTCACCATCCGTGATCACTCCCTGATCATGTACGGGCACTGCCGGCGCACCAACTGCACCTACCGCAAGAAAAAGGCGAGCTGATCCCTCAGCGGCTCTTGGTCGCGGGGCGTGCCGGCTCTTCTTCCGCCTCGGGAGCTGGCGGCGGGGCGGCGGGGCTCTTCGCGGTGCGCGTCTCCGTCGCGCCGCCTGCTGCGGCACCGGCCCTCGACGCACGGGGCGGCGCCGAAGCTGCTACGGCAGCCTCGACAATGGAGGGCGACGCCACCCGGGCGGTCGGAGACTTGTCCAGGTCTGAATCGGGCGGCGGCACCTTGAGCATCTCGCGCGCATGTTCGCGCGCCTTGGCCGTCACCTCGATCCCACCCAACATCCGCGCGAGTTCCTCGACTCGGTCCTGGGGTGTCAACTCACTCAACGCGGTACGTGTCGTACGGCCGTCGGTCTGCTTGCTCACGCGCAAGTGGTGATGCCCTTGTGAGGCCACCTGAGGCAGGTGGGTGACGCACAGTACCTGCCCGCGATCGCCCAGAGCGCGCAGCTCCCGGCCCACGATCTCCGCCACGGCGCCACCGATGCCCGAATCCACTTCATCGAACACCATGCAGCGGGTCTCACGCGCGGCGCAGGAAACCTGAACGGCGAGCGACAGTCGCGAGAGCTCGCCTCCCGAGGCGACTTTCGACAGCGGGCGCAAGGGCTGTCCCGGGTTGGCAGTCACGCGGAATTCAATCTGGTCCACGCCGTGCTGCGTGGGTTCCGCTGAGCTCTCCTGGGTCACCTCCGCCTGGAAGCGGCCGCCGGACATGCCCAGCGACTGCATGCGCGTGCTGATGTCCTTGGAGAGGACGCGACCGGCGGTCGCGCGCTTGGCGGAGAGCTGCGTCGCGAGCGTGCGGTAATTCTCGAGGGCGCCGGCCAGATCCTTGCGCAGCGCGGCCAGGTCCATGTCCGCGCGCTCGAGGGTTTCCAGCTCGGCGGCCAGCTGCGTGTGCAGTTGGGTGAGCTCGGTCGGTGCGATGCGGTGCTTGCGCGCCAGTTCCTCGATGGCGGCGAGCCGTCGTTCGACCTGGTCCTGACGGGCCGTGTCCAGTTCCAGGCTGTCGCGGTAGTGCGCGAGTTCGTGCGCGGCCTCGCGGATCTGGATCGCCGCCTCCTCGACCATGGGAAGGACGGATCCGAGGCGGGCGTCCACGTTCGACAGTCCACGCAAAGCCTGGGCAGCCCGGCTGACGCCGGCGTGCGCGCTGCCGTTGTCGTCTTCATAAAGAAGCTGCAGAGCCATCTGCGCGGCTTCCGCCAGACGGCCACGGTTGTTCAACCGCGCGCGCTCTTCAGCGAGACTGACGATCTCGCCTTCCTTCAACTGCAGCGCATTCAGATCGCTCATCTGATGGCGCAGCATGTCCATCTTGGAGTCCCGATCGCGCGCCTTGCTCTCGAATTCCAGCGTGCGATTGAGAAGCTCGAGCCACACGCGATGCGCAATGCCAACCTGACCCGTGTGTTGCTCGAGTCTGCCGAAGCCGTCGAGGAGCTCACGCTGTGCCGCGGCACGTGTCAGCGACTGAAACTCGTGTTGGCCGTGGATATCGATGAGGATGTTGCCGGCCTCACGCAGTAACTGGACCGCGACCGCCTGACCGTTCAGATAGGCGCGCGAGCGGCCGTCACTCGACACGACACGGCGGACCGAGAGTTCTTCGCCGGCAACGACGGATTGCTCCTCCAGCCAGCGTTTGAGTTCGCGCGGAGCCTTGCTCAGCTCGAATGTCCCGGTGATTTCCGCGCGTTCGGCGCCGTGGCGCACGACCTCCGCGCCGGCACGTCCACCGGCCAGCAGCTGCAGGGCGTCCACCAGAATGGATTTGCCCGCTCCGGTCTCTCCCGTCAGCACGGTGAGTCCCGGCCGCAGTTCGAGTTCGACCGACTCGATGATCGCGAAGTCCCGGATCTGCAGGTAGGTCAGCATGGTGGCTCTTCAGCGTTCGACGCTGCCCCGGCCCCAGTGGAGCTTGGAGCGGAGCAGCCGGTAGTAGTCATAACCCGGAGTATGCAACAGCGTGACTCGCTCCGGGGCCGCCCTGATCAACAGCCGGTCACCGCACTCGAACTCCCCGAGCACGCTCCCGTCGCACGTGATCTGCGCGCGGGTTTCCGGTCGCTCCAGCAATTTCACCTCGATCTCGGAGCGCGCCGACACGACGATCGGGCGATCCGACAGGGTATGCGGACAGATCGGCGCCATCACCAGCACGTCCAGGTGTGGCTCGATGATCGGGCCGCCGCAGGACAGCGCGTAGGCGGTGGAACCGGTCGCGCTCGCCACCACGATGCCGTCGCCGGCGTGCGTGTTGACGAACTTCCCGTCCAGGTGGGTCTCGAAATCCAGCATCCGGCCCGTCGCCAGCTTCTGCATCACCACATCGTTGAGGGCCAGCGCCGTGGCGACCTCGCCCCCACCCCGGTGCAGGTGGGCCGACAGCAGCGGACGCTCGTCCGCCTCCAGGCCGCCCCGCAGGGCCGAATCGATGCAGGGAAACATCTCCTGCGGCATGACATCGGTCAGGAAGCCCAGCCGGCCACGGTTCACGCCCAGCAGGGGCACCCCGTGGCGGGCCACCAGGCCGGCGGCGTACAGCAGCGTGCCGTCACCGCCGATGGCGATGACCAGATCCGCATGCGCACCGATGTCCTTTTCCGGCATGCGCACTATCCCGGGGGAGTTGTCCGCAAAGGAGGTCTCCTCGCTCACCAGTACCTGCACCTGCCGCGACAGCAGGTGGGGGATCAGCGCATTGACCGATTCAGCCACACGCGGGTCGGAGAATCTGCCGACCAGCGCGCACAGTCTCACGGGAAAGGCCATCGGGACCTGCAAATATCCGCGCCCCGCGACCGTACGAGGCCGGCCTTTGTAGCACGCCCCTGTGGCACGGCCAATCAGCCCCGGCCGGCAGGCTGCCGTGGTTCACACTGTCGGCCGCAGGGGGCTTGCTTGACGGTCGGGGCCGCCGTCGCTAGCTTCTGACCCAACCAGGCCGGTTCGGATGGACAGCCACGCGCTGACCCTTGACTCCATGGGGCACGAAGGACGAGAAACCGAGGCGTTGAGCGACCGCGCTCAACACTTGCTGCGGATCCTGATCGAGAACTACATCCGCGACGGGCAGCCCGTGGGCTCGCGTGCCCTGTCGCGCGAGTCGGGGTTGCAGCTCAGTTCGGCCACCATCCGCAACGTGATGGCGGACCTCGAGGAATTCGGTTTCGTGGCCTCGCCCCACACCTCCGCCGGGCGCATTCCCACCGACAAGGGCTACCGCTTCTTCGTCGACACGCTGCTGCGCGTGCAGCCGCTGGAGGAGTCGGCCATCGCCGAGATCCGCCGCCAGGTCGATGGCCGGCGCGACAGTCAGAAGGATCTGGTGGCGAGCGTCTCGCAGCTGCTCTCGAGCGTCACGCGGCTCGCCGGCGTGGTCACGGTGCCGCGCACGCAGCAGGCCTCGATTTCCCAGATCGAGTTCGTCGTGCTGTCGGAGAACCGCGTCCTGGTGGTGCTGGTCTTCAACGACCGCGAGGTGCAGAACCGCCTGATCCAGCTGGAACGCTATCACTCGCCCGATGAGCTCAAGCGCGCCGCCAACTTCCTCAACGAGCAGTTCCGCGGCCGCACGCTGCCGCAGGTGCGCCAGGAGATCCTGCGCCAGCTCGCCGAGACCCACGCGCACATGAACCAGATCATGCTGGATGCCATCTCGGTGGCGCAGCACGTGTTCGAGGCCGGCGAGGGCGAGGAGCGCCTGGAGTATGTCATCAAGGGCGAAACCAACCTGATGGGGGTGGCGGAGCTCACCAGCGTGGAGAAGCTGCGCCGCCTGTTCGAGGCGTTCAACGAGAAGCGCGACTTCCTGCACCTGCTGGACCACAGTCTCAAGGCCGAAGGGGTGCAGATCTTCATCGGCCACGAGTCGGGCTATCAGATCCTGGACGATTGCAGTGTGGTTACCGCACCCTACGCGGCCGGCGACTCGGTGGTCGGCGTGGTGGGTGTGATCGGGCCGACCCGGATGGCCTACGAGCGGGTCATCCCCATCGTGGACATGACGGCGAAACTGCTCGGCGCCGCCTTGAACTCCCGGCGCTGAACCGCCACCTAGGACGCCTGTGCGCGTGTATCCGGCGCGGCGCCCGCGGGCGTCCATAGCCAATTGAATTGCGGAGGTTTCTGATGAACAACGACCCGGCGGCCAGCGACCAGTCCGCGGCCGAGCCCACGGCGGTGCTGCCCGAAACGGCCGCGCAGCTGGTCGAGCTGGAACGCCTGCAGCGGGCCCTGGCGGAAGCCGAGGAGCGTTCGCGCAACCACTGGGAGCAGTACCTGCGGGCGGTGGCCGAGCTGGACAACGTCCGCAAGCGGGCCCAGCGCGACATCGAATCGGCCACCCGCTACGGGCTGGAGAAGTTCGCCGCGGAGCTGCTGCCCGTGCGCGACAGCCTGGAGTTGGCGGGGCAAAGCGCCGCCGGCGGCGATACCCGCAGCCTGATCCAGGGGCAGGAGGCGACCCTGAAGCTCCTCGCCAAAGCCCTGGAGCGCATCGGCGTCACCCTCATCAATCCCCTCGGCGAGCCCTTCGACCCGGCGCGCCACGAGGCCATGATGGCGCAGGACTCGGCCACCGCCGAACCCAATTCGGTGCTGCAGGTGGTGCAGCCGGGCTACGAGATCAACGGCCGGCTGCTGCGTCCCGCGCGGGTGATCGTCGCGCGCGGGCGCAGCTGACGGGCCTGCTGGCGCGGCGGGGAGTTTTTGCGGGGGATACTTGAATCGGCACCGGCTGCACCCACCAAGTGCGGTCAAGACCGTCACATAATGAGTTTTGCGGAGTACATCCATGGCTAAGGTAATCGGCATCGACCTCGGGACCACCAATTCCTGCGTGGCCATCATGGAGGGCGGCAAGCCGCGCGTGATCGAGAACAGCGAGGGGGATCGCACCACCCCGTCCGTCATTGCCTTCAGCAAGGACGGTGAAGTGCTGGTGGGCCAGCCGGCCAAGCGCCAGGCGGTCACCAACCCCCAGAACACCCTCTTTGCCATCAAGCGCCTCATCGGCCGCAAGTTCGACGACGACGTGGTGCAGCGGGACATCAAGATGGTCCCCTACAAGATCGCGCGCGCCGATAATGGCGATGCCTGGGTCGAGGTGCAGGGCCGCAAGATGGCTCCGCAGGAGATCTCGGCGCGCGTCCTGATGAAGATGAAGAAGACCGCCGAGGACTATCTCGGCGAGCCGGTCACCGAGGCCGTCATCACCGTGCCGGCCTACTTCAACGACTCGCAGCGCCAGGCGACCAAGGACGCCGGCCGCATCGCGGGCCTGGAAGTGAAGCGCATCATCAACGAGCCCACTGCCGCCGCTCTCGCCTATGGCGAGGACAAGGCCGGCAAGGACCGCAAGATCGCGGTGTATGACCTGGGCGGTGGCACCTTCGACATCTCGATCATCGAGATCGCCGAGGTGGACGGCGAGCGCCAGTTCGAGGTGCTCTCCACCAACGGCGACACCTTCCTCGGCGGCGAGGACTTCGACCTGCGCATCATCAACTTCCTCGGCGAGGAGTTCCTCAAGGAATCCGGCGTGGACGTGCGCAAGGATCCGCTGGCCATGCAGCGCCTGAAGGAAGCGGCCGAGAAGGGCAAGATCGAGCTGTCCTCCACCCAGCAGACCGACATCAACCTGCCGTACATCACGGCGGATGCCTCGGGTCCGAAGCACCTGAACATCAAGCTGACGCGGGCCAAGCTCGAGTCGCTGGTCGAGGATCTGGTGCAGAAGACCATCGGCCCGTGCCGGACGGCGATGAAGGATGCGGGCGTGTCCTCGAGCGACATCGCCGAAGTCATCCTCGTCGGTGGCCAGACGCGCATGCCGCTGGTGCAGAAGTACGTGAAGGACTTCTTCGGTCGCGAGCCGCGCAAGGACGTGAATCCCGATGAGGCCGTGGCCGTCGGTGCCGCGATCCAGGCGGGCGTGCTGGCCGGCGAAGTGAAGGACGTGCTGCTGCTCGACGTGACGCCGCTGTCGCTGGGTATCGAGACCCTCGGCGGGGTCATGACCAAGCTCATCGAGAAGAACACGACGATCCCGACCAAGGCGTCGCAGACCTTCTCGACGGCGGACGACAGCCAGACGGCCGTGACGATTCACGTGCTGCAGGGCGAGCGCGACCGGTCGCAGGACAACAAGTCCCTCGGCAAGTTCGACCTGACGGACATCCCGCCGGCACCGCGCGGCATGCCCCAGATCGAGGTGTCCTTCGACATCGATGCCAACGGCATCCTCAACGTGTCGGCTAAGGACAAGGCCACCGGCAAGGAGCAGAAGATCGTCATCAAGGCCTCCAGCGGCCTGTCCGAGGATGAGATCAAGCGCATGGTGCGCGATGCCGAGGCGCATGCCGAAGAGGACAAGCGCTTCCGCGAGCTGGTCGAGGCCCGCAACAAGGCCGATGGCATGACGCACGCGGTGGAGAAGTCGCTGAAGGATCTGGGCGACAAGGTCGATCCGACCGAGCGTGCCCGCGTCGAGTCGGCGATTTCGGACCTGCGTGCGGCGCTCAAGAGTGACGACAAGGTCATCATCGAGAAGAAGACCGATGCGCTGGCTCAGGCTTCCGCGGCGATCGCGCAGCGTGCCTATGCCGACCAGGGTGGCGGTGGTGCTGCCGGCCAGGCAGGCGGCGCTGCGGGCGCGGGCCCCACGGGCGGCGCGCAGGGCGGCTCGGCCGGCCGCGACGATGTGGTCGATGCCGAGTTCGAGGAAGTGAAGGACAAGAAGGCGTCCTGATCAGGCCGCGCACCGGGGATGGCTGCCAGAAGCTGCAGCTCTGGCCTATCATCGGTGGACTGTTACTCCGGGACACCCGCCGGCGGCTCGCACCGCCGGCCTGCCGTTTTTCGAGCTGCACCGTGCGGTCCGTCTCGCCGCCCGGGGATGCTTGTCTGATTGACTGATGCAATGTCGAAACGCGACTATTACAAGGTACTCGACGTACCCAAGAACGCGACCGAGGCAGACATCAAGAAGGCGTATCGCCGCCTCGCGATGAAGTACCACCCCGACCGCAATCCGAACGACAAGGATGCGGAGGAGCGCTTCAAGGAGGCCAAGGAGGCGTGCGAGGTGCTGACGGATGCGCAGAAGCGCGCTGCCTACGATCAATACGGGCACGCCGGTGTCGAGGCGGCGGGCCGACGGGCCGGTGGCTCTGGGGCCGGCGATGCCTTCGCCGACATCTTCGGCGATGTGTTCGGCGACATCTTCGGCGCCGCCCGGCGCGAGGGCCGCTCGCAGCAGTTCCGGGGCGCCGATCTGCGTTACGAGCTCGAGCTGGATCTCTCCCAGGCCGTGTTCGGCCACACCGCCGAGATCGAAGTCCCCAAGCTGTCGGAGTGCGAGACCTGCCACGGCAGCGGTGCGGCCAAGGGGAGCACGGCCGCGGCCTGCGACACCTGCGGCGGCTCGGGACAGATCCGCATCTCGCAGGGATTCTTCCAGCTGCAGCAGACCTGCCCGCGCTGTCGCGGCGCCGGCACCCTCATCAAGAATCCGTGCGATACCTGTCTGGGGCAGGGCCGCGTGCGCCGCACGCGCAAGCTGTCCATCAAGGTGCCGCCTGGGGTGGACACCGGTGATCGCGTCCGGTTGAGCGGCGAGGGCGAAGCGGGGCGCAACAGCGGCCCGGCCGGCGATCTGTATGTCGAGATCCATGTGCGCGAGCACGCGATCTTCGAGCGCGAAGGCGAACATCTGAGCTGCGAGGTCCCGGTGAGCTTTGCCACCGCGGCGCTGGGTGGCACCATTGAAGTCCCAACACTGGATGGCGACGTGACGCTGAAGGTGCCCGCCGAGACACAGTCAGGACGCGTATTCCGTCTGCGCGACAAGGGTGTGAAGCCGGTGCGCGGTGGCGCCCGCGGCGATCTGTTCTGTCGCGTCGTCGTCGAGACACCCGTGCACCTTTCATCCGAGCAGCGCGAGTTGATCCGCAAACTCGAAGACACGCTGAAGAAGGATTCCCAGCGGCACGCGCCGCGCGAGCAGGGATTCTTCGAAGGCGTGAAGCGTTTCTTCTCCAGCGGTGGAACGTGACCGGCCGCGTCGACATCTCACGCGGTGGAACGTGACCCGCCGCGTCAACAGCTCACGCGGTGGGGCGTGACCCGCGCCATCCTCATCAGCCGCGGCGGGTCGTGACGCGTCTCCTGGTCATCGGGGCGGCAGGTCGCATGGGTCATGCGCTGCTGCGTGCGGTCGGCGAGTTTTCCAACCTGAAGATCAGCGGGGCGATCGTCTCCGCGCGCAGTGCGGTTGTCGGTCGCGATGCCGGTGAGATCGCCGGCATCGCACCCGTTGGAATCCAACTCACGACGGATTTGCCTGCCGCCCTCGCCGGCGCGGATGTGGCCGTAGACTTTTCGAACTCCAGCGTGACCCGCTCGAACCTCGCGGCGTGCCGCGCGGCGCGCAAGCCCCTGTTGATCGGCACAACCGGCTTCGCGAGCGAACTCGCGTCGGAGTTCGACGCGGCCGCGCGTGACATTCCGTTGCTGGTCGCCCCCAACACCAGCCTGGGCGTCGCGTTGCTCACCGAGCTGGTGCGAACCGCGGCGGCCGCCCTGCCGCCGGAATTCGATATCGAGGTGCTCGAGGCGCACCACCGCATGAAGCGCGATGCGCCCTCCGGCACCGCCCTGGCTCTGGGTCGAGCGGCAGCGGAAGGGCGCGGACGGCCGTTCGAGACCTCCGCGGCGACCCCCAGGCAGGCGGGAGCGCCCCGGCGGGAGGGCGAAATCGGCTTTGCCGTGATCCGCGCGGGGGACATCGTCGGGGAGCACACGGTCCTGATGGCCGGTCCCGGGGAAAGCCTGACCCTCCGGCACGAGGCCACCGACCGGGCCGTGTTCGCCCGCGGGGCGCTGAAGGCCGCGGCCTGGCTTGCCGGCCGACCCGCCGGGCGATATTTCATGCGCGATTTACTGGCTTTGAAATCAGGGGCTTGAAGCAATCTCTGCGGGATTTGGCGGCCGTTTTCCGCACCCCGGCGGGTCCGATTTTCCATGGACACATCGGGCGGGAAGCCCGTAAAATTTCGTTCTAATCCGAGTTCGGGTTAGTCCAATGCAAGGCGGGAGGATGTTCGCGAGAACTCCTCCCGCTTTGTATATCTGAAGGCTGCCCGCCGCTTCGAGAGTCCCGTCCTATAGCGTCGAGAGCAGGGGAAACAATTACGTGAGCGCAACCGCGGTGCTGGCGCTGGCGGATGGAACGATCTTCCGCGGCCAGTCAATCGGAGCCAAAGGCAACACCACGGGCGAAGTCGTTTTCAATACCGCCCTGACCGGTTATCAGGAAATACTCACCGACCCGTCCTACGCCCGTCAGATCGTCACTCTCACCGTTCCGCACATCGGCAACACCGGCACCACGCCCGAGGATCTCGAGGCGGCCCAGATCTATCCGGCAGGACTCGTGATCCGCGACCTCCCGGTGTTGCCCAGCAACTGGCGCAGCAATGAAGCGCTACCGGATTTCCTGGAGCGCGGCCGCGTCGTCGCCATCGCCGGAGTGGATACGCGCAAGCTGACTCGCATCCTGCGCGAGAAGGGTGCACAGGCCGGTTGCATCATGACAGGCGATCAGGTGGATGAGACCGCCGCCGTCAAACTGGCGCGCAAGTTTCCCGGCCTCAAGGGCATGGACCTGGCGAAGGTCGTCAGCGCCAAGCGCAGCTTCCAGTGGAACGAGGGCACTGTGTGGCCCGAGAGCACGCGTGCACCGATCCGCTCGCATCAGCGCCTCCACGTGGTCGCGTATGACTTCGGCATCAAACGCAACATCCTGCGCATCCTGTCCGATTACGGATGCCGCATGACCGTGGTTCCGGCGCAAACCGGCGCCGACGAGGTGCTGGCTCTGTCACCGGATGGCGTGTTCCTGTCCAACGGACCCGGCGATCCGGAACCCTGTGAGTACGCGATCAACGCCACACGCAAGCTGCTGGAGACCGACATCCCCGTATTCGGGATCTGTCTCGGGCACCAGATCCTTGGATTGGCGTGCGGCGCCCGCACCATGAAGATGAAGTTCGGCCACCACGGTGCGAACCATCCGGTGCAGGACCTGGATTCCGGCCGCGTGTTCATCACCAGCCAGAATCACGGCTTCGCGGTCGATGAGGCGACGTTACCGGCCCATGTCCGGGCCACGCACCGCTCGCTCTTCGATGGCTCGCTGCAGGGACTGGCGCTGAAGGACAAGCCGGCGTTCAGCTTCCAGGGGCACCCGGAAGCGAGCCCGGGCCCGCATGACCTGAAGCCGCTGTTCGAGCGCTTCAACCACCTGATGCTGCGCCGGCTGCAGGGGCAGTTGAAGCTGGCCGAAGAGAATGCCCGCCGACAGGCCGGGCGTGCCGCCACCTGATGTGCGCGTGCCCCGCGGGGCACGCGCGCCGTTGACACCGCCACGCGTTGCAGAGAATGCCGAAAAGAACCGACATCGAGAGTGTGCTGATCATCGGGGCCGGTCCCATCGTCATCGGGCAGGCCTGCGAGTTCGACTATTCCGGCGCCCAGGCCTGCAAGGCGCTGCGCGAGGAGGGCTACCGGGTCATCCTGGTGAACTCCAACCCCGCCACCATCATGACCGACCCGGGCATGGCCGATGCCATCTACATCGAGCCGGTCAACTGGAAGACGGTGGCGCGCATCATCGAGAAGGAGCGGCCCGATGCGCTGCTGCCCACCATGGGTGGGCAGACCGCGCTCAACACGGCGCTCGATCTGGTGCGCGAGGGCGTGCTGGAGAAATACGAGGTCGAGCTGATCGCCGCCTCGCGCGCGGCCATCGACATGGCCGAGGATCGCGAGCTGTTCCGCAACGCCATGCGCGAGATCGGCCTGGAGACGCCGCGCTCGCAGATCGCGCGCAGCCTGGAGGATGCACTCGAGATCGTCGCCGAGACCGGCTATCCGGCCATCATCCGCCCGTCCTTCACCATGGGCGGTTCGGGCGGCGGCATCGCCTACAACCGCGAGGAGCTCGAGGCCATCATCGCGCGCGGGCTGGATGCCTCACCCACCGCGGAGGTGCTGCTCGAGGAGTCGGTGATCGGCTGGAAAGAGTTCGAGATGGAGGTGGTGCGCGATCACAAGGACAACTGCATCATCATCTGCTCCATCGAGAACTTCGATCCCATGGGCGTGCACACCGGCGATTCCATCACGGTAGCGCCTGCACTCACGCTCACCGACAAGGAATACCAGCGCATGCGCGATGCCTCCATCGCGGTGCTGCGCAAGATCGGCGTGGACACAGGCGGTTCGAACGTGCAGTTCGCCGTCAACCCGCGCGACGGGCGGTTGCTCGTCATCGAGATGAATCCACGCGTGTCGCGCTCCTCGGCGCTCGCCTCGAAGGCGACCGGATTCCCGATCGCCAAGATCGCCGCGAAACTGGCGGTGGGCTACACGCTGGACGAGCTGAAGAACGACATCACCGGCGGAACGACCCCTGCGTCCTTCGAGCCGTCCATCGACTACGTCGTAGTGAAGATCCCGCGCTTCACGTTCGAGAAGTTTCCCGCCGCCAACGACCGCCTCACCACGCAGATGAAATCCGTGGGCGAGGTCATGGCCATCGGCCGCACCTTCCAGGAGTCGGTGCAGAAAGCACTGCGGGGCCTGGAAACCGGACTCGATGGTCTGAGCGAGCAGTTCGTGGGGCCGCTGTCGGATGAGATGCAGGACAAGCTCGCCTACGAGCTTCGTGCCCCCGGGGCCAATCGTCTGCTGTATGTGGCGGACGCCTTCCGCGCGGGGTGGACCTTCGAGCGCATCTGCGAGCTGACGCACATCGACCCCTGGTTCCTGGCGCAGATCGAGGATCTGATCCGCGAAGAGGCCCGCGTGCGCGCCGAGGGCCTCGGTGCACTGTCCGCGGAGCGGCTGCGCACGCTCAAGCGCAAGGGCTTCTCGGACAGCCGCCTGGGCAGGCTCGTGGACATGAGCGAGAAGGCGATCCGTGGCAAGCGCCACGAGCTGGGCGTGCTGCCGGTGTACAAGCGCGTGGACACCTGCGCGGCCGAGTTCGCCACCTCCACGGCCTACATGTATTCCACCTACGAGGAGGAATGCGAGGCCAACCCCGGCAGCCGGCGCAAGATCATGATCCTGGGCGGCGGCCCCAACCGCATCGGCCAGGGCATCGAGTTCGACTACTGCTGCGTGCACGCAGCGCTGCAACTGCGCGATGACGGCTTCGAGACCATCATGGTCAACTGCAACCCGGAGACCGTCTCGACCGACTACGACACCTCCGACCGGTTGTATTTCGAGCCGCTGACCCTTGAGGACGTGCTTGAGATCCTCGCGAAGGAGAAGCCGGAAGGGGTGATCGTGCAGTTCGGCGGACAGACGCCGCTGAAGCTGTCGCGTGCCCTGGAGGAGGCCGGCGCGCCCATCATCGGCACGACGCCCGACTCGATCGACGTTGCGGAAGACCGCGAACGCTTCCAGGCCCTGGTGCGCAAGCTGGGGCTGAAGCAGCCGGCGAATGCGACCGCGCGCACCGAGGACCAGGCGGTCCGTCTGGCGCGGGAAGTCGGCTTCCCGCTGGTCGTGCGTCCTTCCTACGTGTTGGGTGGCCGGGCCATGGAAGTGGTCTTCACCGAAGAAGACCTGCGCGCCTACATGACGAATGCCATGAAAGTGTCGAACGACAGCCCGGTGCTGCTCGACCGCTTCCTGGATGTCGCGATCGAGGTGGACGTGGATGCGGTCTGCGACGGTGAGGATGTCCTGATCGGCGGGATCATGGAGCACGTCGAGCAGGCCGGCGTGCATTCCGGGGACTCCGGCTGTTCGCTGCCCCCCAACAGCCTGGGACCGGAAGTGCAGGCGGAGCTGCGTGAGCAGACCCGCAAGCTGGCCCGGGCCCTGAATGTGGTCGGCCTGATGAACATCCAGTTCGCCATCCAGAACGGCGTGATCTATGTGCTGGAGGTGAACCCCCGCGCCTCACGCACGGTGCCCTTCGTGTCCAAGGCGACCGGCATGCCGCTGGCCAAGATCGCCGCCCGTGTCATGACGGGCCGCAAGCTGAAGGAGCTGGAGGCAACGGCGGAACGCGTCCCGGTGTACTACTCGGTCAAGGAAGCCGTCTTTCCCTTCGTCAAGTTCCCCGAGGCCGACCCGATCCTGGGCCCCGAGATGAAGTCCACGGGCGAGGTCATGGGCACCGGCCGGACATTCGGTGAGGCCTATGCAAAAGCACAGAGCGCCTCGGGGGTCACATTGCCGCGCAACGGCGTATGCTTCATCAGCGTGCGCGATCGCGACAAAGCCGGCGCCGTGGTGCTGGCAAAGAACCTGATCGAGCGCGGCTTCGAGGTACTGGCGACCGATGGCACGGCTCGCGCGCTCAAGGCGGCCGGCATCGCCTGCCGGCGCGTCAACAAGGTGCGGGAGGGGCGGCCGCACATCGTGGACATGATCAAGAACGACGAGATTGACCTCATCGTGAACACCACGGAAGGCAAGCAGGCCGTGCGCGAATCGAATTCGATCCGGCGGGAAGCCGTCCACCGCCGTGTGACCTACTACACGACGCTGGCTGCCGGGCTCGCCACGTGTGAGGCGCTCGACCACGTCGATGACGTGGAGGTCAACCGGCTGCAGGACCTGCATCAGGAGGCAGTTAGGGCATGAAACGCACTCCCATGACCCTGCGGGGCGCCGAGGCGTTGCGGGCCGAGCTCAGGAGGCTCAAATCCGAGGCGCGACCCAACATCATCAAGGCCATCGCCGAGGCGCGTGGCCACGGCGATCTGTCCGAGAACGCTGAATATCACGCGGCGCGCGAGCAGCAGGGTTTCATCGAGGGCCGCATCAACGAGATCGAGGGGAAGCTCGGCACCGCCGAGATCATCGATCCGAGCAGGCTGGCCCACAGCGGCAAAGTGGTGTTCGGCGCGGTGGTCGAACTCGACGATCAGGATGATTCCAACCGCGTCGTCTACCAGATCGTGGGCGAGGACGAGGCGGATATCCGCGCCGGGCGCATTTCCATCACGTCCCCGATCGCGCGTGCACTGGTGGGCAAGTCGGAAGGCGATGTCGTGGACGTCACCGCGCCCGGCGGCGTGCGGACCTACGAGATCGTCACCGTCCGGTTCGAGTAATCCCCGCTCGCCTGCTCAGGTGCCTGAAGGCGGACCGCGGTCGGGGATGAGGATCTTCGGCAGGTCGGC
>Ga0335083_10005766_pt1 | contig 15598 bp, 14 predicted proteins | sample Lox_Sample_42_FD_206716 | JGI IMG/M metagenome (GOLD analysis project Ga0335083, IMG submission 206716) | Soil microbial communities from Loxahatchee National Wildlife Refuge, Florida, United States - Lox_Sample_4.2 | ecosystem: Environmental > Terrestrial > Soil > Wetlands | place: USA... | reverse complement strand
GAAAGTCGAAGACCAAATCGACGAGAAACAACGCATTCTCGAAGATCTGCAGAAAGATCTGACGGGTGAGCTGGCGCGCTCGCTTTCGCTGCAGACTTCCAACTACCTGATGGGCGTTTGGGAAGTCACGGGCAAACAAAAGAAGGACATGGCCCTGGTGGTGAACGATCGCCGGCTGGATTACGAGTTGCTGGCGCGCTGGATCAAGTACATGGCCAAGCCCACCACCCGTTACCACAATAAAGACGATTGGCAAGCCCTCATGAAAAAGGGCGGTGGCACGCGGGTGGAAGCGAAAAAGCTGGCCGACAAGTTCCAGCAGGACATCATCGACGTTACCGTGGCCAACGACGAGATTGACGTCGAGAACCGCGTCATTACCGATAAGGATGTCGACGGCGACAAACCCAAGAAGCGCACCGACAAGCCGAGCAACTTTGTTTCAAACAAGGATTTCAATCCCGGCGCCTTGTTGCGGCTGAAGAGCCTGTCCGAGGATCAAACCGCTTTCTGGACCGAGATCTTCGTGCGCGAATTGAAGGACAACGAAGATCCCAACGACATGGTCGACATGGACCCGCGCAAGATGAGCCCGGGCGTGTTGATGTTCCGCGGCTGGGGCCTGGAGAGCCGCATCGGCCCCTCGGCGCAGACGCGTTTGAAGTCGCTCGAAGATGATCTGGCGGCGCTCAAGAAGAAAATCGATCCATACTATCCGTTCATTCACGGCGTGAAGGATTCCGACAAGCCAGTCGACATCCAACTCGCTCTGCGCGGCAATCCTGAAACGCTGGGCCCCGTGGTTCCGCGTCACTTCCTTAGTATTTTTTCAGAAGGCGATCCCACGCCGCTCAATCAGGGCAGCGGGCGCATGCAGTTGGCAAACCTGATCGTCAAACAACCCATCGCGATGCGCGTGATCGCCAATCGAATCTGGAAGGCAGATTTCGGAACAGGCATCGTGGATACGCCCAGCAACTTCGGGTTCGGCGGTGAGCGGCCAACGAATCCCGAGCTGCTCGAATACCTGGCCAGCGAATTCGTCAAGAACGGCATGTCCATCAAGAAACTGCAGCGCGAGATCATGCTCAGCGCCGTCTATCAACTCTCGACCGCGGATGACAAGGAAGCGTCGGAGAAAGATTCGGGCGACCGCCTGTATTGGCGCGCCAGCCGCAAGCGCATGGATGCCGAGGAGCTGCGCGACTCGATTCTGGAAGTGGCCGGCGATCTGGATGATTCCATCGGCGGGCCCTCTAAGGACCTTACGCCCGATTTCCATCGCCGTACTGTGTATGGGCGCGTGAGCCGCTATAAACTGGACGCCTACCTTCAGTTATTCGATTTTCCTCCCCCGAACATCAGCGCGGAAAAACGTTTTACCACCACCGTGCCGCTGCAGCGCCTGTTCTTGATGAACAGCGATTTTGTGCAGCTCGAGGCCGAGGCGCTGTATAAGCGTGTTGCGGCCGAACCGGATAACCGCGCCCGCATCCGTAAGCTATACAACCTGGTCTACGGCCGCGATCCGAAGGAAACCGAAATCCAGGTCGGGCTCGAATACCTGAGGACCGAGCCTCTCAAAGAATACGAAGAGAGCAAGAAAAAAGCCCAGGAACTGAAGGATAAAGATAACGAGAAGAAGCCGGACGAGGCGGAACAGGCTGCTGGCGACGGCCCGAAACCCGCGCTGGTGGACGCAAAAATAATGCCGAAAACGGATGCGGGAGAAGGCTCCGCGGATGCAACCGCGGAGGCCCCCGCGCCTGACGAAGCAATGCCAGCCGATCCCAATGCCGACATGGGCATGGGAATGATGGCTGGCGTCCCCGGCGCCGGAAAAAAAGGGCCCGCCAAGCCGGTGGAGATCAAGTACCAGCCCACCGTCTGGGGCCGCTACGCAAAGCTGCTGCTCAGCTCAACTGAATTTGTCTTTATCAACTAGCCGAGGTCAATCCAATATGTCGGACCACAAATCAAGAAATCCAGTCACTCGAAGAGAAGCGTTGTGCCGGGTCGGCAACGGCTTCGGCATGATGGCCTTTGCCGGGATGCTCAGCGAATCGATGGCGCGAGCCGGAATAACTTCCAGCGAGACCGGCCTGGGCGTGGCCAAGCTCGATTACCCGCAGCGTGTGAAGCGCGTCCTTTTCCTTTTTATGAATGGAGGGCTCTCCACCATCGATGCGTTCGATCCCAAGCCGATGCTTACCAAGTACGACGGCCAGCCCATGCCCGGCGGCTCCATCGCAACCGAGCGAAAAACCGGCGAGCTGATGAAATCGCCGTTCGCGTTCAAGAAATATGGGCAGTGCGGCATGGACGTCAGCGAACTTTGGCCGCACTTGGGCGAAGTGGCCGACGACATCTGCTGGATACGCTCGGTCTACACCGAAATCCCCAACCACGAGCCTTCCTGCCTGATGCTGAACACCGGAGCCAATCAAGCCGGACGGCCATCCATGGGCGCCTGGCTGACCTACGGGCTCGGGACCGAGAACAAGAACCTACCCGGCTTCGTGGTGCTATGCCCGGACATTCCAACCACGGTCGGTCCGCCGCTGTGGAGCAACGGATTCCTCCCGGCCATCAACCAGGGAACCTATATTTCGAACAAGCGCAACGTCACTGGCCCGGACGGATCGCCGGTGATGGATATGCCCTCCGATATGCCGGCCGAAAAGGATAAGGACGGCAAGGAAATACCGAAGAAAGTTGTGATCGAGAAGAGTTTCGATCCGAAAAAAATTCTCAATTTCGTCAACAACCCCAAATTCTCGCAGCCTGAACAGCGCCGCGAACTCGATTTGCTGGACAAGCTGGAGAAAATCCGCGCGCAGGACGCTGGGACTGATCCGCAGATAGAAGCCGTCATTCAATCCATGGAAACGGCTTACCGGATGCAGACCGAGGCGCCGGAAGTTTTCGATGTCCGCAAGGAATCGCAAGCCACGCTCGATATGTATGGCGGAGGCGACGTCGCGCGCGGCGCCCTGATGGCTGTACGGCTGCTCGAAAAAGGCGTGCGCATGGTGCAGCTCTACTACTCCAAAGGCGATCCGTGGGACGCTCACGCCGATATATTCGCCCATAAAGTGAACGCCAGAAATTCAGACCAGGCGTTCGCAGCGGTGATCAAGGACCTGAAGACGCGCGGCCTGTGGGACGACACTCTGGTGGTGTGCGGATCCGAATTCGGCCGCACACCGGTGCGCGAAGTCGGCGGCATGGCCAATCAAGCCAAGCGCGGCCGCGATCACAATCCGTTCGGCTTCACCATGTGGCTGGCAGGCGGCGCGGTGAAGGGCGGCACCATCTACGGCGCCACCGATGATTTTGGCTTCAAGGTGGTCGAAAAACCGGTGCACGTGCACGACATCCACGCCACCATTCTGTATCTGCTCGGCATCGAACACACCAAGCTGACGTATCGCTACAGCGGCCGCGATTTCCGGCTCACCGACGTGGCCGGAAACGTTCTGCACGATATCATTGCGTAGCATGTCCTCCGGCTCCGATCCGGAACTTCTGCTGAAGCTGCAGCAATTCGCCGACAGCGCCCTTCCCATCGGCGGCGCGTCGCATTCGTTCGGCCTGGAATTTCTGACCGACGCTCAATTGCTCACCGCGGACGGCCTCGAAGCGTTCCTGGTCGATTACCTCAATGAGGCGGGCGCACTTGAAGCCGCGTACTGTAGCGCAAGCTGCGCCTTGGCGAAAAGCGTGTTCGATGCAAGGGCGTTAGACCAGTGGCTCGATTGGAATACCGAGCTGGGAGCACGAAAGCTGGCGCGGGAATCTCGCGACGCCTCCGCTGCCATGGGCCGGAGATTGCTGGATCTCGCCGCGCGCGTATCCGGAATTCCTTTACTGCTGGGAGCCCGCGAGCTCCCCTCGAGCACCGGCGTCGAGCTTCAACTCGCTCCCTGCTTCGGCCTCGTAGCTGGCGCCATTGGAATCGATTCCGATCTGGCGGCCTGTGCATATTTGCAGCAAGCTGTCACGGCGCTCGTATCCTGCTGCCAGCGATTACTGCCGCTCGGTCAGACCGGCGCGCAGCAGATTTTGTGGAACCTCAAGCCGGCGATCGTCGACGCCGCCAAGCGGGGAAGCTCCACCGCGCTCGAGCTCGCGGAATGCTTCACGCCATTGCTGGATGTAGCCTCTGCCCGGCACGCCACTCTGCATACACGTCTGTTCATCAGCTAGAATGCCCGGACCGCCAACGCTTCTTCACCTGTCGTTCGAACTGAACGAAAATAATTCCACCATTCTACGCGTGAAACGGCAGGAACCGCCCTGGCGAGTCGTGCGCGGGTTCCCATTGCCATCCGGCGAGACGCTCGCGCATGTTCACAATATCTCCGGAGGCATTCTGGACGGCGATGCGCTGGAATGCCGCATCGACGTGGCTTCGCGCGCGCAAGCCCAGGTCACCACCACGGGCGCAACGCGGGTTTACCGAAGCCGTTCTCAAGAGCGGGTCGCGCTGCAACGCCTGGTGGTCACCATTGGCGAGGGCGCGTACTTGGAATACTTGCCCGACCAGTTGATTCCCTTTGCCGGCGCCCGTTTTAAGCAGCACACCCAGCTAACGCTCGAGCCCGGCGCAGCGCTGATCTGGTGGGACCTGGTGGCGCCGGGACGAGAAGCTTCGGGAGAGATCTTTCAATACGAATCGCTCGCAGGCTCCCTGGACCTGATCGCTTGCGGCCAGCCCATCGCGATCGAGCGCTGGACCATCGCCCCTTTCTTGCGGAGCCCGGCCGCCCTCGCCAGGCTGGGACCATTCCGTCACTTCGCCTCTTGCTATGTCTGCCAAGCCGGACAGCCCGTCGCCTATTGGCACAAATTCGAAAAAGAGTTACAAGACCTCGCGGACCGCCTTTCAGGACCTGAGGTATTATGGGGAGTCACGTCGCTGCGGGCTCACGGATTAGTGTTCCGCGGCGTCGCTAACAACGGGCGGTCTTTGTATCACGGTCTCGTCGAGATCTGGAACGCCGCCAAATGGTCGCTCTGTGGCCGCGTCGCCACTCTTCCCAGAAAAGTTCATTGAAAGGAGTCGCCGTTGCACCTCACGCCTCGCGAGCAAGAGAAGCTCATGATCTTTGTCGCCTCCGAGCTGGCCAAGAAACGCCGCGCCCGCGGGCTCAAGCTAAACTATCCGGAGGCGGTCGCGATTCTCTCGGCGGAAATCCTCGAAGCCGCGCGAGACGGCAAGAGCGTGGCCGAGATCATGTCCAGCGGCGCAACCATCCTGACCCGCGACGATGTGATGGACGGTGTCGCGGAGATGATTCACGAAGTACAAGTCGAGGCGACGTTTCCCGACGGAACCAAGCTCGTCACCGTTCACGATCCGATTCAATAGGACACCCATGCATCCAGGCGAATATATTCTCAATGACGGCGACATCGAGCTGAACGCGCAGCGCCGCACCGCCCGGGTTGTCGTACGCAATACCGGCGACCGTCCCATACAGGTGGGCAGCCACTATCATTTCTTCGAAGTAAATCGCGCTCTGCACTTCGACCGCAGATCCACATACGGAATGCGGTTGGATATCCCCGCCGGCACTGCGATCCGATTTGAACCAGGCGAAGAAAAGGAGGTCGACCTGGTGGCGCTGGCGGGCGCGCGGCGGGTCTACGGACATAACGGCCTGGTGAATGGCAATCTCGCCTCGGGGATGAACCCGTGAGTACTCGCATTCCCCGCAGGACTTACGCCGATCTTTACGGCCCAACTAGCGGCGATCGCGTTCGCCTGGCCGATACCGAGCTGATCGTCGAGGTCGAGCAGGATTACGCCGTCTATGGCGAAGAGATTCCCTTCGGCGGAGGCAAGGTCATCCGCGACGGGATGGGACAAAGCTCCACGGCCATCCGCGAGAGCGAGCATGGCGCGCTCGACCTGGTGATCACCAACGCGCTGATCATCGATCATTGGGGAATCGTCAAGGCCGACATCGGGATTCGCGCCGGTCGAATTGTCAAGATCGGCAAGGCCGGGAACCCGGATGTGCAAGCCGGAGTGGACCCGGATCTGGTGGTGGGGGCAGCGACGGAAGTGATCGCGGGCGAGGGCAAGATCGTCACCGCCGGCGCCATCGACTCGCATATTCACTTCATCGCGCCGCAGCAAATCTATGAGGCGCTCTCCAACGGCACCACCACGATGATCGGCGGAGGCACCGGCCCCGCCACCGGAACCAACGCTACCAGTTGCGCGCCCGGACGCTGGAACATCGAACAAATGCTGCGTGCGGCGGAAGCCTGGCCCGTGAACTTCGGGTTTCTCGCGAAAGGAAATGCCTCGGCGCGCGATCCTCTGGCCGAGCAGGTTCTGGCCGGGGCTTGCGGTCTGAAGCTTCACGAGGACTGGGCCACCACGCCGGCCGCTATCGACACTTGCCTGCGCGTGGCCGACGAGTTTGACGTCCAGGTAGCTATCCATACCGACACGCTGAACGAAGCCGGGTTTGTGGACGACACCATCGCCGCCATCGCCGGCCGGACCATCCACACGTATCACACCGAAGGCGCGGGCGGCGGCCACGCTCCCGACATCATCAAGATCGCCGGCCTACCGAATATCCTGCCTTCCTCCACCAATCCCACGCGCCCGCTCACGGCGAATACGATTGCGGAACATCTGGACATGTTGATGGTCTGCCACCATTTGAACCCACAGGTGCCCGAGGACGTCGCTTTCGCCGAGAGCCGCATCCGCCAGGAGACCATCGCCGCTGAGGACATTCTGCACGACCTGGGCGTCATCAGCATGATGTCCAGCGACTCACAAGCCATGGGCCGGATCGGGGAAGTGGTGACCCGAACCTGGCAGACTGCGCACAAAATGAAAGTCCAGCGCGGACCATTGCCCGAGGATTCCCCCCGCAACGACAACCAGCGAGTAAAACGCTACGTCGCCAAGTACACCATCAACCCCGCCATTACGCACGGCATCGCGCACGAAACGGGTTCCATCGAGCCCGGCAAGCTCGCCGATCTGGTCCTATGGAATCCGGCATTTTTTGGCGTCAAGCCGGAGTTGGTCATCAAGGGCGGTTTCATTGCCTGGAGCGTCATGGGCGATGCCAATGCCTCCATTCCAACCCCGCAACCGGTCTTGTACCGGCCGATGTTCGGCGCCTTCGGTCTTGCCCCGCAAGCCATCTCATCCACGTTCGTTTCCGCGGCCTCCCTTCCGCAAGTGGAACGCCTGGGCCTTCGCAAGCGCCTGGTAGCAGTCCGAAACTGCCGCAATATCGGTAAGGCGAACATGATCCACAACTCGGCCACGCCGCGCATTGAAGTCGACCCCGAAACTTACGAAGTACGCGCCGATGGAGACTTGCTGACTTGCGAACCGGCCAGCATTCTCCCGCTGGCGCAGCGATATTTTCTCTTTTGATCTATGAATACTCTCGCTGATGCTTTTCGAATTGGCGTCGCCGGACCAGTGGGCAGCGGAAAAACCGCCTTGGTGCATGTGCTCAGCAAAGCGCTATGGCCGGCGATCAATCTCGCTGTGGTGACCAACGACATTTATACCCGCGAGGATGCCGATTTTCTGATCCGCCAGGGCGTCTTGCCCGTGGATCGCGTGGTAGGAGTAGAAACCGGCGGATGCCCCCACGCCGCCATCCGCGAAGACGCCTCCATGAATCTCGAAGCCATCGCCGCCATGGAACGCGCGCATCCGGGCCTTCAGCTCATTTTTATCGAGAGCGGCGGCGACAATCTGGCAGCGGCCTTCAGCCCGGAATTGGTGGATGTCTCGATTTATGTCATCGATGTCGCGGCCGGAGACAAGATTCCCCGCAAGGGCGGTCCAGGGATTACGCGCTCGGACTTGCTGGTGATCAACAAAATCGACCTCGCACCCCATGTGGGAGCCTCGCTCGAGGTTATGGATCGCGACACCCGCAGGATGCGCGGAGACAGGCCCTTCCTGTTCACGAATCTTAAAGATGGTACCGGTGTGCCTGAGCTGATCGGCTGGGTACGGCAGAATCTAGCAGTGCCGCCTCAACAAAGGCATCGCGTTGCTCATGGAAGCGAGCCGGCCGCTTCGTCTCATCACCACAAACACAAGCACAGCTCGGCTTGATCGCACCCACCCCGGACGACAAATCGTGCTGAAAGTCCCGACGGTACTAGCCCGGTTCAGGTTGGGTTGTCATGTCGATGGGGCTAAAATCTTAGAGATGACCGAAATTCACGGGTCAGCGCAGATTCAGTTCGCCACGCCGTCCGAGTTGTGTCTTCTGCGGGCTGCTCTGCTCGAAGGACCACCGGCCGGTGAAGCATTAGAGACGTGGCTCGCCTCTCTTCAGGATGAAGAAATTGCAAACGGATTCAGCGGACTGGGATCAGCATCCAGGCGGCTGCTCCCGCTGGTTTACCGAAATGCCAAACCATTCATCCCACCGCACCTCAGAGAGGCGCTCCGGCTGATCCACCATGAATATTGGGCAGCCAATCAAAAGCACCGAAGCCACTTACAAGAGTTTCTGGCGTGGTTTGAACAGAAGGGGATTCCAACACTGGTCCTCAAGGGAATGGCGCTGTCCGTTCTTCATTACCACGACATGGCCCTTCGTCCCATGTCCGACTTGGACATTCTGGTGCCGGAAGACCGGGCTCCAGAAGCGATAGACTGGCTCCAGCGTGAGGGATGGTCTTCCGTATACTACCGTGCGAGCGCACCGCGGAACCGTTATTTTTGGTGTCATACGCACGCGTTTCCCTTGGAACATCCGCACTACGGAACTCTGGACCTTCACTGGCATGCGCTTGCAGAGGCTACCTTCGAAGGTGCGGACCAGCCCTTCTGGAAGGACAGCGTCGAACTGGCGCTGAACAGTATAACGACTCGATCACTCAATCCGACCGATCAGTTAATACACGCTTGCGTGCATGGCTTCACTGCCAATGCCCTACCTCCGATTCGCTGGGTGGCGGATGCAGTCATCGTGCTCAGGAGCAGTGAAGTTGATTGGACCCGGCTGCTGACGCTGGCCAAGGAGTTGCACGTTACCTTGCCGTTGAGCGCTTGTCTATCATTCTTGCGTGCTAGGTTTTCGGCGCCGATACCCGAAGAGGTTGTGGGGCAACTCGAGGCGATCGTGGTCGATCATGCCGAGCGGCGCTATTTTGAGACTCTGGTGCACCAGGCCGCGGACTGGCGGCAGGTGTTGGCCTACAATCTGGAGCGTCATCGGCGTGCTAACCGGGACCGCAACCCCATCGTCTGGATCGGGTCGCTGCCCATGCAGCTGCAGTTGCACTATAACTTACCCCACTTCAAGGATCTTGGAAGCTTCGCGTTCTCCCGACTCAAGCGCCGTTTCCACCAGAGGATTGGAAATTCGTGACGCACGATCTCGCCGCCCTTCCCCGGCCTGCCCTGACCGTAATCAATCGTTCCGGCAACGGGCTGTTCCAGAAAATCGCTGAGTGCCGCCACTACCGGACGCTCTTCGTATTTCTGGCTCTGCGGGATATCACACTGCGTTACCGGCAAACTATTTTGGGCGTCGCTTGGGCGGTCTTACAACCTCTACTGCCCGTCGTGATTTTTACCGCTGTGTTCGCGCGCGTGCTCCGGCCCTCCACCGGCGGCGTACCTTACTGGCTGTTCGTTCTGGCCGGCATGGCTCCCTGGAGCTTCTTCGCAAATGCCATCAACATATCGGGCGCTACGTTTGTCAGTAATCACAACCTGCTCAATAAGGTCTACTTCCCCCGCATGATCTTGCCGGGTGCCGCGGTCGCGGCCTGTTCCCTCGATTTTTTGGTGGTCAGCGTGTGCCTGCTGGGACTGGCGTCCTGGCGCGGATATTATCCCAACCTCGGATGGCTGCTGCTGCCGGTAGTCGGCTTGGTCACCGCCGGACTTGCCATGGCAGTCGGCTTGGCCCTGGCTTCGCTAATGGCGTTTTATCGCGATATCAAACATGTTCTGCCGTTTCTGGTGCAGCTTTGGATGTTCGCAACTCCCATCATGTATTCGATCAATCTCTTGCCGCGCCAGTTGCAGCCGGCCGTCGGCCTCAATCCCATGGCCGGCGTGATCGAGGCTCTCCGCTCTTGCTTGTTTGGAACGCCGCCGGATTGGCGGCTTTTGGCCTTATCGGGATTTTCGATTGTGGCAATCGGGCTCGCCGCGATATTCCTTTTCCACCGGCTGGAAGCCGATTTAGCGGAGCGCGTATGAAGTCCATTTCTGTTCGCGGCTTGACCAAGGAGTTTAAGCTGAGCGAACGGAACGGCAACTACCGGATGATTCGCGACTGGTTCTCGGCTGGCCGGCGCAAAGAAGCTTCCCGGCGCAGTGTGAGCTTCCTGGCTCTCGACGACGTTAGCTTCGATACGGAGCCGGGCGAAGTGCTCGGCCTGATTGGACGCAATGGCGCTGGGAAATCGACTCTGCTCAAGATCCTGGCGAGAATCCTCCGCCCCACCCGCGGCCACATTGAATTGCGCGGCCGGGTGGGAAGCCTGCTCGAGGTGGGCTCTGGATTTCACGGCGAACTTACCGGCCGCGAGAATATTTTCCTGAACGCCGCGATCCTCGGAATGCAACACCGCGAGATCGTCCGCAAGCTGGAGGAGATCGTCGAGTTCGCCGGCGTCGGACAGTACTTGGATGAGCCCGTTAAGACCTACTCGAGCGGAATGTATATGCGGCTGGCATTCTCCGTGGCAGCGCACATTGAACCCGAGATTCTGCTGGTGGACGAAGTGCTAGCGGTGGGCGATGCCGATTTTCAAAAGAAATGCATGCACAGAATCGAGCAAGTAGGCAAACATGGACAAACCGTGCTGTTCGTTTCGCACAATATTCAAGCCGTGTTGCGCCTGTGCAGCCGGGCGTTGCTGATTGACCACGGCAGAGTAGCGCACCTGGGTCCGGTTCATGAAGTGGCCGCGTCCTACCTGAGCACTGGAGGCGCCAATCAGGCCGAGCGTGTTTATCCTGAAGGGCCCTATGCCCCCGGCGACTCGATCGTTAGGCTCCGAAGCGTTCGCATCCGTTCGCGCGCGGGCGAAACATTGCCCACGGTGGAATTACGCGAGGAACTGGGGTTGGAGATGGAGTTCGAGGTTCAAGACGGCGCTCTGGTTCTCTTCCCGGTGCTGACCTTGCAGAATGAGTGGGGAACCGAAGTACTCTGGGCCACCGACGCCGATACGGAATGGCATGGACGGATCCGGCCGCCCGGGCGCTATCGAGTGACGGCTTGGATCCCTCCGCATTTCCTCGCCGCCGGCGCCAAGACTGTCACCGCGGCGATGTACTCATTCCTCCCGCGAGTGGAGCATTTTCGCGAGACGGACGCGGTAGGTTTTCAGACCGTCGATACTCTCGGACCAGGCACGTCACGAGGCGACTTCACGGGTCATATCGGAGCTACCACGTGGCCGAAATTGGAGTGGACCGTCGAGTATCAGGAGCATCGCCACCTGCATCCGGCCGGCAGCAGCGCGTCCCGCGTTTAGTCCCGCGGCCGTCGCCCAAGAACGACTTACTCGCGCTATCTGCTTGTAATACAAACAGAAACATAAGATGTCTCAGACTGGTGCTGGAATCCGTCTTCTAAACGGAGTACAACGATGAGCCTCAAAAGCGCGGCATTTCTCGCGACCATTGGAATGATTATCCTGACGGCGCTGATGCTCTATGACCTGTTCGAAAATGTAGCCGGGATTCTGCGCGATTTGATTCCGGCCGTGGCGCTTTTCAGGTCCGCAATCTACGCGTTTGCCAGCATAACCGTGACGATCTTCTTCTTCGCGTTTTACAAACGGCAATAAGTCGCTAGATGTTGCACGGCGCTCACTTAGTCGGCGGCTTGACTTTGTCTTCCGGGAAAGATTCCGGAGGCGGAGCGCCGGTGCCGGTGGAACCCAGGAACACTTTACGGCCGTCGGTGAACGTCACGTTGCGCGCGTTGGCCCGCAGTTCGGAATGGTCCCGCGCCTGGTAGCCATCCACGATCACTTCAGTGCCAATCGGGAAACTGTTCTTGGTGGCGCCGCGGCGAAGCAATGAGTTCGGACTTCCGCCTTCGACCATCCAAACTTCCTTGGTGCCGTCTTCCTTGGTGATCTCCACATGCAGCCAGGTGTGCGGATTGACCCACTCCACCTTGACGATCTTGCCCTTGAGCAGGACGGGGCGGTTGGCGTCGAACTCAGCGCCGAAAGCATGATGGGCGGCCGCTGGGAGGGCAGCAGTGAACAACACCGCGAACGCGCCCAAAACCAATGTCAAGAATCTAGTTCGCATCTATTAACTCCTAATTAGTCACTTAGTGGCTTTGGCTGCTTGATCCTTCTCTCGCAGCCGCGCGCCCTTCAAAATGTCGGTTAGCGCGTAGTTCGCCTCGTGACAGGCGTACTCATAAATGTGCTGGTTGGTGGCCGGCCAAGTGTACTCGCCGGTCCACGGCTTGGTCCAGGTATCCGGGTCGTCAATCGTGAATCTATAGAGCAGCGTCTTGTCATCGACTCGCGTGAAGCGCTCGATTACGTGCAGATTCTCCGTCGAACCGCGGAACCGGGTCTTGTCGGTAAAATTAGTGGTGTCAACTACCAGCGTGTCGCCTTCCCAATGGCCGACCGAATCGCCCAGCCAGAGCCGATAGCTTTGCGGCAGGTGCTGCGCATTCATCCGGACGATGCGGGCGTCATGCACCATTTCGGTCAGGATCATGATCGAGTCCGGAGTCTGCACGATCTGGTGAAGATTATTGTAAAAATAGTCCGGCAGCGCAGGCGGCCCGGACGTAGAACCAAAACCCAGCATGCAGCGCTCGCCCAGTGGACGCCGCTCCGGGTCATCATAGGCCCCCGGAGCTTTTTCAAGCCCCGGATCGTTACTTTCCTGAGCGTCCGAGGTCGGACGGGCATTGGACGCCCTCATCCGCTTCCTGGCCGTATCTGTCATGGGAGGAACCCGGCCGTCCGCGGGGTCGACAATCAACGAAGCTCGCTTTTGGCCGTCCACCACCGTAAATGCCGAACCAGGATCGAGCCAGCCGGAATTGTACCCGCCAACATTACCCGCGGCGCCTAGCGATCCATCGCCACCTTTGGGCGGAGCCGCGCGGTTGGCGTCCAGGGGCGCGTCGGCGCGTTCGCGTTGCGCGGCGCGTGCAGTCTCAAGCTTAAGAGCCTGTTCTTTCGTCAGCACCAATGGCGTGCCCGCGGCCCGCTCCACCGGCGTGATGGTCGCCAGATCATAAGTGCCTTGTAGATCTGGATGCCCATCCGGCAAGCGAGGCGGCGAGTACTTCGCCGTCTGAGGAAATGCAACGCTGGAAAGGACCAATGCGCTCAGACAGAGCAGAACAGCTAAGCGATACCGCATATCAGTTCCTCCCTAGGCCTATCGAGGCAGCGGATTCTTCCGCCACTGGCCGTACATCAGTTCTTCAACAAATTCCGTGCACTTGAATTCCAGGAGCTGCTCGTTCTTTTCCTGCCGCCTGTACAGCGGCATGCTGATTTTCCAGGGCCGCGTGAAGACATTCGGATCGGTGATGGTGGCTTCGTAGGAGATAATGTCCGGGCTGGTGCGCGTGTAGCGCTCCACCACGTGCAGCGCGTCGGTGTGCCAATTGCCCGCTCGGTCAAACCAGGTCGAATCATTGAAGCCGGTCACGTCGATCACCAGCGTGTCTCCCTCCCAATGGCCCACCGATTGGCCCATCCAGGAATCGACCGGCGCCGGGCCCGGATCTTTCAGGTAGATGTTGCGCACTGCGCCGGCAAACTGGTAATCGAAGAAAATCTGCGTCGCGTTCTCAAAAATCCGGAAGGGCTGGGGAATGTAAGTCGCGCGCGGGACGCCCGGCAGGTAGCACTTGATTTCAGGATCTCGGTCCAACCAGTGTTCCTGGTTCTCTTTCTTCTTGGCGAGCGCTTCGGGTTTGTAAGGAATCGTATCGCCCTCAACCACGCCCATGCTCGGAGGCACGGCGCCAACCGCGCCCAAGGCGAGCACGGGGGCCGCCGGCACCGGACCGTAGGGGCCAGGTCTCAAGGCCATGGCCGCTCGCGCAGTGTGACCTTCCAAATCGTAGTTGGCTTCGTTCATCGTCTGCCAGATGCCGTTCAGATCGGGCTTGCCATCAGGCAGACGCGGCGGCTGATAAGCCGAGCTCTGAGCCGAGGCCAAAATCGCGGCGGCCGCAAGTGTGCCGCCCATAAAAACAACCTTCTTAATCAACATTTAAAGCTGGAATCCTCTCAAGTCATGATACAAAGATTTCCAGCCCGGCGCTAACTTGTGCCACTCGCCCCACAAGACTGCGATACGCTTGAAGCTTGAACGCCCAGGCCACAGAACGCTTCCACTTGGTCCTTATCAAGCCGTCTCATTACGACGACGACGGCTACGTGATTCAGTGGCTGCGCTCTGCGATCCCATCCAACACTCTGGCGTGCCTCAACGGACTGGCACTCGAATGTAACCAGCGCCGGGTGCTGGGCGAAAACGTCGAGATCGTCGTCAGCGCCTACGACGAGATGAACACACGCATCCGAGTGAAGCGCATCATCCGCCAGTTGCGCGGCAAGCGGGCGTTGGTTGGCCTGGTGGGCGTGCAATCGAACCAGTTCCCGCGCGCCATGGATATCGCGCGGCCTTTTCGCCAAGCCGGCATTGCGGTTTGCATCGGGGGCTTCCATGTCTCAGGTTGTCTGGCGATGCTGGCCGAGATTACCCCTGAACTGAAAGAAGCCATGGACATCGGCATTTCGCTGTTTGCCGGCGAAGCCGAGGGACGCTTGGACGAACTGCTGAGCGACGCCTGGAAAGGTCAATTGAAGCCGCTCTACAACTACATGTCGGATCTGCCGGCGCTGGAAGGCACTCCCATTCCGCTGCTCCCGGCTGCGCGCATCCGCCGCACGGGCGGCAGCATGACCAGCTTCGACGCGGGGCGTGGCTGCCCTTTCCAGTGTTCCTTTTGCACCATCATCAACGTACAAGGGCGCAAGTCGCGGCATCGTTCCGCCGACGATGTGGAGCGCATCGTTCGCAGCAATCTTGAGCAGGGCATCAATCGCTTCTTCATCACCGACGACAATTTCGCGCGCAATCGCGAATGGGAACGCATCTTTGACCGCCTCATCGCCATGCGCGAAGGCGAGCGGTTGAACATCAAGTTCGTGATCCAGGTGGACACCATGTGCCACCGGCTTCCGCGTTTCATCGAAAAGGCCCGCCGCGCTGGCGTGGCGCGCGTGTTTATCGGTCTCGAGACCATTCGTACCGATAGCCTGGTGGGCGCCCGCAAAAAGCAGAATAAGATCGGCGAATATCGCCGCATGCTGCTGGAGTGGAAGCGCGCCGGCGTCACCGTATTTGCCGGCTACATAGTTGGCTTCGGCAACGACACCCGGGAGTCGGTCCTGCGCGATATCGAGATCATCCAGCGCGAGCTGCCAATTGACCTTTTGGAGCCCCACTGCCTCACTCCCCTTCCGGGCTCCGAGGATCATCTGAAACTGTACAAGGCGGGAGCACCGCTCGATCCAGACCTCAACAAATACGACATCGAGCACGTCACCACCG
>Ga0335083_10005765_pt1 | contig 15600 bp, 14 predicted proteins | sample Lox_Sample_42_FD_206716 | JGI IMG/M metagenome (GOLD analysis project Ga0335083, IMG submission 206716) | Soil microbial communities from Loxahatchee National Wildlife Refuge, Florida, United States - Lox_Sample_4.2 | ecosystem: Environmental > Terrestrial > Soil > Wetlands | place: USA... | reverse complement strand
TAAGCGTCCGCCGTGGACTTCGACAATCGACCGGCTGATGGATAGGCCCATGCCCATGCCGTTGGGCTTAGAGGTGTAGAAAGTATCGAACATTCGCTTTTCGTCCATGGGATCGATGCCCGGCCCGGAATCACGCACTGTAATCAGCACTCCGTCCGGCTCGTGGTTTTCCGACCGTATCACCAGCAGGCGCGGCCGGTCCGTAACGCTGCTCATCGCTTCGATGCCGTTGAGCATCAGGTTCACCATCACTTGTTGCAACTGCACCCGATCGCCGGTCACTGGCGGCAGCTCGGGCGCCAGCTCGGTTCGCATCACGACGTCGTTCCTCGACGCTTCCACCTGCAGTAGAGCAACTACGTCGCCCACCAGTTCGTTCAAACTGACACGCTCTCTTTCAGGCGGCGCTTGGGTGAACATGGCCCGAATATGCCGGATCACTTCACTCGCCCGGGTGGCCTCTCGAGCCGTGCAGTCGGCGGCCGCCAGCGCTTCCGGCACATTGGGAGGCTGGTTGCGAAGCCACATGACGCAGGCATCGGCGTTGGTCGCCACGGCCGCGAGCGGTTGATTCACTTCGTGCGAGATCGACGCTGCCAGGGTGCTCATGGCGCTCATTCGCGTCGCTCGAGCCAGATCGCCTTGCGCGCTATGATACGCCTCTTCGGCCCGCTTGCGCTCGGCCATTTCGGCCTTAAGCCGTGCATTGGTCCGCTGCAGTTCTCGGGTTCGGTCCTCGATGCGTGTTTGCAGGTCAATCTCCACCCGTCTTCTCCAGGAGCTGATCCAGCTGGCGGCGATTGAGAATGCCGCACATTCGATGAACAAAGGCACTCCCTCTGGATTCAAGCGCCAGGTATATGGGGGAGGCAGAAAAATATAATAAATGGCTAGCGTGCTAAGCCCCACCGCCAGCCACCCCGACCACTTTCCACCCACCCAGGCGCTGGCCGCTACCGCCGCGTAGAACAGAAAATAATCGCTAGCCGGTGGAATCGCACGCAGCGGAAACGTCAGGCCCAAGGCCACCGATACAAGCAGCACGGCCACGCCCACCGACCGGAGCGGGGATGGCCTCTCCGGGAACTCACCTTCCAGGTCTTTCATCAATTTCTATAGCGCCTTCCTAGCGGCTTTTCTTGAGGTTATCCGATTCGGCATCCCCGCAGCCAGGTAATCTAACCGGCACCCGGCGTTGAAATTCGGGAGCGCCACACCCCAACCTGTTAAAATCATCTCAGCGTTGTGCAAATTGGCCGGTACCGAATTTTGGATGAGCTCGGACGCGGTGCGACTGGCGTCGTTTACCGGGCCCAAGATCCCGCCATCGGCCGCATTATTGCCATTAAAACCATCCGCCTCGCCGACATTACCGACCAGGCCGAGCGCGAACGTCTGCAAGAGCGCCTGTTTCGCGAAGCCAAAGCCGCCGGCGTCCTCTCTCACCCCAACATCGTAACCATCTACGATATTGCCGAGGAAAACGGCCTGGCCTACATCTTCATGGAGTGCGTCGATGGCCCGTCGCTCGAGAAAGTGCTCAACGGCCAGCAGGCGCTCGATCCGCAAACCATTTTCTCGCTTCTGCGCCAAACCGCCACCGCACTCGACTACGCGCACAAAAAGGGCATCGTTCATCGCGACATCAAGCCCGCCAATATTTTGATCCACGAGGGCGCCACCGCCAAGATCGCCGACTTCGGCGTTGCCAAGATCCTTTCCCAGCAAATGACCCACGCCGGCGTCATGATGGGCACGCCCAACTATATGTCGCCCGAGCAGGTGCAAGGGCACGCCGTGGATGGCCGCGCCGATCAGTTCTCGCTCGCCGTCGTCGCCTACGAAATCTTGACGGGCGAGAAGCCCTTCGTAGCGGACCAATTGCCTTCTCTGTTATTCCGCATCGTGCGCGAAGACCCGGTTCCGCCGCAGCGCCTCAACCCCACGCTCGCTCCGCAAGTGGAAGTGGTGCTGCGCAAGGCGTTGTCCAAAAACGCATCCGATCGCTACCCCCATTGCACCGAGTTCGTGGACGCCCTGGCCGCCGCTTGCGCCTTCAATCCCGCTTGGCACGCGCTTCCCAGGGCCGTCGCTCAGAACCTGCCCACCGTGGGAGGCGGCCTCACCGCCGGTGGCGGCGCGCGTCCTAGCGTCCCCGAGATTCCCCGCGCACCCGAACCGGACTTTGTCCCACAAGCTCTGCCGCCCGATTTTCTGGACACCACCCAACGCGAGCGCGCCCGCAGTCCGATTCTCAAGAGCCTGGCCTGGATGTTGGTCGGCATCGGCCTGGTCGGACTGGTTTTGTTCGGCGCGCAAAAATATCTTTTCAATCGCTATAGCGAGCCGCCGCCGCAAGACGCGAATAACCAAGTCCAACAGCAGGACCAGTCCAGTTCCAAGCCCAGCCCCATGGGCGACGCGCCAGCGCCCAAAACAACGCCTCCGCCCGAGAGCACGCCTGCGGCGACGGCTCCGGAATCAACCAAGCCGGAGGCCTCCACGCCCCCAGCCTCGACGCCCGAAAAACCAGCCGCCACGGCCCAGCCGGTTCCGGAACCCCCGCCAGCTCCGCCTGAGACCCGTGCTCGCTCCGTCCCACCCCCTGTAATCGCGCCGAAATCGGACGCCCAACAGCAAGTGCAATTCGTGACCGAGCCCGCCAACGCCCAATTGACGGTCGACGGTAACCCCGATCAGAGTTGCAAGACGCCCTGCCTGATAGCGCTTAGTCCGGGCCGCCATTCTCTGAATGTGCGCTTGGACGGCTATCGTCCCTATCCGCGCATCTTCACCGTTCCGGACGAGCGGGAAATCTTTCTGCAATTGAGCAAGGCCGGCGGCACGCTAAGCATCACCTCCAGCCCGCCCGGCGCCAATATAGAAATCAACGGCGAGACACAATCCCGGCGCACCCCTGCAATCTTCAACTATCCTCCTGGAAACTATCGGGTCAAAGTGAGCCGCAACGGCGCTTTCCTCGAGTTTGATGTGCAGCTACGCGACGGCGAATTCGTCAACAAGAAAGTAGACTTCTAGAATGAAGCTGCGTCGCCGCGGCTTCTTCGCCGCGAGCGGCACGACCATTTTGGAGAGAGCGGCTGCGTTGACAGTGCGGGCCAGCACACCTGCGGTGGTAGCGATCTCAAGAAGCTCCCGCGCTTCGAAATAGTCGCGGGGCTCGAGTGCACGGGCAATGGCGGCACCTTCTAGCAGCCGCGCGTGGCCGGAACGCACTGGGCTTTCGGCAGCGTGGGCAACGGACGATGGGCCGGCGTCCGCTTCCGCGACGTCCTGGCCAACTCCGGCGGCTCACTCCGGCCCAGTGGGATCGCGAAGTGAACAAAATGACTTCAAGCCATAGCCCTCCGAGCCATACTCCCTCAAGTTGCGAAGGCGATATGCAACGGTATCGCAATCGGGACGATGACTTACCCAGGAGGCCACCTGGGAGCACAATTTATCCCGGTAATGAGGCCGAAGTTGCCAACCGCCGTCGAGATCCTGCCTTATCTCGAAACCATCGACGCTCACCGCTGGTATTCAAACTGGGGCCCGCTAGTGACACGGCTCGAAGAACAACTGGCGCGGCGGCTATCCGTTCCCAGCGAGTCGGTGGTCACTGCCGCTAATTGCACCGCCGGCTTGACCGCCGCACTCCTGGCCCGCGAAGTGCCCGCCGGCTCGTTTTGCATAATGCCCTCGTGGACATTTGCCGCTACTCCGCACGCGGCCCGCGGCGCAGGACTGATTCCTTGGTTTCATGACGTTGATCCCGCCACCTGGGCGCTTAACCCGGATACAGTCGCGGACAGCGTAAAGCAAATGCACCCGCGGCCCGGAGCCGTGATCGCCGTTTCGCCTTTCGGTGCGCCAATTGATATCCAGGCCTGGGAGGCGTTCGAAGCTCACACCGGTATTCCGGTAATCGTGGATGCCGCGGCCGGATTCGATACCGTCCGGGCCAGCAAGATTCCTTGCGTCGTGAGCCTACACGCAACCAAAATCCTGGGTGCGGGGGAGGGCGGCTTCATCTCGACCACGGATGCCGGCCTGGCCGATCGCCTTCGGGCTTGCTGCAACTTCGGATTTCGAGATTCGCGTAGCGCGATGGCCCCGGCGATGAACGCCAAAATGAGCGAGTATCACGCGGCCGTTGCACTGGCCAGCCTGGCCGCCTGGCCATCCACGCGCGCGCAGCACACCCGTATCTCGGAGCGGTATGCCGCAGCCCTTGCGCCTCTCGCGGAGGTGACCCCTCAGCCGGGCTACGGCATTGGCTGGGTGTCCGCCACAACCAGCGTCCTGCTGCCTCCCGGTTCCGCACTATCGATTTCCGAACGCCTCAATCACACCGGCATTGAAAGCAGATCCTGGTGGGGCGCTGGATGTCACCTGCAGCCGGCATTTGCGGATTGCCCCAGGGAAGTTCTGGCTACCACCGAAGACCTCGGAAGCCGTGTCCTGGGCCTGCCGCATTTTCTAGACTTGCGCCCATCAGACGTGGATCGAGTTGTCCAAGCTCTTTCCGAGACTCTAAGGGCATGGTCGCTTCGGAACTTGTCTGAGAGAATCTCCGAGACGCGCCACTACCTGGTGGGCACCCCTGAGCCGGAGCCTTGCTCCAAATGATGTCTCAACAGGATTACTGGAAAGAGCACTATCGCTCGCTGCACGTCAAGAAAACAGAACTCGGGACGTTCAAGTCCATGGATTACCCGAACGACCGGCTTCAGACTCAGACTTACGCGCACGTCCTGGAGGCGTTGGGCCGGCTCAATCATCAAACACTGCTGGATGCTGGTTGCGGCTGGGGCCAGTTTAGTCTCATGGCTCACTTTCTTGGTGCATCCGTTACAGCCGTGGATTTCGTGCCTGAAACCGTCCAGTCGCTGCGGGAGCAGCATCCCTTCATCCGCTGGACAGTTGCGAATTTCTCGGATCCGAAAGAACGATCCTCGCTCGGCTTCTTTGATCGCGTCTGCGCTGTCGAGGTTTTGCAATATGCCGACTTCCGTTTCACGGTCTCCAACCTTTGGGAACTCGTGGCCCCGGGTGGCCGGCTGGTGGCTTGTGTCCCCAATGCCCTGTGCCCGTTCGTGCAAGGTGTGCACCAGCGCCTGGATCGCTGGATTCCCGTCGCACCACAGCAGATCGCCGGCCTTGCTCGCACTCTCCCCGATTTTTCGGCACTATACCTGCGCGGCCTGACTTATCTCGAGGATCAGAGCTTCCTGCCTTATTCGGCCTCGCCCTGGGGCACAGAAATCGTGGGCACTCCAAACCGTATCGTTTTCTCGATGCTCCGCCAATAGCCATGCCCGGCTTCCGCATCTTCGACCTGAACAGTCCGAGCGATGTAAAAACCTGGCTGGAGATGTGGAACTCCTGGCCGGAGCGTGAAGTCTTCGGTCACCCGGAATATCTCCGTCTCTACGACGGCAAATGGTCGCCCGGTCGATGTGCCGCGTGGCAAAGCGAGGGGGTGCAAGTGTTGCATCCATTTCTTCTGCGCGATTTGGCGGCCGAGCCCTTTTGGAGCGGTCCTCAGGACAGCCTGTTCGACGCCACTTCAGCCTATGGCTATGCAGGACCCTACGTTTGGGGCCAGGGTTGCCGGGACAGCGCCGCTGCGCGATTCTGGTCCGAGTTCCAAGGTTGGGCGCGGGACCATCAAGTCGTCTCTGAATTCGTGCGGCTGGGCCTCTTTCCTGGCGCGCGGCTACGCTATCCGGGCGAGACCTGGCAAGCGGCAAAACAGATCGTCCGGTCTTTGGATATCGAAGAAGGCACTTTGTGGGCGGACTTCGATCACAAGGTTCGCAAGAATGTCAATAAGGCCCTCCGCTCGGGCGTCAGCGTCGAGATCGATACCGTAAGCGCGCGACTGCCGGATTTTCTACAAATCTACAACCACACTCTGAGCCGCCGAAGCGCACTCGACAGTTACTACTTTCCAAGCGAATTCTTCTTACAACTGCGGCAACGGATGTCCGGGCAGTTTGTCTACTTCCACGCCATCCTGGACGGAAAACCCGTCTCCACCGAGCTGGTCCTGATTTCCGAGCGCGCGGTCTACTCGTTCCTGGGCGGGACGCTCGAAGGAGCGTTCCATTGCCGGCCCAACGACCTTCTGAAATTCGAAATCATGAAGTGGGCCAGGCAGCATGGTAAATCAAGCTTCGTTTTGGGCGGAGGATACCGCGGGGAAGACGGAATCTACCGCTACAAGCGTGCCTTCGCTCCGCGCGGCCAAGTTACCTACTTTCTAGGCGGCCAAATTTTCGCCGGCGAGTTGTATGCTGCCCTCGTGGGCGCAAGAGAGCGCTTCGCATCTGAACATGGCCAGGACTGGCGCCCCAGTCCAGGATTTTTTCCCGCCTATCGAAGCTGAAAATCATGCCTGAGAATCTCATCGATCGCCTCGGATTTCCAGGCCGGCGCATAGTCGCTTATGGGGCCGGTGTCTCGCTCCTTCAGATGCGCGCCGTCACTTCTCTCGACATCGCATATGCGGTCGACGACACTCCCGGTCTGGCCGGAACCACGCTGGATGGAATCCCGATCTTTCCCTCCTCACGACTGCAGGACGAACAGCGCGACGGCTTGTTGGTTGTGATCTTCGCCAACCTCCCTCGCACCATTCTCGCCATTGCTCAATCGCTGAACTCGATGGGTTTTGTCTGGGGCCGGAATTATATTGATTGCTCATTGCTGCATTTCGAAACCATGGCGCCGCGCCTGCGCCAATTGGGCATCGAGGGGAGCCGCGATCTGTTCTCTCGCGTGCGCCTCCTGTCGCTGTATTCCTCCGTGTCCAGCATGTCTTACGTCGCGGGCACCTGGCTTTTCACCGAGCTGCTTGGAAACATCCCGGCCAGCGGCGCCATCGCCGAATGCGGCGTCTACAACGGAGGCAACGCTCTGATCGCTTTGCTGTGCGCCGACTGCGCTGCCGAGCGTCTGTATCACCTGCTGGACAGCTTCGAGGGTTTCCGCGAATATTCATCCGTCGATCCTGTTTCGCGCCGCGGCGAATTTCGAGACGTGCAATTTGCTTCCCTTTGCGATATCTTCCGCAACTTCCCGAATATCCGGATTCATAAAGGTTACTTCGCCGAGACACTTCCGTCGCTCCCGGAAGAATCCTACGCGATGGTTTACATGGATTGCGACCTGTACGAACCGACGCTGCAGCTCATGGAATACTTCTACCCGCGCATGGCCCCAGGCGGTTGCCTGCTCTGGCATGATTATTGGATCCCCGAACAAGACCCGCCGCATGTGAAACCGTTTCGCGGCGTCAACCGCGCCGTGCGCGAGTTTCTCGGGCCGGAGGCGGACCGGCTGATCGTTTTCCCCGAGACCACCCACGCGCTGCTGATTCGCTAGCCAGGAGTTCGCCGGCCTGCCATTCCATGTCCTCAACCGTGGCGCGCTGATCGCACACCAGCGTAATCAACCTGCGAGAAAGCTTGTGGCTCTCTTCAAACGATGCCGGCACGATGCTTTGAATCGGCCAATGCACCGGAGCGAAGATTCTCGCGGCGTGCAATTGCCGCAGAATTCGATCGCGAAGGCCGCCGCGGGCTCGAAGAGGGAACCCCAGCGGAACAATCTCCGGGGGGAGTACCGGAAAAACGGCCTGGCGACCGGCCAATTCGAGCAGCTTGGCGTAGTTGGCGCGGCGGCGAGTCCGGATGGCATCATAGTCTACGCTTGAAAGTATCGCCCGGGAAAGATCGCTGGCGCGAAACAGACCAACAGGAAATTCCGACTCCACCCGCTGGAACTGCGCGAACCAGTTGTTGCCGCCGCTGGGCTGACCGATGAGATCGAACTCGCGGCGCTTCACATTCACTTCCACCGCCTCACGCCACCAGTTGAGCGGCGGCGGTTGCAGCTTTATCGATTCGACTCCCGTTTCGCCTTGCGCCACCAGAATCCCCGAATCAGGCACGCCCAGAAATTTTCGGGGGCTGTACAGAATGCCAAGGCTCTCGGGAAACTGCTGCGGCAGGAACAGTGCCTGGCTCGCATCCTCGACTATGATCGCGCCTTGGGAGGCGGCTGCGGCCGCCGGAAAACCGCGGTTCGGAAACCCGAAATAATGAATCGCAAGCACCACATCGCCGGGCTGAATCTCACCGATCCAACTTCTGTTTGAAACGCGCAGCCGGGCGTCAATTGCGTAGAACCGTATCGCGACTTTCTTGTGGAGAAAAGGTGTCAGGATGTCGCCGCAAAGATATGAGGGCAGCCATGCGGTCTTGGGCTTGCGTGCCTCAATTAGGGCGGTCAAGGCGCAGCGCACGCTCAAGAAGTACTGAACATTTCCGGCGCCGAAGGGCATCGTTGTCGCCTCGGACATCGGCTCCAGGGCGAAGACGCCACCCAGTATGCAGGAATCGCGTCTGGCCGGCATCAGTGTCGCTTGCGGCACCAGGTGTGCCACATGTCGCGATATGCGTTCTCGACATCGCGCACCAAGCCAGCTTCATCCATGAACGGCGAGGCGGCGAGCGCGCGGCGCAGTTCGGACCTAAGATCGGGCTTTTCAGGAATCACGCCGGCGAGAAACAGAGCGATCTTGAGATACTGCTCGGGCGTGTGAGCCACGAAATCGGCTAAGCCTGCCGCCGAAAGTATGCTAGCGCCGTCGCGCTGGACAGCCAACCGTCCGGCCAGCGTTACTACTGGAACTCCCATCCAGAGCGCATCCAGTGTCGTAGTGCCGCCATTGTACGGAAACGGGTCGAGCGCAAGGTCGATCAATCCATAACCCGCTAGAAAGGTCTCGGCCGGGCTGTGACCTGCGAACAAAAGACGCCCGGCCTCGATCCCATCCTCCTGGAACCATTGGCGGTAACGGTTCTGGAAAGCTGTGGTTTCCATCCCCCGGAACTTCAACAATAGGCGGCTTTGCTGGACCAGGTGTAGGATTGCTGACCAAAGCTTAACTGCATCCCGGCTGATTTTCTGTGGATTGTTGAAGCACCCGAAGGTAATGTAGCCGCGCTCGAGACACGGCGCTGGTTGAACCGCCAGGTCTGCCCGAAATGGCCGATAGCAGCCCTGAGGACGCCCGAGCCGGTACACCTGCTCCGTGAACAGGTGCTCCGTTCCAGGGCAGGGCGTCTCGGCGTCGCCCAGGAAGTAATCGATAGTCGTCATTCCGGTTGTTCCCGGATATCCCATCCAGGAGACTTGAACGGGAGCGGGCTTGCGAGCGAATGCCAGGAGCGCCGGGCCCATGGTGTGCCCAGCCAAGTCGACTAGAATGTCGATGCGATCCTGGCGCACCTGCTCGGCTAATTGCTCCGGCTCGCGGATGGACCGGAACGCAGCCACGTTCCGGCGCACACCCTCGGTGCTTTGGTCCGTTTTCAACCCGGCTGAGTAAGCAAAAACCTCGAACTGCGAGCGGTCGTGGCGTTCGAGAACGGGTATTAGGAACCGCATGATCACATGACTGTAGAGGTCAGGGGAAACGTAGCCTACTTTGAGCCGGCGATCTGGATCGGGCGCATTGGAGTGGGGGCGAATTTGGCCAGCCAGGGGGGCGGCATACAGTGAATTCCAGCGGCAGGCCTCTTGATACAGACTTTCTGGCGTGGTCTCGGGGAGGTAGTTCATTTGGAACAGTAAGTCACTATGGAAGTCGGGACTAGGATAGATCTCGACGGCGCGGCGGTTGCCTTCGACAGCCTCATCCATTCGAGCCAGCGCAGAGCAGGCCTGAGCCCGCATAATGTGGGCCAGGTAATACCTGGGATTGATATTCAGGGCGCGGTCGGCGGCCGCAATCGCTTCAGGGTAGTGGTCTTCAAGCAGGTACAGGCGCGCAAAGAGCGATTGAATGGCAGCCTCGCGCGAGGGGTCAAGCTCCAACGCGTTTTGAAGATGAACGCGCGCCTGACCGAAATTTTCAAAATGCTCAAAAGCGCAGCCCAAGCTGAACTGGCCTGTGGTCCACTCTGGCCTTGCAGCCGCGATGTCCGCAAGCAGACGGACGGCCTCATCGGGACTCGCATTGGCTTCGGACTCGCCGTCCGCGGAGCGGGCGCGACGAAAGCATTTGGCGGCTTCTGGAAAACGCCGGCTGTCCGACAGCAGGCAGCCCAGCTCCAGCCAGGCTTCCGAACACTGCGGATCGACTGCAAGAGCCTGGCGATAGCGTTCCTCGGCGGCGATCCAGTCCCCCCCCTGCCAAAGGAGGCTCGCCTCTGCCAACAGGCGGGATGAACTTGTTGCCGAGACGGTTTGGTTGTGCACTGTAACCAGATAGTGAGAGAACCCGAAACTAGTTCTCGGCCGGCAGCTGACAAAAAGAGAGCGGAGACGGCCATAAGGCCGCCTCCGCTTTAAAAGGGAACTTTAAGAGTTCCGGAGGGTTAGCTCTTTAGCAACGAAAGTATGGCCTGAGGTGCGGAGTTGGCTTGGGCGAGAGCCGCCACGCCAGCCTGCATCAGGATTTGCGCTTTGGTCAAATTGGCTGCTTCCGAGGCCAAGTCAGCATCGCGGATGCCGGACTCGGCGGTCGTGAAGTTGGTGAGTTGGGACTGCGCCAGGTTGATGGCGTAGTTGAACTCGTTTTCACCTTTACCGACGGCGGCTTGGGCGTTGCCCAAATCCGTCACCGAGTTGGCGAGCGCCGTAACGGCGGACTGAGCGCCAGCCTGCGTGCTGATGTCTGAGGTCGCGCCTACGCCGACGACTCCGGACGAGACGATGGTGTTGTACCCGGCCATGCCCGTGGTATTGCTCGACCCACTGCCTGACCCGGCCTCGGTACCGATGGTCACGGTAAAGGGGGTAGAAGAATTGCTACCAAAGTAGATCTTTCCAGCTCCGCTCGCACCGCCATCGTCAAAAGCGGCGATGTTCTCGAAAGCCGTATTTCCGGATTGCTGCAACGCCGCATTGATTTGGCCGACGGCGCCGGCGATGTCTAGATCGGCAGTTGTGCCGGCATCCAGCGTGACTTTAAGGGTTTGCGGTGTTCCATTCGCGTTGTTGGCAACGAAGGTAAGAACTTGCTTGTCTTGAGTGCCGCCCGCACTGCTAGAGCTCATGGTCGTGAAGACTGCACCGCTGGTTTGCTGCGTTCCACCGGCGATGAACTCAGAACTGGCGGCGATGGCTTCCGGGGTCGAAGTGGCGCTAGTGGCCGAACCGCCCGTGTTAGTGCCCAAGTTACCCATTAAGCCGTTGGCCGTCGCGTCGCCCGCTGTCACGTCGAAGGCGGTACTGGCGGAAGTGAACAGCAACTGTTGGTGACCGTCGCTACCGGTGTGAATGACGGCCTGGATGTTGGCGGCTTTGAATGCGCCGGCCTGCGCGCTGCCCTGTTGGGCCGCGGACTGAATGCCGGCATTGATGGCGTTCGCCAAGCTGGTGGTGTCGGCGACGTTGGCCAGATTTACGGTCACGGTGATTGCATTGCCCGCTCCACCTGAGAATCCCGGGCCCGAGATTGTGAACGATGTGCTAGCAGGATTGCTTTGTGCCAACAAAATGGCGGAAACACTGGTTGTGCTGGAGTTGCTCAGGTCATAGAGGCCCGAATCCGCAGCTCCCGAGGCTACCTGCCAACCGGCCGTGAAACCCTTCAAGCCCAGGCTTTGGGTATCGACGGTAGAACTGGCTAGGTTCACGGACACCGAACCGTTGGTGATGACAGCCGAGCTAGTGGCGCCCTTGCCGCCGCCGATGAAGACCGAAAGGTTCTTCGCAAAGGTTCCGCCCGTGTTCATGCCGATGGCTTGTGACTGGCGGTCAATTTCACCCAGCACGCTTTGATATTCGTTGTTCAGCACGGATCGGTCGCCCGTGAAGGTGCCCGAGGCTGATTCGGTGGCCAGAGTGCGAGCCCGATCCAAGAGCTGGGAAATGTTGTTCAAACCGCCGTCGGCGATCTGCAATTGGCTGAGGCCCTGGTTGGCGTTCTGAATGCCCTGGGTTAAGACGGCTGAGTCCGAACGGTAGCCGTTGGCAACCGCTAAGCCGGCAGCATCGTCGCCGCTGTTGACAATGCGAAGTCCGGAAGTGACTTCGTTAATGGTTTGACTCTGGAAATTGCTGTTGACGCGCAGATAATTCTGGGCTTGCAACGAAGCAACGTTGGTATTGATACTAAAAGACACAGTTTTTTCTCCTTAGATTATTGAGAACCCGGGACGCGTGAACCTTCACGGCCCGGAGCGCATTTGCGCCCTCGAGAGGACCGACCTTCGCCCGCGGACCTTACTGCCGCGCCTGGCTTTTCGCCGGCGCCCTTAGGCTTCCCGGTGCGTTGATCGCTTGCCTCTCTCAGCTCTCACTTTGCTTATCGGTTCGAAGGGAGATTCTTGAGTTGTTGCGCGAAAATTCCTGGAAGCGCCTTCCCTAGATCCCCGGATTCCGGACCGCGTGCGGCCTGCGCATTCTGTTCCCGGGTGATTTTCAATTCCTTACGCAATACAATGGTCTCGCGCGGAGCCCGGATGCCGATCTTAGCGCCTTGCGGGGTCAGCTCCAGCATTTCGATCTCGATATCGTCGCCAATGAGCAACGACTCTCCCGCGCGGCGCCGCAGCACTAACATGCGCCCTCGCAAACCGGAGCCACGCCCAGGCACCGGACTGGATGCTGGTGCGAATAGCGCCGATCCATGCGGATGGCCTGCACCGCGCGCCGTTTCCGGACATTGACCACGATGGGCGCCATTAAATTGGCGGTAGCCGAAAACCCGTCGTGTAGCGAGACCAGCGCCAAGGCCAGCATTCCGTCTTCTGGCCGTGGCTCCCGTTCGAGCGGAAGCTCCAGCACGGCGCGATCCTCCACAGAGACCGCCAAGCGGTAGTCCGGGTCCACGGACGACACCGGAAGAGCAAGAAAACAAAGCGAAGCCTGGCTCAGGCTTTGCAAGAAAACCAAAGGGGCGTGCTCCGCAATTTCGATAAAAACGAAGCGCTTTTCTTCCTCGAAGGCGGGGAGCCCCACCGGAAAATCGAAGACCGATTCGTCCTCATAGGACATTGTTCCGAAATACTTGGTTTGGAGCAGCGTCATGCCAACCGCTTATACAGCAAGTGGCATGCCGACGCGTTTCAGGTGGCGGGAGGGGTGGTGGGCGGCTCGCCGGCACGCTCCACTACCAGCGTGAAATGGGCGACCAATGCGGCCAGCGCCCCGACTGCGGCGAGAATCGGGGCGGCGATGGCGCCGACCGCGGCCACCGTCAGCGGGATTTCGAGAAAGGTTTGACCCTTTTCGTCCTTCAAAATGATACGGCGAACGTTGCCCTCGTGGATCAGCGCCTTGATCTTGTCCACCAGGTCCCGGCTGTGCACTTTGAATTCTTCGTAGAATTTGTTCTCCATCATCCCCCCACGGTTTTGTGCGCCGAACGATACAGGCCTTTTTCGGCGATGTAAGCGGCCACTTCTGGCGGCAACTCGGCTGGAGTTTCTCCCAGCGCCAGCCGCCGGCGAATTTCTGAAGATGAAACAGGCAGCGCCACGGTATCGAGACGATGCACGCGCGCGCCCTCTGGTGCGGTGTAGTCGTGACCGGGCCGCGTCACCACAATAAATTCGGTCAATCCGATCAAGTCCTGCCAGCGGTGCCAGCTGGTAATCTCGGCGAAAGCGTCCGCGCCGATGATGAAGAACGGCTGCTCGCCCATGGCGCGAACTTTCTCGACCGTATCGATGGAGTAACTCTTTTGCGCGCCCGCTTCCAGACGCGTGGGTCTGAAACGCAGGTCGGCATGACAAGCCAGCTCCACCATGCGATAGCGGTCCTCGAAGCTAGCGGCCATCTGATCGGGCTTGTGGGGCGGATGCGCGGCCGGGATGAACCAAACCTGGTCGAGATGAAACTGGTCGGCGGCCTCGCGCGCAACCGTGATGTGAGCCTTATGAACGGGATCGAAGGTTCCGCCAAACAGTGCCAGCCGCATCGATGCTGCGGGCTAAGCCTTCACCGGCTTGGGCGAAGCCTTCCAATTCTTCTCGTCCCAGAACAAGACACGGCCTTCGCGGAAGCTCTCCACCGCCAGGTTGATGACGGCCTGGGCGCGCGCCCCGGTCTCGACATCCAGATGCGGTTTCTGGCGCGAGCGCACGCAACTCAAGAAATTCTCGATGTGCGCCGTCATCATGTCGGTCTGGTCGACCGGAATTTTGATCGGCTCGCTGCCGAACTTGGCCGCGTATTCCGCCTTGAGCGGAACCTTCTCGCGAGTTTTCGGATCGCGCACCAGCTCCGGAATCACGGTGATATATTCGGCGCGGCTCTCGAACTCCCCGTTTTCCACCATGATGATGGTGCCCTCATGGCCGCGAATCAGCCCCGGGATGTGGTGCGAATTCGCCATGGAAGAGCTGAGCACCAGCGAATGGCCGGCCGGATAGTCGGCTACCAGCATGAAGGTGTCTGGAACCTCGCGCTCGTCCTTGAAAACGTAATTGCCGCCCGTCCCCACTACACGGGCGGGAAACTGCGCTTCGCCCCAGCAGATGTTGAGCGGTGCCACCACGTGATAGAACAGATCGGTTGCGGTACCGCCCGAGTAATCCCAATATTTGCGGAAGCGGAAGAAGCGGTCGGCGTCCCAGGAGCGCTTGGGCGCGGGGCCGAGCCAGGTTCTCCAGTCGACGTAGTCGTCGCCCTTGCCGTCCGGACCCGCGTCCGGATCGATCTTCCAATTCCACTCGCCCTCGATGGAGTTGCGATGATAGGAGCCCTGGCTCATGATCATCTGCCCGATCATGCCGTCGGCGATGGCCTTGCGCGCCTTCCACCATTGATCGCCGGACGTGGTCTGAGAACCGACTTGCAGCACGCGCTGGGTTTCCTTGACGGTGCTGACCAGCTGGCGGATTTCGTCGTTGGTGTGGCACATCGGCTTTTCAAGATAGACGTCCTTGCCGTGGTCCATGGCGTCGAGGGCGATTTTGGCGTGCCAATGATCGGGCGTGGCGATGATGACGGCATCCACGTCGCTGCGCTCCAGCACCTCGCGGTAATCCAGATAGCCTTTGCAGTCGTGCTTCTCCGCCGCCAGGCGTTTGCGCTTTTCGTAGACGTCGCACACCGCGACGATCTGGCAGGCGTTGTGGGCGTCGCCATAGTTATGGAACGATTTGGCGTCGTCGCTGCCGCGTCCGCCCACTCCGATGACGCCCAGGTTAATGCGATCGTTAGAGCCGATGACGCGATTGCTCATTTTAGCGCCGCGTCCGGCCAGGGCCGCACCGGCCATGCTGAGGGAGATACCTGCCGCACCGGCGGTTTTCAGAAAATCTCGGCGATTCGCCATGGTTGCCTCCCGGGAGGGATCTGTACCGGATTCAGTATCTCATAGCGGGCGCCGTGGGAGCCGGCTGGCTGGGAATCCGGCACATTTCAGGCATGACAAACAAGTTACTACTGGTGCACTGCGGTGTAAAGACTTTGTGTGCCGGGGCTGCCGGCCAGGTTGAAGGTGAGTGGAACCAGGTCGCTGTCGGGAATCGCCGGAACGACCACGTCGAATTGGTAGAGTCCCACGAAGGTGGGGGCGAGACCTGAATAGGAGACGTCCGCCGCGGTCTGGCCGAAGAAAATCTGAAA
>Ga0335083_10005764_pt1 | contig 15600 bp, 5 predicted proteins | sample Lox_Sample_42_FD_206716 | JGI IMG/M metagenome (GOLD analysis project Ga0335083, IMG submission 206716) | Soil microbial communities from Loxahatchee National Wildlife Refuge, Florida, United States - Lox_Sample_4.2 | ecosystem: Environmental > Terrestrial > Soil > Wetlands | place: USA: Florida... | reverse complement strand
TTTAGCCACTCGTTGGCGATCCCTGGGGCCACGACGGAGTGCAGCGGCCCATACAGCGGAATGCGAGCGCCGAGACGGCCGAGCGACCACAACCAAATTGCGTTCTCAGGTTCTTTGCTGATCTTCGACAGCAGTTCATCGCCCAGCGAAGCACGGACGCTGCCCAGCAGATGCTCAAAGCTTGCGAGTAGGCGCCACCGCTCGTACTCGAGTTGCCGGTTCACGCGCCCCTTCTGTTTGCGGCCGCCACGACCAGTAAGCCGGCGATAAAGCGCCTGCTGTTCGCTCGCGTTTATGCCGCCGGCGATACGACGCAACAGCACTAACAGCTCGACCTGGCATTGCAGATCGTCTGCAAAGACGGGTTCGTTCGCTGCGATGGTCCGCACATGCCGAATGCGCGCGTCGTCACCTGGTACTCCGAACCCTGGCCGCAAGCAGAAACCGGATAGATTGAGCCAACGCACCTCATAGCGTGGAGACTGTTTGCGCCCGGGGCCTGCCTCGATGAGCACGTCGCACAACCGGCGAATGGCTGAGACTGGCCAAGAGTCTCGCTTCGTGCCGAGTACTGCTTCCATTTGACCGGCAAGGGTCTCGGGCGTCAGGGTTTCGTCAGCTGCACCGCTGAAAACATCGCGGATGAGTTGCGCAGCGGTTTCGACGGATTCATCGGAAGTGGTGACGGCCTGTGGCCGCGTTGGCACTGGTTGTGGTTTCGCGATATCAAGTTGCCCTGCCTGAGCCTCTTCGCCGCGCAGTTCGAATTGCAGCCGCCAGCGATGCGGCGCATCCCGCGCTTCGCACCAGAGTTCAAGTGTTCCGACCTCGGTGAAACTGGCCCTGATGCGCACAATCAAATGCAGCTCGCGCAGTTTCCTGCCGTAGCGCAACATGGTTCCCAGCGGCGCATGACGATGTACCTCTGCTTCGTCCAACGAGGCAACTTCGCCATGCGCATCGTGCCGTGTCCGCGAGCTGTACAGCGTAAACGACACGGGGCGATTCGCCAATACGGAGAATTCGCGGTTCAGCAACGGAAGTGTGGTGCCTTCTTCGATCCCGGCAGGCAAGACACAGATGCCTTGTAGACCGTTGCTCGAAGGCAAGCCGATGTAGTATGAGCGCGCGTTGCCTGCCCTCACGCGCGATCCAGCGCCAAGCCGTACGCGTCCGTAATGAGCAGCGCCGCGAGCAACGGCACTATCGACCGCTTCGTTGTTAAGAACCGTGGGGCGCCAGCCGCTTGCGGTTCCGCCGAACCAGGTGGAGATTGCCTCGACAATCCGCTCGCGAGTCACCGTCGGCGCGCAGAAGCCGCCGTTGAAAAGGACGGCATCAGGTCGAGCCATTCGGTGGTTTGCAGACGAGCTGTTTATGGCGATAGCGGCTTGCGTGAGAAATGCTGCGAGGTGTCTGGTGATCGCAGGATCGCTCGCGTACGGCAGGCCGAGTTCTCGCAACGCTGTTGACCGGCTGCGCGCTGGCAACTCATCCGGCGCAGTCATGGGCAGGAATCCGTCGGTAAGAGTCTGAAGCACGTCCCCGTGGGTCAGCTCGACGCTAAGTGCCTGTCCAACGACTGCACGGCCGCCGCCCAGGATCGTAACCGGCACGCGCTCCAAAGAGGAATCATTCAGCAGCTGTTCTTTCGCGGCACAACAGACCCGACGCAACGCATAACGCTGTCGCAGCGTGAGCTCGACGTCTTTGAGCTTCTCCTCTACGCGCCGGGCCAGGGTCAGATCGAGATTGTCCCCCCCGAGCAAGAGATGCTCTCCGATGGCGGTTCGCTCAAACTGCAGCCCGCCATTGACCAGGTGAGACCGCACTAGGCTGAAGTCGGTTGTGCCGCCGCCGATGTCGCAGATCAAGATCAGATCGCCATCATGGAGGGTTTCACCGCTCTCATCTCTCCCCAGATACGAGCGACCGGCCTGCGCGTACTGATTTGAGGTGGTCCACGCATAAAATGCGGCCAACGGCTCTTCGAGAAGAATGATCTTTTCGAGTCGGGCGCTGCGCGCTGCTTCGACTGTCAGCTCGCGCGCATCCTCATCGAACGAAGCTGGCACCGTGAGGACAATTTCCTGATGCTCAAAACGTGTTTCTGCGTCAGTCCCAATTGCACCGTTCCAGGCGTCGCGCAGATGCATAAGGTAGCGTGAAGACGCCTCAACAGGGGAAATCGTTGGCTGCGGCGGCTCGGCCTGGGCTGGAAGGATCCGGGCGCGTCGATCCACGGCGGGGTAAGAAAGCCAGGACTTCGCCGACGACACCTGACGACCAGGCACAAGCGCTCCCTGGTCGCGCGCCAGCACTCCTGTGACCATCGGAGGATCTTCATCCCACGTGGCGCTCACGGCTCCGGCAGATAGTTCATCTTCTGTGGGGAAGTAAAGAAAGGAGGGAAGTGCAGGCAGGACGCGGACTTCTCCGTGTGCCACTAATTGCGGTACTTGGAATACATGAATCGCGGAGCCTGTATCAACGCCGTCCTGAGTGTCGATGTAAGCTACGACAGAGTTTGTCGTACCCAAATCGATCCCGATCAAATAACGAGAAGGCACCGACGACTCACCTCCCGGTCTTTTCGCGAATGTTCAGCTCAAGCTTCCAGCGGTTCGTGCCGTCGCTGGACGCGCACCAGACCTCGAGGGTGCCGAGCTCAGTAACACGGGTTTCCAGCCGCACCGGTACAACCGTTCCCTGCTGGCCATCCATTTGGAGCGTGACCTCCAGAGGACTGAGTTCCTCGATATCGGCACCCCAGTCCTCCAGCAGGCTGCCCACGTGATCCTGCTTACGGACACTGGAACTCAGAAAACGAAACTCGGCTGGTTCGCCGACCACGAGACCAAACTCTCGGCTGGGAATCGTGGCCTCGGTGCCTTCCTCCATGCCAAAGGGAACAATACAGAGCGCCTTGAGCGGAGCTTCCATGCCGGGTACTGCAGGCATCGCGCTTTCAATTCCGATGTAGTACGTGCGTGAGGCGCCGCTGCGGATACGCACGCCGCGACCATGACGAGCCTTCCCGTAATAAGCCGCGCCGCGAGCAACGGCGTGCTCCAGGTCAGTAGCTTCGAGGATTTGTTCTGCGCCCAACGCGTCGAATCCTTCTTCTGTTAACCAGCTATTCAGTACCTTGACCACCCGATCGCGAAGTACTGCTGCTTTCATCACGCCGCCGTTGAACAGGATGTGCGTGGGACATGCCAGTCCGCTCCTGCCGCGGCGAACGCCCGCCGCCTCGGGACTGTTGCGAAGCTGTTCCGATAGAAACCGCGCGAGGTGCCTGGTGATGGCGGGATCGGCCGCATACGGCAGGCCTAGCTCCTGGAAGCCAACCCGTCGTTGCCGCGCAGGCAATGCGCTGCTGGCGACTTTAGGAAAAAATCCTTCGACCAGGACCTGGTCGAGGTCCTCTCGCAATAATTCCGTCTTGATCGTTCCACCGACGAGCTTCGTCCCCTTGCCCAGCAACGTGATAGGTCGACTCTGCGTCTTTGGAGATTCGAACAGTTTTTCCTTCGCAATACGGCACTGATGCCAGAGGCCATGCAACTGCCAGGTATCGATGCGGTAACCCGAGGCTTCAAGGCGCTGCCGAAGGACCTGCGCCAGCGCCAGGTCCATGTTGTCGCCGCCCAGCAGAATGTGGTCGCCAACGGCAACGCGCTTGAGCGTCAGTTCGCCGTTTTCCTGGGAGACCATGATGAGACTGAAATCCGTGGTGCCGCCGCCGATGTCGCATACGAGAACGAGGTCATTGACCTTGATTCGGCTCCGCCAGGCATCACCTTGGCTCTCAAGCCACGCGTAAAAGGCCGCCTGGGGCTCCTCCAGCAGCGTGACGTGCTGATAGCCGGCCTGCTCCGCGGCGCGCCGGGTCAGCTCGCGTGCTGCTTCGTCGAACGACGCGGGTACGGTTAGAAGCACATCCTGGTCTGCGAGAGCGACTTGCTGCCCCGCCTCGCCGTTGTCCCACACAGTACGCAAGTGCTGCAGGAACTGCGATGAAGCTTCGACGGGCGATAACTTGGGAACCTCCTCGGGTGCCTGCCACGGCAGGATCGGCGCAGTACGGTCCACCCCGGCGTACGAAAGCCAGGATTTGGCGGAGGCTACTAGGCGGTTTGGGCTCTCAGCGCCGCGCTTGCGCGCCAGTTCGCCGATCACAAGCTTCGGCTCGGGGTCCCATGGCAAGGCCAGGCTGCCTTGAGGAAAATCGAATTCGCCCGGGATGTAGATAAACGACGGTAGCAAGGTGCGGTCCGCAACTTCGTTCGGATTCACCAGCTGCGGAATGCTGCTGACCTCGATGCGGCTTTCCTCTTCGGCAGCGTTGGCCTCGCAGCGCGCCAGCGCCGAATTTGTGGTTCCCAGATCGATGCCAACGATGTACTTGGCCGCCAAGAAGGTCTCCTTTGAAGTCGAACTTTTGTTGCGGATGCAGGCCAGTCGTTACGAGAGCTCGACCTCGGCCGGCGCGATCACCATCCGGCCCGCGGACTGCGGTAGCGGGGGCAAATTCACTTCCTTCACTCGCCAGCCTTTGTGCCGTAACAAGCCGCGGACCGGGGGCTCTCCCGTCACGTTGCCGATCAATTTGACGGCAGCCGGATCAAAACCCGCCTGAACGGTCACGGGTTGATCCTCCTCGGAGTCGAGGATCGGCTCCAGCTTCACGTATTGGTCGAGCACCTGTCGGCAGGTGTCGTGGATTGTGCGGACAGCGGCTCCAAGTTGTACGTCAGGATAGGCAGAGACGTTCTCCGCCAGGAAATCGATGAGCCGCCCGTCGCGTTGCAGCAGAGCCAACATTTGCACGGCACGATCGAACTCTTCCCGGGCAGGTGGTTGAACTTCCTTCAGCCGAGACACGGAAGGTGCGGCTGAAGGCGCCGACGAAACCGGCCCGGCGGGCTTGACCAGCTTTTGTGTAATATCGTGGGGTATCTGAGCGCGGAACAGGATTGAAAGGAAACAACGAAAGGCAGAAACTACTCGTTCCCAGAATCCGTTCATGGCCACTCCGGAGAATCAGAGAATCGACAAATTACGATGGTTCACCGCCATTTTGGGTCCGACAAGTTCAGAGATAATCTCGGCAGCTTGTATGCCTCATCATACCAATCGACATCCCTGATTTCTGCCACGGGCTTTCCGGTGCCCACCGCGAACGACACAAACGCGAAGATATCGACAAACGCGAAGGTATCGATCAGTCGCTTTAGCAACGACCGGTTTCTGTATAGCATGCCCGTGTCATCAACAAGCATCAGCGTTTGCCGCCTGCGATTGAGGGTCACGTCGAGAGCGTCGCAGCAGATGAGTCGGCGAACTTCTTCAAATGAAGGACGATTGTCAAGGATCGTTTCGGTGGCAACAATCTGTATTCCTTTGTTTCACTCAATCCGGCAGCCGATTCGTGACATGGCTCCGTCACTGAAAGTTGGTTCCTCAGCTCTCCAAAGTTATGGCGCGCCTCCAACGGGGTGCGCCCCCTGACCTTTTTTGAGATGCGGCTCTTTGCCGAAACCACTACCTCGTCCTTTCAAGCCAAATCCCAATAGCATAAGCGGGAAATCTGTGGCGAAGGGGACTTAGAGGACTCGAGCTGCAAGCCAGCTGTGAATCGAGCTATGTTTGGCATCCCACCAGGCCTAGCTGATCTGACGGCGGGAATGAGCCGTTTCCTCCTGGTGCAACATTCTGGAGCAGTCCGACAGGATCGATGACAACTTTTCATCGTAAAAGCATTGACGCAATCCTGCACTGATATTTTAGTGTTCCTGAACACCTGCTGGTTGTCGCTCCCAACTGCCCTTATCATCCGAGCGAGCGTAAATGGCTTCTGTGGATCTGATTCGGGCGATGCACGATCCAGTGCTTGACTACTGCTGTTCACCAACGTTGGTAAGCGCTCTTTGCCGCACGATTTAAATTTGAGCTGACCCATGACCTCGATCCTGATCCTGGAGGATCGCCTCGGGCGCTACATTCACAGCGTTAGACAAAATACAGTCAGGCGTTCGCTTCCACGAACCTCACGTACGCGACTATTACGATGGCAAACGGCAATCTGACCGGATCCTTATTGCGGCCTGACGACCTGTTGGCGCTCACATTCGAGTTTGTGAACCTGACTCTGAATACGACGCCAAGTCCACCGGTTCTGGTCAGAACCCAGGCCGATCAGTCGGCGTTCCTGATCGTCGGATTTCCTCCTCAGCACATCGCAGAAGAGTCCTTTCACGAGGGTTCGGCGGGATCTCCCCCGGTCGCATCGATCCTCGCTGAGGACACACGTCTGGTGTTTCAACTTCCTGACGCTGTTGAGAGTGTGCTCTTGACGGTTGAGGCTCTGTTGGCCTGGGATCAACTCACCCCGAGCCTTGCGGCAAATGCGCTTACCTCGCTGCCAGCCGCGAATCCTCCCGGAGTCGGTGAGCCAGCAGCGGTCCAGACATCCATTGAATTGCCCTATGGCCTCATACTCTCTCCCGACTCTACGGGTGCCTGGATTCATGCAAGCGGGGCGGTAACGCAAAGCGGACGCACAGAATTGTGGCATACGCGCCTGGTTCTCACCACAGGCGACGGTGTGGACGAAACGCGGCTTCCGATACTGCGAGCGATTTGGGCACGCGACTTCGGCCCTAATCCGCCGGCGGATTTTTCACTGCTCGGCAGCGTGCGCAAACAGATCGCCAGCCTCTCGTCCGACTTCACACTGCCAGTGGTCCCGTTGCCGCTGAATGCTCGGCATCTCATGCTATCTGCTCTCGGCGCGTGGGCCGATGTGGGCGGCTCGTGGAATTTTCCGCAGCAGTTTTCCCTGCAGGAATGGCGGCACATTGTTTCAATCGGGCGAGATCAATACGTGCGCGTGGTGCTGCGCGGGTTTCTCTGCGCCTTTGGAAATCGCGCATCGGTCGTGTCTATCACTGAACGGAAACTCGAGACGGCGCCGAATGGAACTCGGGTCGAGTGTCTGATCGAGAACATTTTTCTTGCAGTGCTCGAACCGTGCAAGAACTATGCCACCACCGAAGTGGTCGGAACGTATGCTCATCAGGGCAGGGAAATGCCACTAAGCAGCATATGCATCACAACCCTGACGACACCTCCGCTGGACCGTGTGCCGGCTTCACCTGATTTTCCGACAGTCGGAGGTATCCCTTTCCAGTTCCATATTGTTGCCCAGGACGTTGACGGACAAACGCTGGACTTCAGCATGCCTCTGATGTTCGTCCCCGACGGCACCGACCCAGGCACAATACAAGGTGCTTATGCTGACGCAACCAAACGAACCGCGTCGGAACTGAAGAACCAGCGAGTCGCGTTTGCGCAGTCGCAGACCTCCGGCGACACCCACCTCAAAGCCTCTGCAATCACCTTCAACGTTCAGACGAGTCCGAATCTCATCCCGTCATTTTTGCCGAACATCGAGTCAGCCCAGGTCTCCATCCCCGCGCTGGACCACTTATTGAGCTCCTCCGGAGCGTCGCCCAGCGTCTCGTTTTCTTTCCACTCTGCCTATTTGGAAAACGGATTTGATCCCGCCTCCAATCCCACGCAGAGCTTCGGCAAGCTAGACGACCTTGCGATCAGTCTGCCCGCCGACCGGGCAGGCGGGCTGATGGCTCCTCAACTTGACGGATCGAGCGGTTCTCTCAAGCCGTCCATGATTGTCGATGGTCTGTCCCGCACGCTCGGCCCCGTACCGCAGGTCGATAATCTCACTTCCGGAGCAGACCTCGACCCGATTCTCAATGCGTTGAACATGAATCTGCTCGGAGGAATCACAGTCAAGGATGTAATAAGTGCGGTTGCTGGCGGCTCGCTTGATCAGAAACTAAAGCAGATTCCGAAAATGATCACACAACAGCTGCCCAACAAAGTGGAAACAACGCTCCATTGGCAGCCAGATCTGCAGATCCTGAATAACAACACCTCCTTCACTGATCCACCCCCCGACGTTCCAATCATCACCACATCAGAAACCGCTCTCACCATCGACGCTCAGATCGTGTCTCCACTGGATGGGACCGACCCGACGTTTACCGTCCAGGGCACACTCACCAACTTCGGACTGAACCTGCTGAGCGTGATCGTAGTGACCTTCGACCAGCTTCAGTTCACAGTCAACCCCGGTAAGAAGCCCGACGTCAGCACCGAGGGCGTCAATGTTGAATTTGTAGGCCCGCTGAGCCTGGTGAATCAACTGGCAGAGCTCTTACCGTCGGACGGTTTCAGTGATCCACCGGCGATCGAAGTAACTCCGGAAGGCATAACCGCAGGATATTCGCTCGGCATTCCATCGGCTGGCGTCGGCGCCTTCAGCCTCGAAAACATCGCGATTTCTGCGGAGATGGAGTTGCCCTTCGTGGATAAGCCAGTAGCTCTCAGGTTGGGATTCTCCGAACGCTTCCATCCTTTCCTGGTGACGGTTTCGCTGGTGGGAGGAGGCGGCTTTCTCGCCATTGAGTTGAGCACACACGGCATTCAGGGCATCGAAGGCTCGATAGAGCTGGGCGGCAACATTACCGTCTCGCTTGCGATAGTCGAAGCCAACGCCCACGTGATGATCGGCTTTCATTTTGGAATTCGTCAGGCGGATGGAGGCGGTATTTTGATGGACTTCACCGCCTACATTCGCGTGGGCGCATCCGTTGATCTGCTCGGAATCGTCAGCATTTCGGTCGATTTCTACCTCGGACTGGGATTCACACCGAAGTTTGTGATGAAGCCGCCGCCCGAGGGCATTCTCGGCGTAGTTAGCGGCGTGGCATCAGTAACGGTGGGAGTTCACGTGCTGTTTGTCGACAAAACGTTCCAACTGACATTCGAACGCTCGTTCAATATTCCGGCTCGCGCGCACATCCCTCTCATCGGGACTCTTTCCTTGCCGCTTCTGGATGATCCAAGCTTTGACGAAATGATCAGTCCCGATGACTGGCAGCAGTATTGCCAAGCGTTCGCTTGATGAGGAGGCAGCATGTCGCAGATGACACTGGTATGGACGGCGCTGCCAAACGAGCTGACGGGCGACGTCGCGAACCGCAGGCTGCGTCTGTCGGCTTATGTATCGATGCGGCTCACCACCGATGACAGCACCGATGGAACTTTGGCTTCGTTTCCAGACGCACTGAACTGGCCTTCTTTGCTTCAGCCCGGCACTTTTTCCATCGCGGTGAGCGGCAATGGCGGCGCGGGAACAGCAGCGACCGTTCTGAGCCCGCCACCGGATCTTCAGTTGTGGCAGGATCTCTTCTCAGCCACAACCAGGGTTGTGTCGCATGCCCCCGATGACCTGACCGGAAGACCTTTCAACACCTACCAGGCGGGCGCGGTACATGATGAAGTGCGCGCCGGACATCAACGGCTCAGCCAAACGTCGCCCGTCGCTCTTCCCACTCGCCACCAGTTAATCGATGCTCTGCCGGACCTGCACGGCGCATTCGGGCCAGCTGTCGGCCCGGTGCTACCCGCTATCCCGGTCGCCGAACTGCGCTCTGATGCGGAGCTCACGCAATTTCAAAGCCTCGCTGCGCGTGACCTGCTGCGGCCTTCAAGCGGGAACAGCGTACACCGCAACATGGCGCTTCTCGCAGCCGCAGCACGCCAACTGGCCGCCAGCGCGGCTCTCGGAACGCCGGTCCTGCTTGTACCGGATGATGGGACCCCGGAAGCAAAATTCAAGCAGCTCTATGCATTTCACCACCGCGAGCCGATTGATCCCAAAAACCCGCCCCCACCTCCTGTTCCTCCCGATCCCGCCTCGGTTCTCGATTTCCATCAGGCACTGTCAGCCTTGGCGCAATATCCAGAGTTGCTTCGCAAACTCGGCCTGGTGATCGATCTCGAAGTCCCTGAAGCAAGCCTTCCCCAATCGCCTCTCAGCGCGGGTTCGGGGCGAGTGCACGTTGCGCCCACCTTCACGGCCGCTTCCGCTTTGACCCACCTGAGTCCGCTGACGGCATACATCCTCGACGGCGATCGATTGTTTACATCTGCTTCCCAGAATCCGGCACAGCCAGAAACAATTGCCGGACTCATAAACCTGGCATTGCCGGAGGGATACACGCTTCTACAGGCAGACGTCGATAGCATGGGCCTGAAGACTCTCAACATGGCAGCCAGCAACACGCTATCCACGTCGAATGGCGACGGCGACTCCGGAACCCCGGCCTCGAGCGGACCGGGGATTTCGCTGGCTCGCACCAACCACGCTGCCGTGCTGGCGCAGCGCTTTGCTACAGCGGCGCAGAACAATCAGAATGTACGCTCGCAACAGACCGTAACACTGTTCGCCGAAGACCTCACCCGAGGGCTTCGATTCGACGTGTTCACTGAGAGCAGCGGGTGGCGCTCCGTGCATGCGCGCACCGGCAGTTACGTATTTCTGAACCATCCGGGTGGGCCGTTGACGCTCCAGTTAAGCGATGAGGGATTCGCGCAACCCACTGCGACGAGTCGTGTTGACGGGTCCGAGGACGTGCAGGCACAGCTATTCGTTCACGATTCTCTGTTCCACTGGAAGGGGTGGAGCCTGGCCGCACCGCGACCCGGAAAGGCGATCGGCAATGAAGGTCCAGCCACGATCACGAACCGGGCCACCGACAAAGGAATCCCGCTCGAGGTAAATTTCATCTCCCAGCCGGGAACGCTGCCACGCCTGCGTTTTCACCGTCGATATCAGGTGCGTGCAAGGGCAGTCGATCTGGCCGGGAACAGTATCAGCGTCGCTGAAGCCGACGACGTTTTGAATAACCTGCTGCCTGTATTGAATCGCCCTGCACCTGTTCTGCCACCGAACGTCAACGACTTCACATTTCGCCGCTTCGAGCCGGTGTCCGCTCCGCATCTGGTGTCGCGCGAGCGTTTCACCGAAGGCGAATCGGCGGCCCGCCAGGTAATCCGGTCTAATGTCGGTGAAAGCGCGGCAGCATGCGCATCACGCCTCATGGCTCTCGTAGCGGCGAGCCGTCCGCAGGATCGCGTGATTTATACCGCGACGAATGATCGGCATGTCGTGCCTCCAAAAACGTCTCAGCTCGCCGCAGAAATGCATGAGCTTTTCGATTCATCCTTCGGCGCTGCAGGCGGCTTCCTCGCCACCTACAACCTCGCGCGCAAAGAGAAAGGACGTCTCACGGACACGGCCATCATCGATACGGCAACGGGAAACTCTGTGCCCATCCCGGACACGACCGGCGTCGATCCTCTCACTGGCAATCCAGTCACCCGGCCGGCCGTAGAGTTCGTGGCAACCGGCGGGAAAAATGGGTATGCTCTCCATCACGAACCGCAACTCCAACTTCCGTATCTGCCCGACCTGCTCTCGCGCGGCGCGACCCTTTGTGGATTGCCAGGTGTGGCACCCGGCCAAGCCGGCGTATTAGACCCATCGGGCAACCTCACGTTTGTGAACTCAACTCTGCCACCACAAAACATCGGACCGCTGGTATCCACAACTCAAATCGGTTTTGGCGCGAACTGGCCGGGGTATCTCCCCTTTCGCCTGCAACTGGCTGAGCCGTCGAATCCCGATGGCCCGTCAGAACTGCCCAGCTGGGACCCTGACAATCGCGTGCTGATCCTGCATCTGGCCAAGGCTGAGGCACAAACGGTCCGGCTGAGTTCGTTTCTCAACCCCAACGACCTCGATGTGCTGGGTATCTGGCAATGGATACTCGAGCGCAAAACTGCCCAGGGCCTTCCTCCGCCGGATGCCGGCGATGCACAAACCGCGATCGAAGGCTGCATGTGGATGCTGACGCCGTTTCTGGACATTGAGCTGGTACATGCAGTGCAGCAGCCCCTGAAAGCTCCAGCCTTAGAATCGCTGATAACTCCTCGCGACTTCGAAGCGACATTTGCATACATCGGCGCGACCGTACCGGTCCATGGAAAGAGCACGGCCCGCCTGGAACTCGCAGCAAGCTGGCAGGAGAATGTCGACGATCCGTTGAAGCCCGGTCCTACAGTGCGATCCGTCAAAGCCCATGTCTACGACTTCGATATCCATCTACCGTCTTCCGGACCAGTGCCCGAACAACCGGGCATCACGCCGGTCGGAACCTACGACGCGAGCGGTGACACCGTCACCTTCAACGCACCGGTCGGCGATCCACAAGGACGCACCTTTCTGTCTCGTCAGGAATTCGGAGACACGAAGCATCGCACTGTCAGCTATAAGCTCACGGCAACCACTCGCTTCCGCGAGTATTTCCCTCCTGAAATTACGGACATGGCGGCCAACATTATCCAGATCGGGCCGGCGGTCACAGTAGAAGTCCCCTCTTCGGCGCGTCCCGCTGCACCCGATGTTCACTACGCCGTTCCGATGTTCGAATGGATCCGCACCGTCAATAGCGACGGCAGCCAGGTTCGCATCCGAAAGGGCGGCGGCATCCGAATCTATCTCGGACGCCCGTGGTTCTCCTCCGGCGATGGCGAGATGCTGGCTGCTGTTCTCGCAGCACCGGGCGACTATCCGCCGGACGACGCACACCGCAATCTTGTAACCCACTGGGGAAACGATCCGGCATATTTGACCGACGCGCTCGCACTGCCGCCACAAGTGACCGACTTTCCTCTCGCGGCAGAGACGCCCAGCCTTTTGAGCCTTGCGGAGCGCGCCGATCGTGCCGTAGCGGCGGCCGCTCATTCGGTCGAATTCAACGCCGACCGCCAACTCTGGTTTTGCGATATGAGGGTGAATCCGGGAATAGTCTATTCGCCGTTCATTCGGCTGGCTCTGGCACGCTATCAAAAGAACGCCGTGAGCGACGCCGAACTTTCCCGCGTGGTGCTGACAGACTTCGTACAATTGCTGCCCGACCGAACCGTCAAGGTGAATCCCGTGGCAGGAGATCCGAATTCCTTCACAATAAGCGTGGAAGGAATCTCCTATCGGGCAAACGCCTGGAACACGGCGCCGCTCGAAGGTCTTTCTCCGGACGCAATCATCATCAGGCCTAACCCGCCTCTATCCGCTCCTTTCCTGATTCATGTGAGCGTGGAACGGCGAATTCCCGGCACAAACGACGAGGCCGGCTGGCAGGCCTTTAGTGATGGGTCCAACGTGGCCGCCACGTCGGCTGTCGATGCCGAGAGCCCAGCAGGAACGTTGCTCTGGAGCGGGCAGGTGTCGGTGCCGCCTGCGCGCACGGCCGGTGAATTTCGCGTTGTGATCCGTGAACAGGAACAACTTCTCACGGACGAACGCATCAAGAAAGCGGTAACGATTCACTTTCCGCCCGACCCTGACATTCCACACGACCACGGACACACCGAGACCGATCGGCTCACCTTTACCCCGGGAGGCCCAAGGCTGGTTTTCGCTGAGACGATTGAAATCTAAGCGAATCAGGGCGTAATCGCGCGAGCGACCCATCGATTTTCTGTAAATTACGAAGAATCTTGCGAGGCCATGATCGCGACCAAACAAGCTATCCTGATGAGCCTTGAAGTACATTGAAGGAGGCTTCAAGGAGTAGCGCACAATCACACATGATTAACAGTGAACTACGAAATCAGGTTGATCGCATCTGGGACGCCTTCTGGTCCGGCGGAATTTCGAAATCCGCTCGAGGTCATCGAACAGATCACGTATCTGCTGTTTCCTGCGGAGTCTGTTCTTGGCGATTCAATCTCTGCAGTACACTCCCCTCTGGGCCCTTTCGACCCATTAGCTTTGCAACGGGACCAATGAGCGGTTGGTTCAGCCGTGTGCGGTAGACTGCTCGAATACCTATGAAGTCCTACCTTCAGGCTGCGTCGCGTCAACAGCGAATCTTCAGACCATACCGAGCAAGCCTGCTGACAATCCTCACCTTGACTGCGCTGCCCATGACCGCGCAGCGAGACCCGGTCCTCAAGCAGATCGATATGCCGCATCGTTACTACTACCGCGAAATGTATCTGCCCCAGCTGACCACGGGCCCGAATTCGGCTGCCTGGTCTTCCGATTCGCGCTCGCTGGTTTATTCGATGTCCGGAACGCTGTGGGGGCAGGCTGTGGATTCAGGTAAGGCTGAACAGCTTACCGCAGGCCCGGGATACGACTACCAACCCGACTGCTCCCCCGACGGCCGCTGGGTCGTCTACGTGAACTATCGCCGGGACGCGCTTGAACTCTGGGTGTTCGATCTTGAGAAAAGGCAGTCTCACCAGCTCACCTTCGGTGGCGCCGTGAACATCGAGCCTCGCTTTTCGCCAGATAGCAAGCGCCTCGCCTTCGTCTCCACCTCGTATAACGGGCGCTTTCATATATTTGTTGGCGATTTCAGCGGCGGAGAGTTGACCAGGGTGCGGCGGCTCACCGGTGAAGCCCACAGCAATCTGCCTCGTTTCTACTACAGCGAATTCGATCACGAGATCAGCCCAACCTGGTCGCCGGACGGAGGAGACCTGATCTTCGTTTCCAACCGCGGACACATCTATGGAACCGGCGGCTTCTGGCGAATGAAGGTTGAACCCGCCTCGGAACAACGCGAGATTCATTATGAAGAGACCGCGTGGAAGGCCCGGCCGGATTTCTCACCCGACGGCAAACGCATCGTGTACGCCTCGTATCTCGGCAGCCAGTGGCATCAGCTCTGGGTACTGCCATCGGAAGGTGGCGATCCCTTCCCCATTTCTTATGGAGACTTCGACAACACCAACCCTCGCTGGTCGCCCGACGGCACGCGAATCGCTTTCATCTCGAATCGGGATGGCAACACTTCACTATGGGTGCAGGAAATGCTGGGCGGAGCACAGCGCCAAGTGCTTGCCAAAGAGAAGCGTTATTTGAAGCCGATGGGACATTTGAACATCACCATTCTGGATCCTTCAGGACGACCTGCACCGGCCCGCATCTCCGTCATCGGTGAAGACGGCAGGGCTTATGCGCCCGACGATGCGTGGATGCGTGCCGAAGACAACTTCGTCCGTTCAGAAAGCGAGTTTGAGTCCCACTACTTTCACAGCTTGGGAAAGGCGGAGTTGACGGTTCCGAGGGGGCGTATCCAGGTGGAAGTCGCGAAGGGCTTCGAGTACCACGTAGCAAGAGAAGCCGTGATCTGCAGTCCGGATGCGCGCTTGGTCATCCATCTGAAGCCGCTGCAGATTCCCAGAGACGCGCATTTGCAGTGGGTCAGTGCAGATCTGCACGTACACATGAATTATGGAGGGGTCTACCGCGACACTCCGGCAAATCTTGTAGCCCAGCAAACGGCGGAGAATCTCTTTTTGGTCGAGAATCTGGTGGTAAACAAGGAGCAGCGGATTCCTGACATCACCTACTTCCGGACCACGCCCGACCCGGCGTCAACCCCGGGTCACTGGCTACTCCACGGCCAGGAATTTCACACCAGTTACTGGGGACATCTGGGATTGCTGAATCTGACTCACAACTTTCTGCTGCCGGACTACGCTTCCTACGGCAACACCGCAGCCGCGAGCCTTTTTCCTACGAATGCAGCCGTTGCCGATCTGGCGCACCAGCAGCGGGCCCTCGTAGGCTATGCTCATCCTTTCGACATCGAAATAGACCCGGCAAGCGACCCCACACTCACTCATGGGGAACCTTTGGATGAGGCT
>Ga0335083_10005763_pt1 | contig 15601 bp, 16 predicted proteins | sample Lox_Sample_42_FD_206716 | JGI IMG/M metagenome (GOLD analysis project Ga0335083, IMG submission 206716) | Soil microbial communities from Loxahatchee National Wildlife Refuge, Florida, United States - Lox_Sample_4.2 | ecosystem: Environmental > Terrestrial > Soil > Wetlands | place: USA... | reverse complement strand
CAGCACTGACGATCGTCAGCAAGAATGCTACGGGCGACTTTGCAGAAACGGATGATTGTGGTGCCGTGATTGCGCCAGCATCAATGTGCACATTTTCTATAACGTTCACTCCGACGGCCTCGGGCAATCGCACGGGAACGCTCACTATTGTTGATGATGCGCAAGGCAGTCCTCACACGGTGGCGCTGTCGGGAACCGGCACCGGCGTCGCGAGTGTGAGTATCAGTCCAACATTCCTGAGATTCCAGCCAACATCAATAGGAAGAAAGGGCAACTCGCGCGTCATAACGCTCGCAAATACCGGCAGTTCCGACGTGTTTGTCCATGGAATGTCGGTGCGCGGCGACTTTGCTGCGATCAGCTACTGCAAAAAAGTCCCCGCACACGGAACATGTGCGGTTCAGGTACAGTTTGCTCCGAGGGCATCCGGAATACGGAAAGGCTCACTGCAATTCAACGATTCTAGCGGGGCAACTCAAATCGTTCCTCTGAGGGGGTTGGGGACAGATTTTTCTGTATCGCTGGAAAATGGTGTGGTCGCGGTCCGCCCGGGGGAAGTGGCTAACTATGGATTGCTCGTTGCGCCGGTCGCAGGACCTTTCTTGGATAAGGTCTCGTTCACATGTGTTGCCGCGCCAGCGTTCTCCAAATGTCGAGTGCATCCAGAGTCAGAAGTTCCCGCCGAAAATCCCCAGAGCGTAACTGTCACGCTGATGACGGCTGGACCATCGCAGTACGGACCCACCGCTTCCAGTTCAACAGTGTCGCTTGGGTCAAAAACCATTCCCTTCGGTGAATACAGCTTTGATGTAATCGCTAGGTCTGGGCCGATACGACACGCGACAAAGCTGAATCTGATCGTGCACTAAGGACCTAAAAAGTCCTTTGCGCGGAACAAGTTTGGTCGCGAGATCAATTCGCGCTGCCGGCGATACGACATAGGAAACATAAGGTATAGAGAATGTCTGCTGGTACAAAACCGGTTCTGGCCAAAGGCCAGCGAAAAGAGCCACGCATTCCCGGATGTAAACCGGTTACGGTACTCGGTCGTGATGTATACGGCAACTCGTTTGCGCAAAACACGTTTACTGTCGAGATCAGCGGAACCGGAGCCCGTCTGCAGGGGCTCCCACCTGTTGAACTAGGCGCAACCCTGAGTTTGGAAACTGACCTGGGGCACGCTCGTTATCGTGTCGTTTGGCTAGGAGAGAAGAACAGCCGGCTCGAAGGACACATTGGCCTGGAGTGTATCGAATCAGAAAAGGCTATTTTTGGCATCGCTCCCCTCAATGACACTTCCTTCTATGACGAGTATAAGAGAGTTGAAGCCGAGCTTCACCGCAGCGAAGATCGGTACAGAAACCTCTTTGAAAACAGCCTCGGTCTAATCTGCACACACGACATGGACGGTATTTTATTGTCGCTTAATCCGGCTGCCGCAAATGCCCTTGGCTACGATTCTGATCGCGGTGTTGGCAGAAATCTCGCTGAATTCCTGGCTCCTTCGGTTCGGTGTAAGTTTTCTGAATACCTGGAAAGAATGCGGCAATACGGCCATGACTCCGGATGCATGCTAGTTGTCGCGCGAAATAAGACCAAACATGTCTGGATGTATCGCAATTTGCTCGTTTGCGAGAAAAGCGATGCACCTTACGTTGTGGGCCACGCTACTGATATTACCGGGCAGAAGAAAGTTGAGCATGAACTTCGGGCGACACTTACACGCTTACGGCAGACCGCCGCCGAACTCAAAACGTTAAAGGGACTTCTTCCCATTTGCGCATGGTGCAAGAGAATCCGCAACGAAGGAGGAGATTGGACCGATCTTGAGTCCTACATTACCCAGCACTCGGATGCTAACTTCAGCCACGGGGTGTGCCCGAATTGCGCTTCCAAGCTGCGGTCGCAACCTGACAGCCGCTTAACAATCTGAGTTTTAGAGTGAAACCGATCTTCGAGCACCGCCTTAATGGGCGGTCTGATTACGCATCGTCAATATCCAAGGGACTCAGACTGTGGTTCATCGGCAATATTGCGTTGCTTATCCCGTAAAGATTCACCCTGCGATTTAGCACTGTTTCCATTCAGAACTTCTCTTAGTTTCCGCGTCAGAGTAACTATCTCAAAAGGCTTCTCTACGATGGTTGCTTCGGTATCCAAGAAGTGGAAGGCACCGCGAGGACTGTTTGTGTATCCGGATATGTACAAGATCTTTGCTTCGGGGCGTACCGCGGTTAACTGCTTAGCCATCTCTGGACCACTCATCTTTGGCATAACTACATCGGTGATTACGGCGTGAATGGGTCCTTGGTATTTCTGGGCAATTGCGAGAGCCTCCTGTCCGTTTGTCGCCGTGAGTACGTGATAGCCTGACTCGATCAAGGTTTCAGAGACAACGTCGCACAGCAATGCTTCGTCCTCTACGACCAGGATCGTCTCGGTCCCCCTCAGCTGGGCTACCGCCTCTTGGGAGGGCTCCGTAACCAGCCCTTGCGCAGCTTGACTGACACATGGCAGATAGACATCGAAACGCGTACCTTGCCCGGGCTCACTCTCGACGAAGATGTATCCGTTACTCTGCTTTACGATACCGTACACTGTTGCCAGTCCAAGCCCTGTTCCGTCTCCGATTGCCTTGGTAGTAAAAAACGGTTCAAAGATCCTGGCTTGTGTGCCCGAGTCCATCCCCACTCCCGTGTCGCTTACCGAAAAGGCGACGTATGATTTGGACAGTACGGGCTCCCGGGGGCCGGGAACTTTTTCAGGCTCGACGTTTGCTGTCTTGATCGTCAGAACTCCACCCCGCGGCATCGCATCGCGGGCATTCATTGCGAGATTGAGAAGCACTTGCAGAATCTGTCCGGAATCTGCCACCACTGTCCGCAGTTCAGACCCGAACACAACTTTAAGCTCAATGTCTTCGCCTAACAGCGGCGGCAGCATCTTTTCGGCTTCCGACACCAATTCGTTTAGATCTAATTCGGATGGACTCAGCACTTGAGTGCGACTGAAAGCCAAGAGCTGGCGGGTGAGCTCGGCACCGCGCTGTCCTGCTTTCTTGATGGAGGCGAGTCTCCGCAGCACTTTGGCATTCGAGGGCAGCGAGTTGCTCAGCAAATCACTAAATCCTGTCATCACCCCCAAGAGGTTGTTGAAATCGTGCGCCACCCCCCCCGCCAATCGCCCTAACGCCTCCATTTTCTGGGATTCCCGCAAGCGCTCTTCCATCTTTTTGTGTTCGCGCATGTCCCGGTACGTACAATAAATCGCTCCTGCCTGTCCTTCCCGCATTTCCACGCTCGAGACTAGAACAGCAACATCGATTGGAATTCGTTGTTTATTCAGGCGAATTGTCTCTCGCCCTGCTACTCTTCGTTCTCTTGCTTCTCGATCTAATGATGCGCTCTCAGCTATTTTGTGTTGAGGGACAATAAGTTGGCGGAAATCGTTTCCGACAGCCTCCTCCGGGGCATATCCAAACAGGTTCGTAAATTGCCGGTTTATGCGTAAAATACTATTGTTCATATCGACGAGCATGATGGCTTCTGGTGCATTTTCAATGAGTTGGTCGAGAAATGCCTTCTGAAATGCAAGCTCGGTTTTGCTCGATTCAAGCGCTAGCTTGTTCAGCCTCCAACCTTCGAACTGCTTGCCCTGACGATACTCGCCGATTGCAACACGAACTGCGAAGCAAAGGATGGAAGCACCTAGGAGAGAGTAACGAATGAGTGGGAGGTGGGGCCCTAGGTAAATGAACTGCAAGAATACAATTAGTGGTGCCGAACTAAGGCTCGCGTTGCTCAGCATCAAATTCGTAGGGTCTTTGGATTCAAGTTCTCCTGGTACAGGGGAGCCAGCAGCCTTCCATTTCGCGGCCCAGACTGCCACCGCAAGGCATGGCACGGTCCATACTAGATCAAGTGGACTTCCCGAGCGGATTTCCCGTGTCGCCGTAAAATAGAGAGCGGCCCCTTCGACAAATAGGTACCAACTTAGATACAGTAGCAGGCCTGCGTAGAGATACCGGAACCTCTTCTTCGAATAGAGCACTCGGAGCCCAGCCCACAACACGAGCCCGCCGCGTTGCGCCAAAACAACTAGTGCCAGTTTCTTGAAATCACCATCGCTTGGTCCATAATGCCGGGGTATGTAGTTCAAGTACAGATACGTGAACGAAAAGATGATCACAATCTGCAAGAAATCGACCGCCGTCTCAAGATCCAAGTGCGAAGAGTTCTTTTCAGGATCCAGCGACAGCACCATCGCGAACACTGCTACGCGGAAGACCAGCACGGCTGGTACTACCGGAATCGTGGTGGGCGAGAGGCGAACCCAGGCTTCATAATATGCGTAAGTGAGGTCCGAAATGCATTGGCTGCCAACACCAATGCCAAAAAGCAACCAGAAGAGGCGGGACATACCGATGGAACGGCGCCATGCGCGGAAACACAAGACTGCAGCTAGACCGGCAGCCAGGCTCTCCAGACCTTCTGCAAGGGCGGAGCCTACCGGCGCTGTGCCAAGCGTGGCGGACTCCAGCAGGTGGAGGGCGATAATTCCAGCTGCGATCCAGTAGTAATAGTAATAACGTCGGGAAGACGGTTTAGGTCGTGTGTTTACTTCTGCGCCGCTAATATACATAAAAAAACTAGCTCAGGGTGCGCTGACCGGGGCCGTCAGAATCTATTGAAAGATTGCGCGAAGGTGCCCTTGGCGACTGTGTTGCTGATCGCATACGGGTGTGATAGAAATCACATCCAGGCTTTCGCAAGACTCAACAGTTCGGCGAGCGGGAAGAAGCGGCGGAGCATGGGGATATGCCGAATGTATGAACTACGGAGCCGGGACGTTTTGGCAACTCCAAAACAAGCCACTTGGCCGGCATCAGGGTCGTTCCGACGAGTTTCGTCTCACGGGCGTCGTGGGAATCTCTGAATTCATCCATTAATTCCTATCGCGAATCCCGGACCATTCCATAAGCCGGTATCGCAAAGCACCGATGCTCGTGCCGATGTTCACATCCGGTTGTTCCCTCAAAGGGCTGCTCTGATGCATCGATCTGAAAAGCCGGACAAGTATCTGTTCTTGCGCTTGGGACTTGTCGGTAGTGTCCTAATAATGCGTTCCACCATTTTCGCTTTTCGTAACAAGCCCGAAATCCACAATCCGATCCTGGAGAATTGGGTCATCATACCTGTTACGAGGGGGAATTTGTTTGTGGAGAAGTGTGAGCTATGGACAAGAAAGTCCCTGTGGCCGCTAAACCTAAGAAACCGTACATAAGACCAGCGGCTTCGCAACTCACCCCTGAACAAGCGAGCCTCAAGCTTCTCGGTGTCATGAGCGAGGGCGGCGAGAAAGCGAAAGAGGCGAAAGAGTTTTTGAAGTTGATATTCCCAGACATGGCGGCCGAAGGACCAAAGAAGAAAAAGTCAGCATAAAATGAGGTAGATTCCAACAGCGCGTTGCTGTTTTGCCATTGCCTCGCCTCCAGTGTTGTTCGGAATTCGTAACAAAACTCACTGCCGGTTAGAAGTGCCAGACACCTTGTGCCACGCCTCTCCCTAGGGGGAGAATGGGAGTGTTGAAGGATGCGTACACGTAGTCACGCGAAAACGGACCCAAGCAGTTTTGCCCATTTATTGATTAGTAAACTGTCTGCCATTAGTGGTCAATGCCAACTTTTGCGGGAAGACCTACCGAAAGAACTGCCTGAATACCAACATTGTCTTGAGCGGCTACTTGCGATTCAGGACACCGCCAACGCGACAGCTGAGGAAATTAAGAACATGCTGCGTAGTGTGGATTCGATGGGGAGAGCCTGCTGAATGGAGTAAACATCATAGGGAGTTTCAAGCCGGTCTGGTCAAGGGTGTTAGCTCCCAAAAAGGGGGCAAAGTAAAGCAAAAGGCTACTCGAAGAGACGTGGCCTTTCCTCAGGTCAGGACACTACTGACTGTCCACAAAATGGACAGTTTTCTCGCGTTTGGGCAGCACGGAGACGCACTTGTGTTCGTATCATCGATTCGCCAACAGTTATGGAGCATTTCGTGGAACTTCAATTGCTTACGTGAGAAATAGGACTCTGCGGATGTTGGCGGAAACCTTCACTAGCCCTGTTTTCGGACTGTTCGAAGGATTTTACGCAGTGAAGCATCGAAGAATGACAGCATCGTGTGTTGGGAAGGGAAAATGTTGTGACAGTCGTTATCAGAGAAGGTCAGCCGACCAGCGGCTCGCTGCGTGGTTTCTCGGTCGGAGACTCTCCTCACTCCTTTAAGGTCCTAGCGGTTGACGACTCGCCTATGTACCGCAAACTCGTCGAGGAGGCATTATCCACTGAAAAGTATCCGGTGTTATTCGCGAAAAACGGTCGCGAGGCAATCGAGGTGCTAGCGGAACACGAGCCAGCACTAGTAATCACCGATTGGACAATGCCCGACATTACTGGCCTTGAGCTTTGTCGACACATCCGCTCCGAATTACACAACGAATACACTTACATCATTTTGGTGACGAGCAACTCTGATAAGGAACAGGTGATTGAGGGTCTTGCCGCCGGTGCAGATGACTACCTGACTAAACCCTTCCACTCCGGCGAACTGGTCGCGCGAGTGGGAGTTGGGCGCAGAATTATCGAACTTCATCGTCAAGTTGAAGCCAAGAATCGTCAACTAGAGGAGCTGGCCCTCACTGATTCGCTGACTGGCCTGCCAAATCGTCGAGCAATCGAGTTTTGGGCGGTACGCCAACTCAGCGCAGCGGCGAGGCATGGCTTCCCGCTGTGGGTCGCAATGGCAGATCTGGACCACTTCAAAGGCATTAATGACACGTATGGGCATGATGCAGGGGATACGATCCTCAAGGGCTTCTCGGAAATCCTGACTGCCAACACCCGTCAGTCAAACCTCTGCGGCCGGTTAGGCGGGGAGGAGTTCGTGCTGATTCTCACTCATGCGGATAGGCAGCAAGCCGGAATCGCCATCGAACGATTGAGAGAGCGGGTTGAAAAAGAACAGTTTAAGGTCCAGGGAAGGGTGGTTAGTGTAACCGCCAGTTTCGGGGTAGCAGGATTTCGAGGCAATCAAGCCCCACAATTCAGCGTGCTTTTGAGTCGCGCTGACGCCGCTCTCTACGAGGCAAAAGGCAAAGGTCGAAACAGAGTGGAATTCGAAGCTGTTTGATTTTAATGGGTTGTGTACATGGCTCGACGAACTTTGCGGACAATTTATCAACGCGGTGCCACCCGTTTTGGCATTTGCGAATTGTGCAACGCGCCATTTGAGTCCAAGCTCCTAATTCCGCCAAAAGCAATAGAAGAAATTCAACACCAATATCAGCAGCACGCTTGCAAGTTTGCCACACGAAACTCGAAATTGACGGCTGCAATAAAGACTCCTTGGAGCCCATTTTGACCATCGTGTACAACGGCCGAAACGAGCCCGAACGGAGACGGTATCCGCGAGTGAAGGCGAGAATTCCAGTGGAGCTTCACTGCACCGGCCTGGCGCCCATGCGCACCGCCACGGACGAAATCAGCCTCTGTGGTTGCTACATTGAGACGATGTTCACCTTGGAATTGGGGACCAAAGTGCATATGGTCTTCTGCTGCAAGGACGACAGAATCGAAGCCGACGCTGTCGTGGTGACCAAATATCCTCAGGTTGGCAATGGCATTGACTTCATCAATGTCACTCCACAACATCGATTGATTTTAAGTCAGTACCTCTCGGACTGCGGAAAACATTTGGAGTTGGCCTATGATGCATTCGTCAAATAGGGTCCCGATGCCCCTGATGAGCCGATTTCTTAGGGCTAAAGGCCTGATTCTCGATGTGTTTGAAAGGACCGTGTCAGTGGCTGCTGATGGGACTGATGGTGCAGGACCCAGGCAGTGCCTTATTGAACTGACCAACACCGAATTCAAGTTGCTCTACTGCTTGATGGCTTCCCCTGATATGCCTCAGACCCGGAGTTATCTGTTGCAAACAGTCTGGAAGATAGATCAGCCGATCATTACGAATCGAGTGGATGTTGCTATCAATCAGCTTCGCCGAAGGATTGGGTATAGCCTTGTCGTGTCTGTCCGAGGACAGGGGTACATGCTGAGTGCCTCGCACGGTCACATTTCCGTTGCGATGGGATGAGACTCACGGGCGTGGTGCTGGCGGGCATCCCCGGCAAGTCATCTACGCAGACAGGATTTGGTGCTTTGACGTACACCACGTCGCCTCCAACTGGTTTGCTGGGAGTGGGACTCGGCGGCGACAGCAGTCCGCGAATGATCGCGTTTCAAATGCGCCTCGAATTCTGATTCGAGGAATCTGAATCATTTGCGAAGAAGTTCGCAGGTCAACTGAACGGCTATTGCACTCTGGTTCCACCCTCCGCTGCGAAAGCTTCGGGCTTCCTTATGGCGGCAGTTTGAAGCTGCGGGGATGAAGAATCCATCCAACCCTTGGAGATTTGCGATAAGGCCCCACGATTCAGAATGAGGAGTCGCTTGCGCCCCTTTTGCACATACCCTGCTCTTTTCCAGCGGCTCAGCACTTTACTGACCGTGAACAAGGTCGTTCCGATGATTTGTGCCAACTCTTCATCAGAAACCCGCAGCTCGGCAGTTTCGCTGGTGTTGCTGATGCTTGAGAGGTCAATAACGAGTCGAGCGAGTCTCTGCTCAACCCGCTCTGTAGCCATCTGCTCGACGCGAGTCTGAAGTTCGTACGCCCAATGGAGCCCAATCCAGATCGCGTTCGGCAATAATGCAGGGTGGGACGTAGAGAGTCGCTCGATTGTTATCTTGTTCCACTGAATCGCTACACTCGGCTCCGCGGCAACGGCATTCCAGCGGTTCCGCAAGGGCAACTTTACGAGTGTGCCCAGCCCAAATACTTCGCCGGGTCTTACCCAGCGTAGCAACACTTCTTTCCCGGTAACCGTGGTGGAATTCACTTTGATCAATCCGGTTTTCAAAAGGTAAAGGTTTTTCGTTGTTTCGCCTTGCCTACACAGGTATTCCCCTGAAGCCGCCTTGTGGATTCGGGCAGACTTGAGGATGGTGTCAACTTCCGCACTGCCTAGACCCTGAAACAGCGCGGCAGACAGAACAAAAGCAGGCAGAAGTTCGGGCTGGCCGAGCTTGGCTGCCTTGCAGAGCGGCAGTTCTTGAACTGCTGATCCGCTGCTCAGACGTTGCTCCCATTTTCCGCCCTCGGGTACTCTTACGGCGACGTAAGCGACTTCATCTATCGTTCCGTCCTCTTTCGTCAAGGGAAAGCGATCCAGAATTTCGATCTTTCGTTTTTGTCCCAAGAGTTGGGTCATCCACCAAGCCGACGAAAATTGACCAGTGGCAAAATTGCGTCGCAGTATAGGCTCAAGAGGCTTCGCGTCGTCCCCCATTACCTCACGCAGTGTCTTACCGAGCATGCCTCTTTGTGGCAAGCCGTGCATAGATGCGAGAGATTTGTTGACTGCCTTGAATCGTAGGTCTCGATCTATGATGCCCACCCCTACGGTGCGGGACTTGAAAAGAGCCGCGAGCAGTTGGTGTGGGGCATCGAAGGAAGCGGAGCGCAAAAAATTAGGGATGGCAGTAACTGGACCTGCGGAAAGTTCTTTCTGAGAAGCGCGGGCACTTGGCATCAGTACATCCACTCGCCGCTTGGCACCGACTCTTATTCAAATACCGCCTCCTTGCAACATACCACCATTTGAAACAAACAGACTACCGATAGTTGGCGGACGCCAAAGAAGGAAACGTGCGGCTTGCCTATTCTGATTGGGTTGGACACAGCATATCCCAAGAGCCGGAGGAGAAGCAGTTTTGGGCAGTTTGAGTATGTCATTAGCCAGAGGGATGCGGCGAGTACGTGGATTCGTGCAGTTTTTCAGTTCAAGGACTGACGACGAGAGGAAAGCACGCGAATTAGCCGAACAGATGCGGCTGGCTCTAATCGCCGCAAGAATCGGCTACTGGGACTGGGAGGTGCTCAACGACAAGCATGTGTGGTCAGACACTTGCAAGGCGCTGCTCGGATTGCCTGCCGATGCCAACGTCAATTTCGATGTGCTGATTAAGGCTGTGCATCCCGACGACCGTACTCAGCTTTGGAGCGCCATCAACCGCGCTATTCGAGACAAAGCGGCATACGTCTGCGAATTTCGCGTGCTATGGCCGGACGGGAGTATGCACTGGTGCGTGGGAAGAGGGCGTGCGTTCTTGAATGGAATGGGTCGCACAATCCGCATGATCGGGATCGTTGCAGACATCGACGAGCGAAAAGCCTCGGAGTCAAACTTGCGTTTGCTGACTGCCGCGTTGGAAGCCGCAGCCAATGCCATTGTAATCACCGATCCAAACGGCACAATTCTCTGGGTGAATCGGGCCTTTACTGACCTCACCGGATACGAACTCGAAGAAAGCATCGGCCAGAATCCGCGTATCTTGAGGTCTTTCGAGCACGATCGTCACTTTTGCGACAATCTCTGGTCAACAATCAAATCTGGTCGCGTGTGGCGAGGGGAACTCAGGAATCGAAAGAAAGACGGTTCCACGTACAACGAGGAAATGACAATCACGCCTGTTCGCTCGATCTCAGGAGAAATCACGAATTTCATTGCTATCAAGCAGGATGTCACCGACAAGAAAACATTGGAGGCGCAGTACCGCCACGCGCAGAAAATGGAAGCTGTGGGGCGCTTGGCTGGTGGGCTTGCGCACGATTTGAACAACGTTCTTAGCGTGATCATGGGTTACAGCTTTCTCTCGTTGGAGAAATTAGAACCTACTCGCCAAGCTGTTGTGTATATCCAGAACATCAAGAGCGCGGCAGACCGAGCGGCGTCCCTCGTAAAGCAACTGCTCACATTCAGCAGGCAGCAGGTTGTATATCCGCGAATACTCGACCTGTACTCGGTGTTGAAGAACATGGAGGACATGCTTCGAAAACTCGTTGGCGAAGACGTATTCATCGCGATGAAGACGACTATTCCGCTCGGAAGTATTAAGGCGGATGTGGGGCAAGTTGAACAAGTCGTGATGAATCTCGTTGTAAACGCACGAGACGCAATGACCGAGGGGGGCCAGGTCACCATCGAGACACGCAACGTAGACCTCGATCAGAGTTATCGACAGGAGCATGAGCCTGTCGAACCCGGTCAATATGTGATGTTGTCTGTGTCTGACACTGGCTGCGGAATGGATGAAAAAACAAAAGCCCACATTTTCGAACCGTTTTATACCACCAAAGGGGCGGGCAAGGGCACGGGACTGGGACTAGCTACAGTCTACGGAATCGTAAAGCAGAGCGGTGGATACATCTGGGTGTACAGCGAGCCCGGCCAAGGCACCACCTTCAAATTGTATTTTCCACTAGTCAGCGAAGCTCCAGAGGTTTTCATCAAGCCTATGGAACCCACGGAGATTCGTGGCGGCGGGGAAACGATTCTGTTGGTGGAGGACGATGAAGCGGTGCGTGAGTTGGTACTAATGATTTTGCGAAATGCTGGTTATACGGTCTTGGAGGCGAGCAATCCTGAAGCTGCACTCGAACTCGCCGCGAAACAGTCTGCGCAAATTGACTTGCTGTTGTCTGACATCGTGATGCCATCAATCAGCGGCACTCGTCTCGTTGTGCTGCTGCGAATGTCGAAGCCCGCACTCAAGGTAATTCTCATGTCTGGATACGCCGCCGAGACGCTTGCTCGGCAGGCACCTGTGCCCGCTGGTGTGACGTTCATCGAAAAGCCCTTTACCCGAGACTCGCTGCTGATTGCTATTCGGAAGACTCTCGACAGTAAAGAGGAACACAAGAAATTGGTTTGATTTGAGTGATTTCTGATTTGTCTTGGAGTAAGAGGTCTTGGAAAATACGCTTGAGTACCTGACATCGAACGATAGGGCTCTGATTGGAACTAAAGCCGAACGAGTTGTTTTTGGTTTGGGGCAGGAAATCATTGTTCAGGGTACTCCGATTAAATTCGTCTACATCATTCGCGCAGGTGCGGCATCCGTGGAACTGGCTACACCGCAATCAACCGTTGTTCTCGCAGTGCTAAAGCAAGGGGACGTTTGCGGAGAGTTGGGGTTCCTTCTCAAAGGCATTGCGTCAGCAACGGTCGTGGCAAAGGACAAGGAGGTCGTCGCCGACCTGATCCATGTGGACGCCCTGCGGCAGCTTATAGACACATTTCCGGGATTTGCTGCACGTTTCTTTCAGTCGCTTGCAACGATGCTGGCGAGACGACTGCAACATGCATTGGCCGAGCTCATTAGGAATGGTCGAGTTCGATGACGCGCTGCTGCGGAGTTCGCGGAGCGTTGTGCCTATCTCGTCCTTTCCTCAAGATCTTGATTCGGTGTACAACGACACGTCGCTGCTCGGAACGATTCCGAACGGCATCAACAACAACGGCGTGGACACTCCGAACTTCGCCTCTGGCGACCTTGAAATCAACACGAATCCTCGGAACGGAAAGCCCGCGTTTAACACTACCGCTTTTAGTCTCCCATCGCTTGGTCAAATCGGCGCTATTCACGATCGAATGCCCGTGATTCTCGACCCAGACAGCTATGAAATGTGGCTCGATCCGGGATGAGAGATACGAAGACCGCAACCGACCTGCTCAAGCCGTTCGATGCAAGATTCATGAGCTGCTATCCTGTCAGCACTCGGGTCAACCAAGTGGCGCACGACGATGAAGAGTGCTGCCAGCCTGCCGACCCGCAGCCGTTTCTCTTCTCATTGCCAACCGCCTAGAGGTCAATGAGCGAAATCGCGATGTTTCGCCAACCGTCTCGGACCCTCACTTAACGGGCTCGTACTCCGAAGGGGGCAGACCTCGGTCAATGGGTGGTCGCTCATGATTCTCAATTTGTTGCAGCGACCTCATTGCAGATGCCCTCACAAAGTAGAAGTCTCCAACGCTTCCGTCCGCTTTAGGCTGATTGGGCAGTTTGGCGGGATCATGCTCAGCTATGTCTTTTAGCTTCGGAACGAACTCTTCCCGGTTATCTAGGTACTCGACAAGGCACACCGCCGTATCTCGAAGGCCAGAGTCTTCAGCATCTAGGGCAGATCGCACTGCGTTCCTGATTCGCAGGCGGGATTGCGGATCGGTGACCAAACCAAATTCCAGCATGTCCCGAATCACGAACAGAGCATCGTCTGCCAGACGAGGGTCTTTTCCTTGTACCTGTGCGAGTGTCGGATCGAGGGCTTTCTTTCCGAATCGTGCAACGGCCCGTGTTGCCATACGGCCCGTGCCAGAAGCACCGAGCAGCGCGGGGATGGCTCGCTCGTCACCCATCTGACCTACGAAGTCGATGAGCCCTGCATAGTATTCTCCCTGCGCTTCGCCGTCGCTTTCGTCTGCCACCGGTGCCTTGTCACCGTTTTCCGTGACCAATAGCTGAATGATTCCAAGTCGGAGACGGTCGGCATCCTTAGGGGTCGTGTCCGCTGATGACAATAGGTCGTAGGCTTCCCCAAATGCCTCTTGGCGTTGTGTCCATTTCGGGCTCTTCATCCCTTGCAACGCTCTGGAAACTGTTGGCTGGGTGCCGATGGTTTCCTGAGCATGTACTTGCACGATGCACAGCAGCAGCGACGCGAATAGGGCGACTCGCATTCGGACCTCCCCGATTCTTTGCCCTTTTTGTGAGGGCCCGGCTAACTCAATGATCGAGGAAGGGCCGCACTCCCCACAGATACACCTGGGTCCCCGCACAAGGGATGCTCCAGCCGCGATACAGAGCTTTGATCCGATTCATCACTCGGTTCAGATCTTGGCTGATGGTCTGATAACTGCGCCCCAGTTCGCGCAGCGTCCGCAGTCCGTGTTCCCCGTGATAGACCGGCCGCACCATTCCCGTGCGTAACAAGTCGGCCAACTTGCGCGCGTCTATCTTGTCGCTCTTGTTGCCTTCCTTTAATAAGGCATTGCGCCGCGGATCGCAGACCAGCACTCGCTTCACCTGGGGTTGCAGCAGATCGTAGAGCCAGGCCGCCCAGGTCCCTTCTTCCCAGGTCACATGTAACTCGCCCCGCAGACCGTGGATGAACTGCAGAATGCTGCTGGCTTTGGTTTCCACGATCGACTCCATCACCAGCTTGCCACTGCTATTGAGGACAGCGATTACTACCGCTTCCTTGTGCACGTCCATGCCGATATACTTGAGGTCGCGACTCATGCAGTTGCCTCCTTGGGGGAAAGAACATCGCTCTCAAAACGGAGTCTTTCCCTCAAGGTAAAGTGCCATTCTTCAGCCGATTTGCCTATGTTCTCCTCTGATTCTTGCATCCCCACGGTATATTCCACCCATCAGGGGTGCTCTCTCATAATGCATTGACCCGGCTTCGGCCTCGCAAATCGTCCTGCTCAGCCGAGGCATGTGTCTGCGCGAGTGAATGGGGCAGAAACCTTCCAGCATCCCCGCAACGTTAGCCCTCTGAGGTTAAACGCCAACTAGTCCCATTCATGGATTAGAAAAACAACAGCCACTGATTGCCGTCACAACGGGCCGAGCCACGCTAGCCTGTGTCATTTCGCGGAGAACCAAAATCTCCGCGTTGCACACGCCGCCCATTGTGGCAGTTCCCACCAAGGTATTGTGGCGAAGTCTTCGCCTTGGTGGGCAGGGGCAATGGGGTGCCATGGCGATATGGTACGACAACGACGAACAAACTAAATCTTCGCGCAGCGAACCTGATGCACGACACTTAACATGTCCGAAAGTTGCTCCAAACGAGTGCCTGTGTGCAGCCATTTGCTGTTTTCTGCCACTTGCGTGACACGTCCGGGTATGCGCATCCGAGGGAATACACGCACGCCCTGAATCGAGGTGTTGTCCTCATTCAGCATTGCTAGGATCGTGACCCGCTCGCGTTCGTTTTCTGGGGGAACTATCAACCAGCGCGGTTTTCCAGTAATGGTAAGCACGTGCCTAGCGAAGACGATCGAGATAAGAAGTCCCGTTCTCCGATACTTAAGCAAAGATCGGAACCTGTAATTGTGGCGCACTTCCACGAGTTGATTTGGGAATTGCTCCAAGACCTTCTTGATGAAGTCTCTCCGAATCACCATCAGCCGCAATCGTAATGTGCTGGATGCAATGTATTGCGGATTCTGGAAGCCAATTTGTGAAAACAAAGTGAGCAGATTTCCGAAACGCGCGCGATATGTGCTTTCGCTGGGACAGTAGGATGCCTGCCGAACAAGCCTGCGACTCAGCCTGCCGTGAGTCCTTAGAACGAGTCGCAGCCGATCAAGCACTTCTTCATCCGTTAGACGGCAAGGAAACTCAGCGAATCGTTTTTGAGCGCGATCGAAAAGGTCTTCGCTGATAATAGGCTCAAATGCGCGAGGACAAGTTATCCACTTTTCGGACGAAACGGTCTTCTTCGGTCCGCCGAGGAAGGCCGATGTTTTGCCCCAAATGTGCATGCCGATGTACTTTGATTGTCTCAAAGTGTGTGTGATGGTAACCGCAGTCCAGTGCGGTCTTCCCTTATATGGAATGCCTTCCGAGTTGAGTCTTTCTGCTATTGAGTTCATGCTTCTGCCTTCGTCCGCGAACTCGCAGAAAATGCGTTTAACG
>Ga0335083_10005762_pt1 | contig 15602 bp, 17 predicted proteins | sample Lox_Sample_42_FD_206716 | JGI IMG/M metagenome (GOLD analysis project Ga0335083, IMG submission 206716) | Soil microbial communities from Loxahatchee National Wildlife Refuge, Florida, United States - Lox_Sample_4.2 | ecosystem: Environmental > Terrestrial > Soil > Wetlands | place: USA... | reverse complement strand
GTCGGCCTGTTCCTGCGCGCCCGCGCGCTCGGCATCGGGGGACTGTCGCTGGCGGCGTTGCAGCTCACGCGCAATTTCCGCAGCTCGGCCGAGGTCGTGGCGTGGATCAACGCACGCTTCGCGCTGCTGTTCCCCCAGGCCGAGGACCAGCGGCGGGGCGCGGTGCCGTACGCGGCCAGCGCCAGCGGCGTGCCGGGGGAGCCGGTGCGCGGGCCTGGCGCGACGGCGGCAGTGTGCGCGCACGCCTGGCTGGAGGTGTCGGCAGATGACGTCGCCGCGGCGGAAGCGCAGCGCATCGTGGAACTGGTGCGCGACGCGCGGCGGCGCGACGCCGGTTGCAGCATCGCAGTGCTGTTCGCAAGCCGCACGCGTGCGCCCGTCGTGGCCGCGGCGCTGCAGTCCGCCGGCATTCCCGTGCGAGGCATCCGCATGGATCCGCTCGGCGAGCGTCCCGTGGTGCGCGATCTCATCGGTCTCGCGCGCGCGCTGCAGCACCCGCTGGATCGCACCGCATGGCTGTCCGTGCTGGGCGCGCCGTGGTGCGGACTCGGTCTTGCGCAGCTGGAACGCATCTTCTCCAAGGTCACGACCAGCGTCTGGGAAGTGCTGGCGACCGAGGAAGCAGCGCCAGTGCGCCGTCTTTGCCGCGCACTGGCGCCGGCGTTGGAGGGAGCTGCGCGGGGCGCGGCCCTGTGGCAGCGGGTGGAGAGCTGCTGGTACCGCCTGGGGGGGCCAGCCTGTTGCAGCGATGCGCGCGCGCTGCAGGACGCGGCGGATTACATCGCCGCACTGGCGGCCGACGCGGACAGTGCGCTGCGCGCCGGGGAGGCGCTGGCGACCGAAGCGGGCGATCTGTATTCGCGCGCGGCGGCGCAACCGGGCGCGGTGGAGCTGCTCACGGTGCACGGCGCCAAGGGACTGGAGTGGGATGTGGTGCTGCTGCCCGGCCTGGGCGCGCGGGCCCGCAACGACACGGAGCCCCTGCTGAACTGGATCGATCTGCCCGGAGAAGGTGAGCGCTCCGAACTGCTGCTCGCGCCCATCAGCCTCGATGCGGGTCGCAAGGTCAGCGGCGATACCGGCGCGCTGATCCGCCGCCTGCGGCGCGAACGCCAGCAGCTCGAACAGGTGCGGCTGTGGTACGTCGCGGCCACGCGGGCGCGCAGCGAGTTGCACCTGCTCGGGCAACTGGTGGCAGGCGAAGCCGGACCACAGCCGCGCAGCGGCTCGCCGCTCGCGATGCTGTGGCCGGCGCTGGCGGACGAATTCCTGGCCGCGTTGCCGGCCGGGACGCCTGCCGCCGCGGCCGGGTCCGGGGCCGCCGCCGCCTTGGCCGAGCCGCAGCGCAGCTGGCGCCTGGCAGAAGACTGGCAGCCGGCCGCGCTCCCTGCGCCGCTGCACATCGAGCGCCTGGAAACCGCAAGCATCGAAGCTGCGGCCCGGCCCGAATACAGCTGGGTGGGCGCCACGGCGCGCGCCATCGGCACCATCGTGCACGCCGAGCTGCAGCGGTTCGCGCAACTCCCCGAGCTGCCGAGCGCCGCTGGCCTGCAACACGAAGCCCGGGATTATGGGCTGTGGCTCGCCAGTCACGGCGTTCCGGCTGCCGAGCGCCCCGCCGCCGGCGCGCGCATCGCGCAGGCACTGCAGGCCGCGCTGCGCGACGCGCGCGGGCGCTGGCTGCTGCAGCAGCATCGCTCGGCCGCCAGCGAACTGCGGCTGAGCGGCCGCGTGGCCGGCCGCATCGAACACCTGGTGATCGATCGCACCTTCATCGACGAGCAGGGCCAGCGCTGGGTGGTGGACTTCAAGACCAGCCTGCACGAAGGCGGCGCACGCGAGGCCTTCCTCGACAGCGAAGTGCTGCGCTACACACCGCAGCTGCAGCGCTACGCCACGTTGCTGCGCCACGCGGGGCCGGAACCGCTGCGGGCCGCGCTGTATTTCCCGCTGCTGCAGGCCTGGCGCGAAGTGCCGCTGTGAGGCGCGCGACGCTCGGTTACATCGTGCCCGAAGCCGCCAGGTGATAGCGACCGGAGGCATCCGGTTCGCCCATGAGCTGCAGCACCTGGCGCATGTCGTCCGGAATCTCGCCACGCGCGCCCACCAGCCCGTCGATCTGCCAGGCCAGGTCGGAATTGAAGCCGAGCGTCGCGCTCACCGACAACGGTCCCTGCAGATCGCGCAGCTGGCCCGTGAAATGCCCGCCGGTGTTGCGGGCGGGATCGAAACGGAGGGCGTAATCGCCGAGCGCCACCGCGGGATTCTGCTGCTGCAGGTCGAGGATGCGCAGCTCGCCATCGAGGGTCTGCAAGCGCGAGTGTTCGAGCGTCGCCTGCCGCAGCTCGAGCGTCGCGCGTCCGGTCCAGTCGGCGGGCAGCGGCAGCTGCAGCCTGGCGAGCGCGAGCTCCGCGTGGACATTGCGCGCCTGGAGATGGCCACCGAAGCCGAGCGCGATGTCGCCGCTGCCCTTGAAGTCATCGCCGTCCACCGCGAGTTGCAGCGCGAGGCGCCCCAGCAACAGGGGTGGCGCCGCAAGCGTCCACCGGGTATCGCCGACGTGGAGCTGCGCCACCGACAGATCGGCGCAGTGGCCATGCCACAGGCTGCCGTCCGCCGCGGAGCAGTGCACCTGCGCGGGCAGCAGCGGCAGCAGCCAACTGGCCGGCAGGCGCGTGAGCAGCGTGCCCACGAACACCAGCACGGCCGCGACGATGAGCCAGGAGCTGCGCATCAGCCGCCGCGCAGCACCAGCGTGGCGTTGACGCGGCCCGCGGCAGCCGCCGATTCCACCGTCGCCGAGTCGATGCGCACGCCTTCGCGCTGCACGAGCTGGGCCATCCAGTTGACCAGCGCATCGAAGCCCACCGCCTCGAAATGCACGCGCATGCTGCCGTTGTCGCCGGGCTGGCTGCTGACCATGGCGTCGCCGATGCCAGCGGATTTGGCGCTGCGATCGATCAGCACCACCAGCGAACCGCCGCCCCCGGGGCGCGGCCCGTTGGCATTCGCCGCGACGATCTGCGGCGCCATGGACTGCAGCCACACCAGATCGTCGCGCTTGGCGGTGACGCGGTCGGAGAGCGCGGCGAGCGCGCGCATCGGCGGCAGGAAGATCAGCAGCAGTGCCACCACGCCCACGATGAGGCCGCCCACGGCCACGAAACGCTGTTCGCGGGGCGCCAGCGCGCGGTACCAGTCGGTGATGCGTTGCAGGTTCACGGGCGGCGCGTGCTCTTGAGTTCGATGCGGCCTTCGTAGCCACCGCTCTGCACGGTGCCGCTGGTGAGCTGCGCATTCCAGCCGTCGGAGTTGAGCGAGCGGTTCAGCCTGTCGAGCGAATCGGCATCGGCCGCCTTGAATTTCAGGTCGAGCAGGCTGTCGTGGAAATTCAGCGCTTCGAGCTGCGGGCCACCGCCCCGGCGCAGGCCCGTGGCCACGTGCGCCAGCGCGCCGAGCAGCAGCGTGTTGCCGCCGTTCTTCTGGGCGTCGAGCAGCCGCTGCTCAGCGCGCCGCCGGACCGCGCCGGTCCCGTCATCGCCGGGCAGGAAACTCACGGCGAATTCCTTGATCGCGGCGTCGAGCTTCTGCTCGGTGCCGCGCAGCTGGAAGTAGCTCCAGGTCTGCCCCGCCACGTGCACCAGGAACCAGGCGCCCAGCACCAGTGCCGCGATCCGCCAGCGCTGCCAGTGCTGTCCCCACGAGCTCTTGAGCGCATGTTCACCCTGCAGCAGGTTGATGCGCCGGGCGTCGTTGATCTGCGGCGCGAGCAACGGCAGCGCGCCACTGGCCAGCAGCTGCGCCTTGAGGCTGCCGAGCAGCGGCCGCAGCGCCTCGACCTCGGCGCCGTGCTTCTGCCAGTCGAGCGGCGAGGCATAGACGATCAGGTGCAGCTCGCTGGCGGGTTGCTCGCCGAGGGCCAGCCGGAGCGTCGCGGCGATGTCGGTGGCGGGCAGCGTCATCGGCGCGCCGCCCGGCAGCCGCAGGTGCATGCTGTCGGATTCGAGCAGCAACACGGCGTGGCCGGGGTTGTCGGGCAGCAGCGAGGTGTCGGTGCACATCACCTCGGGCTTGAGGCCGGCGCCGCCCAGCACGTCCATCCAGTGGTTCATCAGCCCGCTGTCGACCACGGCGGCCGCCTGCTGTCCGTCGGGCAGCGGCTGGTCCGCAGCGGCGATGTGCAGCTGATCCAGGTCGGTGGCGAGCTGCTCTTCGAGCGCGTACGCCAGCACCTGCTGCAGCCGCGCACCCGCGCGCGGCGGCAACTGCACACTGGTTTGGAGCACATCGCCGCCCGATACGACCACGGCGAGGCGGCGCGCAGCGGCGGCGGGGGCGGCCGCTGCCAGCGGACCCGACTCCGGCGCGGACAGCGGTTGGCCCGCGGCGTCGGCGCTCAGCCACTGCGCGGCGGATTCGGAGCTGCGCGGGAAGCGCACCAGTAACCATTCGGCCATTCGTTATTCCGTACCAAAAGTCCTGAGCACCAGACTCACGCGGCCGCCCTGCGAGTCGCGGTGCAGGAGACTGTACAAGGTGAATTCCGTAGTGCCAATAGTGATCCAGCTCCGCAGCCGGAAGTACTGGGTTTTCTCCGCGATGCGGGTGTTCTGGAAGCCGGCGAGCTGCGTCTCGCTCAGGGTGGCCTTGAACTGGTCGGCCGTGGGAAAACAGCCCATCGCGCGCTCGTCCTTGAGCTTCTTTTCGTCCAGGCTGAATTCCTGCCGCCCGGCGGTCAGGGCATCCAGCACCACACCGTAGGCGGTGCATACGTTGATGGCCGTCCCCGGGGGGAGGGCCGCGACGTAGGGCGCGAGTTTGTCATAGCGATCCCGCCCGAATCCGGGCAGTGCCAGCAGTTCCGACACGCTGGTGATCGGCATGTTGGGCGTGCGATAGGCGGGCGAGAGCGCGAGGTACACGGTGTCCTCGGCGCCATCCGGATAGCTCGGGTTGCCGTCGGCATCGATCCAGTCGGCCAGCAGCGTGGCCCACTTGGTTTCGAGGCCGAGCAGCGTCAGCAGCCGCTCGAACTCCTCCAGCGAGGTCGCATCGATGCTGCCGTCCTTCGGATTGTAGAGGTTGTTGAGGTTGAACTTGCTTTGCTGGTCCTCGAGATTGGCTTCCAGCGTGACGCCCGCGTCGAGTTCGGTGGGGCCGTAGGGCATGGCCCAGTCGTCGGCCAGCGTGTCCTGCGTGTTGCTGACATCCTGCTTGAGCATGTAGGCGGCCATGGCCTCGGCGCCGGCGCCGAACTGCAGGCCCTGCGCCACCGTGAACACGCCGATGGCGCGCCGCGCCGTCATGGCCGACTTGAAGCCGATGGCGGTGGCCAACGCGGCGGCCAGCGCCACCAGGATCACCGCGGTGAGCAGCGCGATGCCGCGCGGACGGCGTTTCATCCCGCCACCTCGACCACGCGCACCAGCGTGCTGTAATCCTTGAGCTGCACGGTGATCTCCACCGCCACGGGCCGGATGCGCAGCGTGGCGGTCTGCTCCGCGTTGCCGATCACGCCGGCCGGCCAGCCCTGCTGCCAGGTGTGGTTGCCATCCATGAAGCGGAAACTGAGCGACTTCACGCCGCTGAGCAATTGTCGTTTCACGGGGACATCGCCCGCCACCGCGTCCAGCACCGGCATGTACATGCGGATCAGTTCGCCCTGGTCGACGTAGTAACTGACACGTTGCAGCTCGCTGCGCTGCAGTCCCGCGGGATTGGTCCAGCCGCCGCGCGTGAACGCCACCAGCGGTTGCGCATCACTGCCGAGCGTCACATCGTCCGTGTTGTTGCCGGTGCCAGCCGGGCTGGATGAGGTGGTAGCGGTGTCGACGCTGCCGAGCGAGGTCTGCGTGTTGGGCGCGACCAGCGCGCCGTCGTAGCCATCGCCCAGGCTCTTGCGCACCGGGCGTGGCTGCAGCAGCTCGAAATCCTGCTCCATCACGCGCAGCGCCTTCTGCACCTCCAGCAGCCGCGCGGCCTGCGCTTCCAGCGCCTTGCGGTTGCCCAGTGCCTGGTTCAGCGCGCCGTATCCCATGGCGAACACGATGGCGGTGATGAACATCGCCACCAGCAATTCGATCAGCGTGAAACCCGCGTGCGCCGCGTTCGCCGGTTTCATGGGCTGAAGCTCACGCCGTTCCAGTTGGGACGCTCGCCGGTGGCGCGCGCCAGCGAATCGCCGCGGAAACCCACCACGGTCGCCGGCCAGTAGGCCTTTTCATCGGGAGTGGTCTTGCCGTTGGTATCGGCGCGCCGCACCTTGACCGTGATGCGCTTGACGCCCGGCACATCCAGGTCGCTGATTTCCTGGCTCCAGTGCCAGCTGCCGCCAGCCATGTCGATCTCACCGGTGGTGGTGCCATCGCTCAGGTCGGTGGTCTGCAGGCGCGCGGTGGAGAGCTGGTTCAGCCCCACCCATTCGGCGAAGGTCTTCTCGCGCAGCGTCGTCACGCTGCTGGCGGAAGAGGTGAGGGTGGCCAGCAGCGCGCCCATGCCGAAGGCGACGATCGCCAGCGCCACCAGCACTTCGATCAGCGTGAATCCTGCGGGGGCGCCGCGAGCGCGACCCCGGGCCGTGCCGGCGCTCATGTGGGCCTCTGCATCAGTTTGCCCACCGTGAGCATGCCATCGTCGCCGCTCTGGATGGTGAACTGCTGGCCAGTGGCCGCGCGCAGCATGGTCAGCGAGAACGAATTGGTGTCGCCGTTGGAGTAGAGCAGCACCTGCGGCGTAAGCTCGGGTTTCGCCTTGGCGTCGAGCACGATGGCGCGGCCCTCGATCACGATCTGCAGCCCGAGGCCGGCGGGCAGCGTGCGAGGCTTGAGCAGATCGTCGTTGGGATCCTTCATCCACAGCGATTGGCGCGGGTTGTAGCGCACCACCTGGTAGCCGGTCTTGGTGCAGTACAGGCCGTATTCGACCGTCTGCAGCTCGCCGCGTTCGCGCACGTAGTCGATGATGGCCGAAAGCCGGTCGCGCTCGTTCTCGAGCTGGGTGTCGCTCTTGCCCGTGCCGAACGCGATGATGGCGCCGCTGGTGAGCACGCCGATGATCACGATCACGACCAGCAGCTCGACCAGCGTGAAGCCGCGTGCCGAGCGCACGGGCATGGTTACTGTTCCAGATTCCAGTTGCCGATGTCCGCGTCGTACTTCTCGCCGCCCGGTTTGCCATCGGCGCCCAGCGAATACAGATCGTAGTCGGTGCCGTGGGTGCCCGGGTTGGCATACTGGTAGTCGTGCTTCCACGGATCCTTCTTGACCTGCTTCTGCTGCAGGTAGCCGCCTTCACGCCAGTTGGTGATGGTGGAATCGTCGGGTTTTTCCACCAGCGCCTTGAGGCCCTGCTCGGTGGTGGGATAGACGAAATTGTCGAGCTTGTAGAGCGTGAGGCCGGTGGCGATGGCCTGGATGTCCTGCTTGGCGGAGGCGACCCGCGCGTCGTCGACGCGTCCCAGGATCTGCGGAAAGACCGCGGCGGCCAGCAGGCCGATGATGATCACCACCACCATGATCTCGATCAGCGTGAAGCCGCGCTGGGCTGGTCTTGAGCCGTCGTGTGGAGTATTCATGTGATTGAAGCCTGTGGCGGGCAGCCGTTGGGAATCAGGCCCGGAATCATAACAAACGGACGTGTCCATGACTGACAAGCGGGCGGGGCGAGGGTTCCCGTCTCTGAACTGCGACGGTCATTACGCACTGTGCCTGCTGGCGCTGCTGGCGGCGCTGTGGCTGATCGAACTGCTGGTCGGCCCGCAGCGCGCGGCGTGGTATTACGATCGTCCCGCGCTCCTGCACGGTGAAGCGTGGCGGCTGCTGAGCGCGCACTTCGTGCACCTGGGTCCCCTGCACACGCTGCTCAACAGCGCGGGCCTGGTGCTGCTGTGGGTGTTGTACGCGCGCACGCTGCCGTTGTGGCAGTGGCTGCTGGTGAGCCTGGGTTCGATGGCGGCCATCGATGCGGGACTGTGGTGGCTGGATCCCCAGGTGGAGTGGTACGCCGGCGCGTCGGGCTGGCTGCACGGCGTTCTGGCCGCGGGCGCCGTGCTCACGTTGTGGCGCGAGCGCAGCTGGAGCGCGTCGCTGATGGTCGGGGTGCTGGCGCTCAAGCTCACCGTGGAGCAGCTGCGGGGCGACAGCGTGGTGGCCGAGGGGTTGCCGGTGCTGGTGCAGGCACACCTGTACGGCGCCGTGGGTGGCCTGTTCACCGCGCTGTGCTTGGCGCGCACGCGCCAGCGGCTATAATCCGCGCGGCCTTTTGCGCCGCGGTTCCGGAGAGAGTCTGCAATGACGGTGGCATTCGTGTTTCCCGGCCAGGGGTCGCAGTCGGTCGGCATGCTGGCGGACTTCGCCGGCGCGTTCCCCGTGGTGCGCGGCTGCTTCGAGGAAGCCTCCGCCGCGCTCGGCTACGATCTCTGGCAGCTGTGCAGCCAGGGACCCGAGGCGCAACTCAACAGCACCGAATTCACGCAGCCGGCGATGCTCTGCGCCGGAATCGCGGTGTGGCGCGCCTGGGACGCGCAGGGCGGCCCCGCGCCGGACATCGTCTCGGGACACAGCCTGGGCGAATTCACGGCGCTGGTGTGCGCGGGTGCGATGGATTTCGCCGCCGCGCTGCGGCTGGTGCGATTCCGCGGGCGCGCCATGCAGGAAGCCGTGCCGACGGGCACGGGCGCCATGGCGGCGATCCTGGGGCTCGAGGATGCCGTCGTGGTCGACGTGTGCCGCGAAGCGGCGGCGGGCGAAGTCGTGGAAGCGGTGAACTACAATTCGCCAGGGCAGATCGTGATCGCGGGCCACGCCACGGCGGTGACGCGCGCCATGGCGCTGGCGAAGGCCCGCGGTGCGCGCCGCGCGTTGCCACTGCCGGTGAGCGTGCCTTCCCACTCCAGTCTCATGCTCGGCGCGGCCGAACGGCTGCGCGTGGAGCTCGATGCCGTCGAGGTGCGCGCGCCGCGCGTTCCCTACCTGAGCGCGGTCGACGCCACGCTGCACAGCGACCCGGCCGACATCCGCGCCACGCTGGTGCGCCAGCTCGCGAGTCCCGTGCGCTGGACCGCCACCGTGCAGGCGCTGGTGTCCGGCGGAGCGAGCTGGCTGCTCGAGTGCGGGCCGGGTGCGGTGCTGACCGGACTGAACCGCCGCATCGAAAAGCGCGAGGGATTGAGCTGCGTGGCGCTGGAAAACACCGCGGCGCTGCAGTCCACGGTGACGGCCTGCCAAGGGCATGACCAGGGAGCATGAAGCATGTTGACGAATGAAGTGGCGCTGGTCACCGGTGCGTCGCGCGGCATCGGCCGCGCGGTGGCGGAGGCGCTGGCGCGCGAAGGCGCCACCGTGATCGGCACCGCCACTTCCGCCGAGGGCGCCGCCAGCATCACGCAGTGGCTCGAGGCCGGCGGCTGGCAGGGTCGCGGCGCGCTGTACAACGCGCAGGATCCGGCCTCGACCGACGCGCTCATGGAAGATCTCGCCGCGCACGAGGGCCTGCCCACGGTGCTGGTGAACAACGCCGGGGTCACACGCGACACGCTGGTGTTGCGCATGAAGCAGGAAGACTGGGACCAGGTACTGGACATCAACCTGGGCGCCGTGTTCCGTCTCACCAAGGCCTGCCTCAAGCGCATGCTCAAGGAACGGCGTGGACGCATCATCAACCTGAGTTCCGTGGTGGGCGCGACCGGCAACGCCGGGCAGGCGCATTACTCGGCGGCCAAGGCGGGGCTGGTCGGCCTGACCAAATCGCTCGCGAAGGAGCTCGGTTCGCGCAACATCACGGTGAATGCCGTGGCGCCCGGCTTCATCGAAACCGACATGACGCGCAAGTTGACCGACGAATACCGTACCGCCTATCAGGCGCAGATTCCGCTCGGACGCTTCGGCGCCGTCGAAGATGTGGCCCACGCCGTGGTGTATCTGGCCTCGCCGCAGGCCGGCTATGTGACCGGCCAAACCCTGCACGTAAACGGCGGTATGTACATGAATTAGAAGTGGTTTTTACCGTTCCGGGCGCGCGCTGGCGGTGCGTTCGACGTTCCCCTACAATACGCCGCCCGGTTGGCCGCCTCGGCACGGCCCGGGTCGAAGACAGTTTTTTATGTCACTCCGCTTCAAGAGGGTCTTAAGAGGATGAGCTCCGTAGAACAACAGGTTAAAGCGATCGTTGCCGAGCAGCTGGGCGTCAAGGCCGAACAGGTCACCAACGCCGCGTCGTTCGTCGATGACCTGGGGGCCGACTCCCTGGATACGGTCGAACTCGTCATGGCGCTGGAAGAAGAGTTCGAGATCGAAATTCCCGACGAAGACGCAGAGAAGATCACCACGGTGCAGCAAGCCATCGACTACATCAGCGAGCGTCGCAAGGCCTGAGGCGTTGGCCTTCCCGGCCGGGAAACTCTCCAGGGGTCCTCGCAAGTGAGCAAGCGCCGAGTCGTCGTCACGGGACTGGGAATCGTCTGTCCCGTGGGCGGCAACGTCGCGGACGCCTGGAGCGCGTTGCTGCGTGGTGAAAGCGGCATCGGTCCCATCACCCGCTTCGACGCCAGCGCGTTCCCCGTGCGGTTCGCGGGTGCGGTGCGCGGCTTCGACATCGACCAGTACCTCACGCACAAGGAAGCACGCCGCATGGATCCGTTCATGCACTACGGCGTCGCGGCCGGCGTGCAGGCGGTCGCGGATGCGGGCCTGGATTTCAGCAAGCTGGATCCGGAGCGCTGTGGTGCCATCACCGGCGCCGGCATCGGCGGCCTCGGCACCATCGAGGACGAACACAGCGCCTGGCTGAATGGCGGCCCGCGCAAGATCTCCCCGTTCTACATTCCGGCCTCGATCATCAACATGCTCTCCGGCCATCTCTCGATCCGCTTCGGGCTCAAGGGCCCGAACCTCGGCGTGGTGACCGCGTGCACGACCTCCACGCATGCGCTGGGCCTCGCGCTGCGCACCATCCAGTACGGCGATGCGGACCTCGTGCTGGCCGGCGGCGCGGAGATGGCCACCACGCCCACGGGCGTCGGCGGCTTCGCGCAGGCCAAGGCGCTCTCCCACCGCAACGATTCGCCACAGACCGCGAGCCGGCCGTGGGACCTGACGCGCGACGGGTTCGTGCTCGGCGACGGCGGCGGCATGATGGTGCTGGAAGAATACGAGCACGCGCAACGGCGCGGCGCGCGCATCTACTGCGAACTGGTGGGTTTCGGCATGAGTGGCGATGCGCATCACATCACCTCGCCGCTGGAAGACGGCGATGGCGCACGGCGCTCGATGCTGGCCGCGCTCAAGGACGCGTCGCTGAATGCCGAACAGGTGCAGTACCTCAACGCGCATGCCACCTCCACGCCGCTCGGCGACAAGGCCGAAACCGTCGCGATGAAGCGCACGTTCGGCGACTGGGCCTACCGTCTGGCGGTGAATTCCACCAAGTCGATGACCGGACACCTGCTGGGCGCGGCGGGCGTGGTGGAGGCGATCTTCAGCGTGCTGGCGATCCGCGACCAGGTGTCGCCGCCGACCATCAACCTGCACACGCCGGATCCGGAGTGCGACCTGGACTTCGTGCCCAACGAAGCCCGCCAGATGAAAATCGACGTTGCCATGTCGAACTCGTTCGGCTTCGGCGGCACCAACGGCACGCTGATCTTCCGCCGTCTGGGCCATTGAGCGCGGCCTACGCCCGCCGCCGTGACTGACCACGGCCCGCTGATCGTCGATGTGGAGTGCGCGAGCCACGCGTTGCGCTGGCTGGCCTGCCGCCACGCCACCGAGTTTCCGGTGCTGCTCGACAGCGCGGCGCAGGGACCGCTGGGGCGCTACAGCGTGCTGGCGGCCTTTCCCACCGGAACCCTCACCCTGGATCACCACGGACAACTCGTGTCGCGTGGGTTGGCACCGGCGATGGCGGCCAGGTCATCGAATTCGAATGCGGGCGCCGCCTTCCTTGCGGCGCTGGATGAGGGCTGGCGGACGGCGGCCCCGGCCGCCACCAGCGAGGCAGGGCAACCGCCCTTCACCGGTGGCTGGATGGTCTACTTGGGCTACGAAATGGCGGGCGGCATCGAACCCCGGCTGGAACTGCCAGCCGCCACGCACTCGCCGGTGGCCTGCGCCTGGCGCGTGCCCGCGGCGCTGGTGTTCGACCACGCAGCGCAGCGTTGCCAGGCCGTGGTCGAGCGCGCGCACCCATCGCTCCTGCCCCGACTGCTCGCGCGGCTGCAGGAAGCCCGGCGCGCCGGGCTGCCAGGACCGGAGGCCTTCAGGGTCGTCGCTACGCTGGAAGAGGAACCCGAGCTGTACCTGGAGCGCGTTCGGCGCGCGCAACAGTTCATCCGCGCCGGCGACATCTACCAGGCCAACCTGTCGCGCGGCTGGCAGGTGCGGTTGGCACCGGGCGTGGATGCGGGCGCGGTGTATGAGAGCCTGCGGCGCCACAATCCCGCGCCGTTCGCCGCGCTGGCGCGGCTGGGCACGACGAGCCTGCTGTGTTCCTCGCCGGAACGTCTCGTCAGCGTGCGCGGCGATCGCATCGCCACGCGCCCCATCGCCGGGACGCGGCCGCGCAGCGGGCAGCCGCAGCGCGAATCCGGCGAGCTCAGCGAACTCATCGGCCATCCCAAGGAACGCGCCGAGCACGTGATGCTCATCGATCTGGAGCGCAACGATCTGGGCAAATTGTGCCAGCCGGGCACGGTGCAGGTGGATGAGTTCATGGCGCTGGAGAGCTACGCGCACGTGCACCACATCGTGTCGAATGTCAGCGGGCGGCTGCGCAGCGGCGTGAGTCCCGCGACGGTGTTGCGCGCGGTGTTCCCGGGCGGCACCATTACCGGCGTGCCCAAATTCCGCTGCATGCAGCTCATCGGCGAGCTGGAGGGCGCGCCGCGTGGCGCGTATACCGGCGCACTGGGTTATCTCGGCCACGACGGCTCGATGGACTTCAACATCCTGATCCGCAGCCTGACGCTGGACGGCGCCGAGGTGCGGTTTCGCGCCGGCGCCGGCATCGTCGCCGACTCGGATCCGGGACGGGAACTGGAGGAGACCCGTGCCAAGGCGCGCGGCCTGCTGCGCGCGCTGGGAGTGACGACCTGAACGCACCGCTCGCCGGGGCCCCGCTGCTGTGGGTGGATGGCCAGCCCGCGACCTCCGTGCCCGCGCTGGATCGCGGCCTGCAGTTCGGCGATGGCGTGTTCGAGACGCTGCGCTGTGAGGACGCGCAGCCGCTGTGGCTGGAAGAGCATTTGCAGCGCCTGCGCACGGGCTGCCTGCGGCTGGGCATCGACTGGCAGCAGGAGCGCGCCGCGCGCAACGAGTTGCTGGCCGCGGCGGCGCACGCGCCGCGCGGGCTGCTCAAGCTGATCGTGACGCGCGGGGATGCGCGCGCCCGCGGCTATGCGCCCCAGGGCGACGAACGCTGCCGGCGTATACTGTTGCGCTACGAGCTGGACCGGTCAGCGCAGTCCACGGCGCCGCTGCGCGTCGGCCTGTCCACCGTGCCGCTGGCGGAGAATCCGCGGCTGGCGGGCATCAAGCACCTCAACCGGCTGGAGCAGGTGCTGGCCCAGCAGGAAGCGCGGCAGGAGGGCTGGGACGAAGCGCTCATGTGCACCTGCGCGGGCCAGCTCATCTCGGGCAGCATGAGCAATGTGTGGCTGTGGCTGCACGGCAGGCTGGTGACGCCGGCGCTGGATGCGGCCGGCGTGGCCGGCGTGACGCGGCGGGTGGTGCTGGCGCGCGCGGCCCGGACGGGCACCGCGGTGGTGGTGCGCACGGTGGCGCGCACGGAAGTGCAGGACGCCAGCTCGATCTATCTCAGCAATGTGCGGCTGGGACTGGTGCCGGTGGCCGATCTTGCCGGACGCGCGCTCGCGCCGCATCCGCAGCTGGAGGCCTTGCGCAGGGGATTGGATGCTGAAACTGCTTAGATTCCTGTTGCTGTCCGTCGTCGTGGTGGCTGGCCTCGCGGCCTGGGGCTGGTGGCAGTCCGGCCAGGCACTGCAGCGCGCGCTGCCGCTCACCACGGCCGATACCTTCGTGGTGCCGCCGGGCAGCGGCCTGCGCGCGGTGCTCGGCTCGCTGGCGCAACGGCGCCTGCTGCAGCAGCCGCGACTGATCGAATGGCGCGTGCGAGCCGGCGGCGAGCCCTTGCTGATGCACGCGGGGCGCTACGCGCTCGCGCCCGGCATGACACTCGCGCAGCTGCTGGCCAACATCGCCAGCGGGCAGGTGATCCTCGCGCAGCTCACCATCCCCGAGGGTTGGACCTTCGCGCAGATGCGCGCGCTGCTGGAGGCCGCGCCCGGCTTGACACACGAGTTCAAGGGCCTGGGCACGGCCGCCCTGATGGAAAAGCTCGGCCACGCGGGCGTCAACCCGGAAGGCCGTTTCTTTCCCGATTCCTACCGGTTCGCCGACGGCAGTTCCGAGCGCGTGGTCTACCAGCTCGCGTTCGAGCGCATGCAGCGCGAGCTGGCCAGTGCCTGGGCATCGCGTGCGCCCGACCTGCCGCTGAAGACGCCCGAGGAGGCGCTCACGCTCGCGTCCATCGTCGAGAAGGAAACCGGCCGCGCCGATGAGCGTGGCCTGGTGGCGGCGGTGTTCGTGAACCGGCTGAAGCTCGGCATGCGGCTGCAGTCGGATCCCACCGTGATCTACGGCCTGGGCGAGAGCTACGATGGCGATATCCGCACCCGCGATCTGCGTACCGACACGCCCTACAACAGCTACACGCGCGAGGGCCTGCCGCCCACGCCGATCTGCCTGCCCGGCGCGGCCTCGCTGCACGCCGCGCTGCATCCTGACACCAGCCAGGCGTTGTACTTCGTGGCCACCGGCGCGGGCGACGGCCGCCACCATTTCTCGGTGACGTACGCCGAGCACGAGCAGGCGCTGGCCCGTTACCTGCGCCGCATCGGCTTCACGCCCAAATGAACGCGCCGGCGCATTCGCACGCGGGCGGACGCTTCATCACGCTGGAAGGCGTGGAAGGCGCCGGCAAGTCCACCGTGATCAGCGCACTCGAGGGCTGGCTGCGGGCGCAGGGCAGGCGCGTGCAGCGTACGCGCGAACCCGGCGGGACGCCGCTGGCGGAACAGCTGCGCGAGCTGCTGCTGCAGCGGGGCAGCGAGCAGATCAACCCGGCGGCCGAAACGCTGTTGATGTTCGCGGCCCGTGCGGTGCACGTGGACACGCTGATCCGGCCGGCGGTGCAGGCCGGCGCCTGGGTGCTGTGCGATCGCTTCACCGACGCGACGCGCGCCTACCAGGGCGCGGGTCGTGGCCTGGAGCGCGCCTGGATCGACGATCTGGAGCAGCGCGTGCTGGGCGGCCTCAGGCCCGATCGCACGTTGCTGTTCGACCTGCCCGTGGCGCTGGGGCTGGCGCGTGCCGCGGCGCGCGCCGCCCGGCCGGACCGCTTCGAATCCGAGCGCGTGGAATTCTTCGAGCGGGTGCGCGCGTGTTACCTGGCGCTGGCCGCGGACGAACCGCAGCGCTTCCGCGTGCTCGACGCCGCGCGGCCCTTGCCCGAGGTCATCGCCGCGGCCCAGCAGGCGCTGGCGGACCTGTGAACATTCCCTGGCTCAAGACCCAGTGCGAGCAGCTCCT
>Ga0335083_10005761_pt1 | contig 15604 bp, 11 predicted proteins | sample Lox_Sample_42_FD_206716 | JGI IMG/M metagenome (GOLD analysis project Ga0335083, IMG submission 206716) | Soil microbial communities from Loxahatchee National Wildlife Refuge, Florida, United States - Lox_Sample_4.2 | ecosystem: Environmental > Terrestrial > Soil > Wetlands | place: USA... | reverse complement strand
GATCTCTCAACCAGATTATGGAGAACAGGCATTGGAAATAGCTGACCGCCTGATATTATCAGGTGCACTAGACGTCGTAGTTATAGATTCTGTTGCGGCCCTGGTGCCAAAGGGTGAATTGGAAGGTGAAATGGGCGATAGTAAAATGGGACTTCAGGCACGCTTAATGTCACAGGCACTTAGAAAGCTAACGGCTACTATCAGCAAAACAAACACCATTTGCATATTTATAAACCAATTGAGGGAAAAAATAGGTGTTATGTTTGGTAATCCCGAAACCACTACAGGAGGAAATGCCTTGAAATTTTATGCTTCCGTACGCCTCGATATCCGCAGGATGGCCCAAATTAAAGATGGGGAAGAAGCAATTGGTAACCGGGTAAAAGTGAAGGTTGTAAAGAATAAAGTAGCGCCGCCTTTCCGGAGTGCTGAGTTTGATATTGTTTTCGGAGAAGGTATTTCCAAAATGGGCGAAATTATAGATATGGGTGTAGAGCTGAATATTATACAAAAAAGCGGAAGCTGGTTCAGCTATAATAATGATAAGCTGGGACAGGGAAGGGATACAGTAAAACAGTTATTGCACGATAATCCCGAACTGTCGACGGAAATCGAAGGTAAGATCAGGGAGAAAATCAAAGAGATGCAAGCTATATAGCTGATAACTATACAATTACGGGTTAGTAAACAATGGGTCCTGCTTACGCGGGACCTTATTTTTGGGGGCTTATATGTGTAGGAAAGAATACTGGAAGGCCTAAAAATAACAAAGGGGTCAGAATAGATATTCAACCCCGTTTTAAAATCCAATATCCTATGAAAAACCAAGATAAAGATAATAGGAATGATCCAATTCTGCAATACCTCGGGCTTAAATTTATTTAAATGGGGTATCCTAGTTTTTAACCAGTTGTTCCGAAATTATCCTGTTGCTTTCTTTGTCAGCAATCTTTAAAACATAGACCCCTTTTTCCAGGGATGCTGTATTGACTATTTGCAGACCGGGTGCAATCTGCTTGTTTAACCTGGTTGAGCCGGCAGCATCGATAATATCAATATCTATATTATGGCTGGTCCGGATAATAAGTAGTTTATCGACTGGATTAGGATAAAATTTAAAATCAACAGAAGCAGATAAATTGACCTGACTTACTTTCGAATAAACAGACTTGCCCGACTTGCTGATATATTTAATACGGTAAAAATCGCTTCCATTATAAGGTGAATTATCAATCAGTGCATATCCGGTAATGGTATCTGATATTTTCAGAGCTCCGACCGTTTCAAAATGATCACCATCAACACTTCTTTCCACTACAAAATAATCCCCATCAGCATTATTGTTTGTCATTTTCCATTGCAATTCTACATTGCCGGTATTCTTTAAAACGCAAGAAAAATCAGAAAAGGTAAACGCTTCATCTTTTTGCAGTGGAGCCTGACCTGATACAGGATCAGTGGCCTGTTGTGCGAGGGAGGCGTAAGTCCCAAGTAAAGCAATTGAGATAATCAAACAAAACTTATTCATAGAAAAATGGGTGGTAAGAAAAGATTAAATTTTTTACAAATTCCATGCCGAGCTGCAAAACGTTACCAAAAGAGCATTATTTTTTTATTGCTGTTATAGTCTTCTTAAATAAAACTACATTAACTTTTAGCCAATTAATACAATTCCAATATGCAAATTCATACTATGGGCAGCAGTAAACGCATTGCCATGGTTGCACACGATAACAAGAAAAATGAACTAATCGAGTGGGCAGTTTACAACAAAAATGCATTGTCAAAGCACCGGCTGTTTGCGACAGGAACTACAGGCAAGTTGCTGGAAAAAGAACTCGGTTTGCAAATAACCAAATACCTTAGTGGTCCGTTAGGTGGTGACCAGCAGATTGGAGCCCGCATTGCGGAACGAAAAATTGACGTACTGATTTTTTTCTGGGACCCGATGGAAGCGCAGCCTCACGATCCTGATATTAAGGCCCTGTTGCGGCTAGGTGTTGTCTGGAATATCCCCATCGCCTGCGATCGCGCGACTGCTGATTTTCTGCTGACCTCTCCGCTTATGTTTGAAGAGTACCGGGTGATAATACCGGATTATAATCAATACCTCAAACGCCCTCAAAGATGAAAATTGAATTGTCTTCCTGGAATCAGGACGATATCTTCTTTCTGACGCAATATGCCAATAATCCTAATGTATGGAATACTTTAAGGGACTCCTTTCCTCATCCTTACACTCAAAAAAATGCAGAAGAATGGATTGCGTTAAATATTTACTCAAATCCTGTGACTAATTTTTCAATCAGGGTTGACGGAATAGTAACAGGAGCAGCTGGCTTTATACTCAAATCGGATGTTTACCGGAAAAATGCAGAAATCGGATATTGGCTGGGCGAGCCCTATTGGAGAAAAGGAATAGCGACTGAAGCCATTCATCAACTGGTAACATTTATCTTTTCAAACTTTGATATAGTCCGTATTTATGCAGAAGTGTTTTCGAACAATCCTGCTTCAATGAAAGCATTGCAAAAAAATGGATTTCATGAGGAAGCCATTCATCGTAATGCAATCACCAAAAACAATCTGCTACTGGATGCTCATATCTGGGTAAAATTTAGACCTGGGATATGAAATCGTTTTCTTTTGTTAATTTTAAATATCCCCTCAATATATTATGCCGTGAAGATTGATTTAAACTATTTTATTGAAAAAACTGCTACCATATTTACTGCGGATAACAGCGGGCTTAATTGGGTTAGTCCTGATCTTATATATCGTAGTGTGGGTTTATGTATCCTATCACAAGCAGTCCATACTGCAACATTTTAAAAAAGAAATAAATAAGCGCATCAATGGTGAATTGTCGATTGGAGACATGGACTTCAGCTTTTTTCATGAATTCCCCAAAGTTTCCATTGGCTTATATAAAATAGTTTTACGTGACAGCCTATGGGAGCAACATCATCATGACCTATTACAAGCAGAAAAAGTATTTATCAGTCTGAATCCATTGAAACTTTTTTCCAGTACACTATCAGTCGACCAAATAAGTTTTGAAAATGCCTCTGCTTACTTCTTTACTGATTCAACAGGTTATTCCAATACGGCTTTCTTGCGTCCACAATCATCTTCTTCAAAGAAAGAATCAGGTTTTTTACCATCTATAAAAATTAAGGATTCTAAAATTTTTATAGAAAAACTGGACCGGCACAAATTTTTCAGTTTTGAAATTAAAAAAGTAAATGTTGATGTAAAAGATAAAGAGATTGAAAAAGCCATGTTACTCAATATCGATCTGTCGGCGTTGATTCACAACTTGGCATTCAATACAAAAAATGGGAGTTTTTTAGAAGAAAAAACAGTATCCGGAAAGATAAATGTAAAATTTAACCCGGGAACTAAAATTCTTCAATTTGAAAACATAAGGCTCCAGATAGATCATCATCCTTTTGTACTTGCAGGAAAATTTTTTTTGGATGAAATTCCAGCTCTCTTTACTCTACAGCTGCAAACGGAAAACATTGAATATAGCAACATAACAAAACTTCTTTCCCCTAACATCCGGACAAAAATGGATCAATATACTATGTCTGGGAAAATTCCATTTATCAAAGCCTCGCTGGATGGAACCGATCCCGAAAACAGGACTCCATTGATTCGTATCAATATGAACGTCAAACAAAATAATATTACAACACCGGTTGGCATTTTCGATTCTGCTTCTTTTTCTGGAAGTTTTACTAATGAATGGAAGCGCGGAGATGATCACAACGATAAAAACTCGGCCATTTTATGTAAATTTTTTTCTGCTAATTGGCAGGATATAAAGATCAAATCAGACAGCGTATCAATTGCTAATCTGATTCATCCCATCCTTAGCTGTGATTTACATTCGGATTTTAATTTAAAAGCTATCAATCATTTAACTGATGACGAAACCATTGAGTTTACAAAGGGGAAAGGAAAATTTTTTATTAAATACAAGGGGCCGATTCAGGAGAATGATACTGCTGAAAAAAGTATAACCGGGACTGTTGATCTGGATTCGGCTTCTATAAATTATCTGCCAAGGAATTTTTTACTGACGAATTGTATCGGCAGAATCCGTTTGAAGGATAAGGATATGATCATCGATCAGCTGAAAGCACATGCGGGCAGCAGTGAACTCATCATGAATGGAGCGCTTAAGAATATTTTTTCATATTTAGATAAAAATGAAGAAAAAATAAAGCTAGACTGGACCATCAACTCTCCAAAAATAAATTTGAATGATTTCATTTCTTTTTTAAAGAAGAAAACAACGGAGACTGAAAAAAAGAAAAGAAAAATACTATTTACAAAAACTGTTTCTCAAATTATGAGCGGACTGAATGATGGTGTGGTTCACCTTCAGTTGAAGACAAATCAACTGATATATAAGAAATTCTCGGCGACAAATGTAGCAGGAAACATAATATTAAACAATGATCAGATGGAACTGAAAGACGGAACTCTTGTAGATGCAGACGGGGTATTAAAAATAAGCGGTTCTGTTACAAATGATGAAAGGAATAGTATTTGGATTTTGAGATCACAAATGAACAAAATAGATATTAACAGATTGTTTTTGGCTTTTAATGATTTTGGACAGAAAGGAATCACTCACCAAAATTTGAAAGGCATACTGAATGCTGATATTAGCATGAGCGGGATGATTACTGATAGAGCAGAAATCATCCCAAATAGTTTAATAGGTACGGCGGATTTTGCCATTACAGATGGAGAATTAATAGGGTTTGAACCCGTTCAAAAGATTTCTGACGTCGTTTTCAAAAAAAGAGATTTTTCTGACATTCATTTTGCTGAACTAAAAGATAAATTGGATATAAACGGAGCCAAAATAAAAGTAAACAGGATGGAAATTCGATCGGATATGATGACGATGTTTGTCGAAGGTTATTATAATATGGATGGCAAGGGAACAGATATGAGCATCCAGATTCCTCTAAATAATTTGAAAGCAAAAAAGAATGATGAACTGATCAATCAGGGCATACACAGTAAAACCGGTGTCAGTATACGCTTACGCGCCCAAACGGGAGAAGATGGAAAATTAAAAATAAGCTGGGATCCTTTTAAAAAAGCTTTAAAGGCAAAAAACAAAACATGAAGGATCTTTTTATCCTTTCTCAATTCCCTAAACATTCACATTGTATATTGAAGTTTCAGTTTTAATTTTACTGTCCTTGAAAAAAAATTTATAATGGATTTTAAACTTCAGTCTTCATACGAACCAGCTGGTGATCAACCGGAAGCCATCCGGCAACTGACTGAAGGCATTCTTCAGGGTGAGAAATACCAGACCCTTCTTGGCGTGACGGGTTCAGGAAAAACATTCACAATTGCCAATGTCATTCAAAATGTGCAGAAACCTACACTGGTGCTGACTCATAATAAAACCCTGGTAGCTCAATTGTATGGAGAATTCAAACAATTCTTCCCGGATAATGCGGTTGGGTATTTTGTTTCCTATTATGATTATTACCAGCCTGAAGCGTATATGCCTGTCAGTGATATCTATATTGAAAAGGACTTATCCATCAATGAAGAATTGGACAGATTAAGATTACATGCAACAACAGAATTGCTGAGTGGAAGAAGAGATATTATTGTGGTTGCTTCGGTAAGCTGTATTTATGGAATTGGGAATCCTGAAGAATTTGAAAACGGCATCATCAGAATAAGAGAGGGTCAGACAATTTCACGCCAGGGGTTTTTACATTCATTGGTCAATTCATTGTATAACCGGACCCAGGATGAATTTAAAAGAGGAAATTTTCGGGTGAAGGGTGATACAGTCGATATCAATCTTCCTTATGTGGATTTTGGTTACCGCGTTACCTTTTTTGGAGATCAAATTGAAGAAATTGAAAGCTTCGACGTGCATAGCGGAAAACGTATCGGGAGAATGCCCAACGCAGCCATTTTTCCCGCCAATCTGTATCTCGCTCCGAAAGATATGATACAACAAATTATTTATGAAATACAGGATGAAATGGCATCGCAGGCAGCTTATTTTAAAAGCAATGGCAAATTCATTGAAGCGCAGCGTTTAAGTGAAAGAGTAAATTATGATATGGAGATGTTGCGTGAGCTGGGTTATTGCAATGGAGTAGAAAATTATTCCCGTTTTTTTGACAGAAGAAAACCTGGTGCGAGACCATTCTGTTTATTGGATTATTTCCCAAAGGATTTCCTCTGCATAATTGATGAAAGTCATCAGACCATTCCTCAGGTGAGTGGGATGTACGGGGGAGATAGAAGTCGAAAACTCATATTAGTAGATTATGGATTTCGTCTTCCTTCAGCATTAGATAATCGACCCCTGAATTTTCATGAATTTGAATCAATGGTCAACCAAAGCATTTTCGTTTCTGCGACTCCCGGAGATTATGAACTGGAAAAAACAGAAGGTGTGGTGATCGAGCAGGTCGTGCGGCCTACCGGATTACTTGATCCTCCAATTGAAATCCGCCCAAGTACCAATCAGATCGATGATTTGCTGGATGAGATCGACAAAAGAGTAAATAAAGGTGACCGTGTTTTGGTAACCACCTTAACCAAACGCATGGCTGAAGAAATGGATAAATATCTTCATCGGATCAATATCAAATCAAAATATATTCATAGCGAGGTCGACACTTTGGAAAGAGTTGAAATATTAAGACAGTTGAGATTAGGGGAGATTGATGTGTTGGTTGGCGTAAATTTATTGAGAGAAGGGTTGGATCTTCCAGAAGTTTCATTGGTTGCCATCCTCGACGCGGATAAAGAGGGGTTTCTCCGCAATGAAAAATCATTGACACAAACTGCGGGCCGCGCTGCAAGAAATGTAGATGGTTTGGTTATTTTTTATGCAGATAGCATGACAGAAAGCATGCAGCGTACAATTGATGAAACAAGCCGGCGTCGTGAAAAGCAAATTGCTTATAATATCGAACACAATATCATACCTAAAACCATAAAAAAATCAAAACAGCAGATATTTGCACAGACTTCAGTGCTGGATATTAAAGGTTATGATCCTAAAAATCCATATGCTATCGCTCCCGATGAGGACCTTGTAACGGTAGCTGCGGAAGAACAGGAAGATTTCAAAACAATTCCCCAGATGGAAAAAGCTATTGCAAGAATAAAAAAGGAAATGGAAAAAGCAGCGAGAGACCTGGACTTTATGGAAGCTGCACGACTAAGAGACAATATGTTTGCATTGCAAAAAAAGCTGGAAGAAATGAAGAAATAATCCGATATCCAAAGATCGCGGGTCAGAAATCGGACATCACAAAATCGAATTAGCCTAAAAAAATTTATGAAAAAGAAATTATTTCTCCTCGATGCCTTTGCCTTGATTTTTCGCGCGTATTATGCACTTATCCGCAATCCGCGAATTACATCAAAAGGAAAAAATACAAATGCACAATTCGGATTCACGAATACCCTCGTCGAGCTGATCAATAATCAACAACCTTCCCATATGGCCGTATGTTTCGATACAGAAGCTCCAACGGAAAGGCACACCGATTTTACTGATTACAAAGCCAACCGGCAGGATGCCCCTGAAGATTTATTAATTGCTATTCCCGATATTAAACGCATCATTAAAGGCTTCAATATTCCCATTATGGAATTAGATGGCTTTGAAGCAGATGATGTAATTGGCACATTAAGTAAACAGGCTGCTCAGGCTGGATATGAAGTATTCATGGTAACTCCGGATAAAGATTATGGACAATTGGTGAGCGATCAGATAAAAATATACAAACCCGGTTACCAGGGAGGCGAAGTGGAAATCATCGGGCCAAAAGAAGTAACTGAGAAATGGAATATTAAAGAGATTTCTCAGGTCATTGATATTTTGGGATTGATGGGCGATGCTGTCGATAATATTCCAGGTATCCCCGGAATAGGAGAAAAAACGGCAGCCAAATTATTGGCAGAATACAATACCCTGGAAAATGTAGTAGCCAATGCTGAAAATATAAAAGGAGCATTGGGTGAAAAGGTGAGAGCAGGAAAAGATCTTGCGATCATGAGCAAAAAATTAGCTACTATTATAACCAATGTCCCTGTCCAGTTCCATGAAGAAGATTTCAAATTGAAAGAATGGAATAAAGAAGCTTTGAAGGAAATATTCGGTGAATTGGAATTCAGAACTCTGGCAAAAAGAATTTTGGGAGAAGAAATTATCGCGACAAATGGTCAACCATCTCTACCTGCAGGAATACAACAGGATCTTTTTGGAAATGTTGTTGAAAAAACGAGTAAAAAAGTTGAAAATGAAGAGGAGGAAACTGAACCTATAGGTCTTAAAGCAAGCAAAAATATTTCAAATACAAATCATAAATATGTTGCTGTTGTAACTGAAGAAGAAATAAAAGACCTGATTAAAGAATTATCCGCACAAACAGAAATCTGCTTTGATACGGAAACAACAGGCATCGATGCCAATGATGTGGATCTGGTGGGACTTAGTTTTGCGTATACTCCAACAGAAGCATACTATATCCCCTGTCCTGCCGACCAGCAAGTCACAAAAAAAATACTGGATCATTTTGGACCTCTTTTCAAAGACGATAAAAAAACCTGGATAGGACAAAACGTAAAATATGATTTGTTGGTATTGAAATGGTATGGCGTTGAATTAAAGGGAAAAATATTCGATACCATGCTGGCGCATTATGTTATTGAACCTGATGGAAAAAGAGGGATGGATTATTTGAGTGCACAATACCTCGGTTATGAGCCGGTTCATATTGAGGAACTGATTGGGAAAAAGGGAAAGGGACAGGGTAATATGCGGGATGTTGAATTGGAAAAAATAAAGGATTATGCTGCAGAAGATGCTGATATCACTTTACAGTTGAAAAATGTATTTACACCTCTTTTAAAAAAGAAAGAAGTGGAACGTGTCTTTAATGAAGTAGAGAATCCATTGGTGAAGGTTCTTACAGATATGGAATTTGAGGGAATAAAAATTGACAATGATTTTCTGAAAGAATATTCGAAACAATTGGAAAATGAATCAAAGTTGGCCGAAGAAAATGTATACAAACAGGCCGGAGTCCGGTTCAATATTTCATCTCCTAAACAATTGGGCGAAGTGTTGTTCGAAAAACTGCAATTAGATCCCAAAGCAAAAAAGACAAAAACCGGGCAATATGCCACCGGTGAAGATGTATTGATCAAACTTTCGCATCAGAATAAAATTGTAGACGATATCCTTGCTTATCGTGAACTGACAAAATTAAAATCAACTTATGTCGATGCGCTACCTGGAATGATTAACCGAAAAACAGGTCGTGTTCATACTACCTATGCACAGGCTGTGGCTGTTACCGGAAGACTGGCCAGTAATAATCCCAATCTTCAAAATATTCCGGTCAGAACGGAAAGAGGGAGAGAAATCCGAAAAGCTTTTGTGCCAAGAGATAAGGATCATATTCTTGTTTCAGCAGATTACTCGCAGATTGAATTGCGAATTGTGGCAGCCATTAGCGCCGATCCAAATATGTGTGACGCTTTCAGAACCGGAAAAGATATTCATACTGCTACTGCCGCAAAAGTATTTGGTGTTGAAGAAAAAGATGTTACGAAAGAGATGCGTTACAAGGCAAAGAGCGTAAATTTTGGGATCATTTATGGTCAGGGAGCATTTGGTCTTGCAGATAATTTAGGCATCAGTCGTACCGAAGCAAAAGAAATCATCGACAACTACAAAAAACAATTTGCCAATATCCAGAAATACATGGACGACTCAATTAATTTCGCAAGGGAGCATGGATATGTACAAACATTGATGGGAAGGAAACGCTGGTTAAGAGATATCAATTCATCCAATTTTACAGTGAGGAGTTTTGCAGAAAGAAATGCTATCAATTCACCTATTCAGGGTACAGCTGCGGATATGATCAAGCTGGCTATGATAAAAATACACGACGAATTCATAAAACATTCCTTTAAATCAAAAATGCTTTTGCAGGTCCATGATGAATTGGTTTTCGATGCTCACAAAGATGAAGTCGAAATCATAAAACCGATTATTATTCGTTGTATGAAAACTGCATTGCCCCTGCCCAATGAGGTGCCTGCAGACGCAGAAGTCGGCGTCGGGGCTAACTGGCTGGAAGCCCACTGACCTTCATTGAGTTATTTTAACATTTCTTTGGGAAGTAGTGACAAAACTTTAAACAGCTGAATAAGTCATACAAACATTGAAATCCCTGATATTTTATCAGGTGTTTCTTTTAAAAAAATATTTATGAAAGCACTGATTTATAACCTCTTATTGCTTGGTTGCACCGTCTTTTGCTTCAGCTTTGCCGGAGCTCAGGAAGACTGGCCGAAAACGATAACCGCCGCCGATGGTACAATCATTAAAGTGTATCAGCCGGAACCAGAATCTTTCGCTGGCAATATCCTGAAATACAGGTCAGCGATATCTGTTTCAGAAAATGGCACGGAAGATCCGGTATTTGGAACTTTCTGGTCGACAGCAAAAATGCAAACTGATCGTGACAGCAGGCAAATGACAATCGAATCAATGACTGTAACTGATTTAAAAATCCCTGCAGTCACCGACCAAAAGAAACTTGATTTCGTAAAATCAACTCTTGAATATCAGTTCCCGGATGCAGCCGGACAAATTTCAATGGATGAAATACTGGCTTCTTTAGATCAAAGCCTGGAAGAAACCAGATTATCTAATAACATAAATAATAAACCTCCAAAAATTATTTTTACTACTCAACCTTCTATGTTGGTTCTGATTGATGGAACACCCAAGTTGCAAAGAAATAATGATTGGAATGTAGATGTTGTCGTCAATAGTCCATTTACAATTATAAAGAATAACGATGGTCAGTTCTATTTGTATGGAGGACATCATTGGTATAGCGCGGCTTCAGCTACAGGTCCCTATTCATATACTGGAGATAATGTTCCGCAAAACTTAAGAAATATTGAAACGAACCTGAACAGTAATCTCTCAAATAATAATGACAACAACAATAACAGCAATCCTGTGGCTGCCGGAAGTAACGGCAACGCAATGACGAATACCATTCCAAATATTATTGTTAGTACTGTTCCCGCAGAATTGATTCAGACGAATGGCGAACCGAATTTTACTCCCATCGATGGCACATCACTGCTGTATATGAAGAATTCGGATAATGATATTTTCATGGATGAAAACTCTCAGGAATATTTCATCCTGATATCAGGACGTTGGTACAGATCAAAAGTCCTCAAGAGCGATGATTGGCAATTTATACAAGCAGATCAACTCCCTCCGGATTTCGCAAAGATTCCCGAAGGTTCTCCGAAAGATAATGTGCTGGCAAGTGTAGCAGGTACCGATGCAGCAAATGAAGCTGTGCTGGATGCTCAAATCCCACAGACGGCCAAAGTTGACAGAAATACTGCTACAACAAATGTAGATTATAATGGCAATCCTCAATTTGAACATATTTCAGGAACCAAACTGGATTATGCAGTGAATACTGCGTCTACTGTTCTCCGTTATAATGGCCGTTATTATGCTGTTGACAATGGAGTTTGGTTTGTCTCCGACAGTCCGAACGGTCCCTGGGAAGTCGCAACTGAAAGACCGGATGACGTAGATCTGATTCCACCTTCAAATCCTGACTATAACTCAAAATATGTATACGTGTATGATGTAACTCCCGACTATGTCTATATGGGTTACACACCAGGTTACCTCAATAGTTATGTTTACGGACCTACTGTAGTTTACGGAACAGGTTATTATTATAATCCATGGTGGGGAGGGTATTATTATCCAAGACCCTGGTCGTGGGGCTTCAATATCGGATATAATCCTTGGTATGGATGGAGCTTTGGTTTCGGATATAGCTGGGGTTGGTTTAATATGGGATGGGGAGGTTATTGGCACGGCGGATGGTGGGGACCATCGGTTTATCACCCCGCTTATTGCAACTGGCATGGCGGTTATCGACCCTATAGTTATTACGGAAAAAATGTAACGATCAATCGTACCCGTAATGTCAACGTAAATATTAATAACAACATCTACCGCAACAGGGGTGGTATCGTTACAAGAAATGCAGGAAGATACTATTCGGGTGCTACTGCAAACAGACAGATGAATAATAGAACCAATTTCGGCGGAGGGTCAAATAACTATAACCGACCTGCACCGGCGAATACTAATCCAAATGCATTTAACAGGACCAATCAGTCAAACATGAACAGAACGCCCAATAATGTTTATTCAGACAGACAGGGAAATGTTTATCAAAGATCGTCGCAGGGTGGTCAGTGGCAGCAACGTCAAAATAGGCAATGGAGCCCGGTAGCTAACACTCGACCGGATGTCATCAGAAATTTAAACAGACAGCAGCAGATGCGCGACAGAGGTCAGGTTAGAGCGCAGAATTTTGAAAGGGCCAGAAGCGCAAGTTCTGTTAGCAGCGGTGGCTTTAGCAGACCTTCCGGTGGCGGGGGAGGCGGTAGCAGACCCTCTGGTGGCGGAGGTGGTCGCTCAGGAAGAAGATGATTGTTAAAATAATGAATTAAAAATATAGAATGCAAAAGTGGCAAATGTCTTAACTACTTTTGCATTCTGCTTTTATCGCCTTAAACGTTTATTATGCATTGGGTGGACTACTGGGAAATGATTAACAGAATCGGAAGCCGGTATTTTATAATTGCAGGAACCGCTTTTTTGTTCTTTTATATCTTACTTAAAAAACAGATCGTATACAAAAAAATACAGGCTCGCTTTCCAAAATTAAAAGATTATTTACGCGAGATAGTTTATTCCTGTGTGACGATCTCCATTTTCGCATTGGTTCCGGTACTCATTGTAAAAAATCCTACAGTTTCACCTTATACAACTTATTATACCCATATTGAAAAATATGGCTGGTTTTATTTCTTTGTCGCTTTCCCCCTGATGTTTATAATTCATGACACTTATTTTTATTGGACTCATCGGCTAATGCATCATAAAAAATTATTCAAAATATTTCATCTGGTTCATCATCAATCGACGAATCCTTCACCTTGGGCAGCTTATTCCTTTCATCCCCTGGAAGCCGTTGTAGAAGCAGGAATATTTCCGGTTTTTTTATTTACAATCCCGATTCACCCGCTACACTTATTGATTTTCTTTTTGATGATGATTGTCTATAACGTCTATGGTCATCTGGGATATGAATTGTATCCAAAGGGATTTAATCGCCACTGGGTTGGAAAATGGATTAACACATCCATCAATCATAACCAGCATCACCAGTACTTTAAAGGAAATTATGGATTGTATTTTACTTTCTGGGATAGAATGATGGGAACGATCAGGAAAGATTATGATGAACAATTCGAAGAAATAAAATCGAGAAAGGGTTGACCGATCGCCGCTGATTGACTTTTAAAAAAATTTAGTCATTTAATTCGGCCAACGATCATCGGTCATCGTTAAAAAAAATATTCCCTTTCTTCATTCCGGTCATCCTCACAAAAGCCTCCGCCGCCTTTACTCCGATCTCTCTTCCACGAAATTCTTCCATAGATGCATGTCCGCAATTGTATATCCCTGGCGGATCCTGGCTCAAATGGCAATAAACCGCTTTCTTCTTCTGTTCCTGCACATCGGATATATCAACATAATCCGTTGGCTTGAATGTCATGGTCTGCTCACCAGTACAGACCTCAAAAAAATACAGATCAAACTTGTTTTTTACTCGCATCCAGGATTGGATGGTTAGTATCGAAGCTATCTGATGATCTTTATGCGAATCAATTGGCCAATGCGTAAATACAATATTGGGGTTTTCGGCTTCGAGCAATTGCTGTAACCTGGCCGCCCATTCATTGTTCAATATTGTATCTCCGTCAATCTGACCTGCAAATAGTGGCTTAGCATTTAAAATGGTACAAGCTTCCCGCGCCTCACGGCTACGTATAGCCGCAGATTCATCGTGCGATTTTCCTGAAATTCCTGCCTCGCCCCGTGTGAGATATATAATGGTTACAGAATGGCCCATCGATGCAAATTTTGCCAGCGTCCCGCCACATCCGCTTTCCGGATCATCTGGATGCCCTCCTACGCAAACAATATTCATCATTTTAGCATTAGAAATATTCCTGGCAGTAAGACCGGAAGGCAAAGAGAGAAGGCCAATTCCGGCAGTAGCCTGTTGCATGAATCGCCGGCGGGAAGATGATTTCATAAAATAATTAATGATGAAAGTTATAGAATATTTGACAGGAAGAAAAGAAGCCGGAGGATGCTATTTTTTTAAGCGGTCCCGGCTTTATAATGATTTCATTTATATTTATAAGCTTCAGACATCAATTCAAATTTATGCGGCATATTATCATTTCTTTACTGGCGCTGATCCAAATCATTGCATGCACACAGGCACAGCAAAAAAATTCCATGGACTTTGAAAAATATGAACCGGTTTCAACACTGGTAGTGCCGGAACATAAATTGACAAAAGCGAAATTTCCATTCATTGATGTGCATAATCATCAATGGGAAGGACCGGGCCAGGATATTGCTGCGCTTGCCCGTGAAATGGATAAGCTGAATATGAAAATTATGGTTAACCTTAGCGGCCGCGGTTATAAAGAATCAAATTCTGCATACGGCGGATTAGATATCAATAGTTCTGATTACCTCATTCGATATATTGAGAATGTTAAAAAAACAGCTCCGGGTCGTCTGATTTTTTTTACAAATATTTCTTTTTCAGGTTTTGGAGATCCCGGATGGACAGAAAAAACACTGCGTGATCTGGAAAACGATGTCAAAGCCGGAGCACGGGGTTTAAAAATCTACAAAGATCTTGGTTTAAGTTACCACGATAAAAAAGGCAAAATGATTGCCATCGATGATCCTGCATTAGATCCTGTATGGGAAAAATGTGCTGAATTGAAAATTCCTGTTCTTATTCATTCTGCAGATCCAAAACCATTTTGGAGCCCGATGGATGAACGAAATGAACGGTGGCTTGAATTGGCTACGCATCCGGGAAGAAAGCGCAGTAATGCTGATCCGGCTCCCTGGGATACCTTGATCGCTCAACAACACAGGATTTTTAAAAAACATCCCAATACTATTTTTATTGCTGCGCATTTCGGATGGTATGCTAATGATCTTACTACACTTGGTAAATTACTCGATAATATGCCGAATGTATACACAGAATTTGGTGCAGTGATTGCAGAATTAGGCAGGCAGCCACGCATGGCAAGAAAATTTTTTGAAAAGTACCAGGATAGAATACTATTTGGCAAGGATGCATGGGCGCCGGAAGAATACACTACCTATTTCAGGGTTCTGGAAACAGAAGACGAATATTTTCCCTATCACAAAAAATACCACGCTTTTTGGAGAATGTATGGAATAGGTTTACCCGATTCAATTCTAAAAAAAGTTTATTATAAGAATGCTTTGAAAATTATTCCGGGGATTGACAAATCTCAGTTCCCTGATTGAAAAAATTCCTATGTTTTTTTAATTGCCACGAAGGCGCGGATGATCCTCCGTGTTTCCGTGGCTAAAATTATAACC
>Ga0335083_10005760_pt1 | contig 15606 bp, 12 predicted proteins | sample Lox_Sample_42_FD_206716 | JGI IMG/M metagenome (GOLD analysis project Ga0335083, IMG submission 206716) | Soil microbial communities from Loxahatchee National Wildlife Refuge, Florida, United States - Lox_Sample_4.2 | ecosystem: Environmental > Terrestrial > Soil > Wetlands | place: USA... | reverse complement strand
AGCAGGAGTGGTCCTGGAGCGAGAGGTACGCTACCCAGCCGGAGATCCTGCGCTACCTCAACCACGTCGCCGACCGCTTCGGCCTACGGTCCGATATCACGTTCGGCACGCGAGTGGTCTCCGCCGTCTACCACGAGCCGTCGGCGCAGTGGGTGATCGAAACCGACCGCGGCCACCGCGTGACGGCGCGGCACGCCATCATGGCGGTCGGCAACTTGTCCGTCGGGCGGGTCCCTGACTTCCCCGGGCTCGATTTGTTCCTGGGCCAGACGTACCACACCGGCGACTGGCCGACGGACGGCGTGGACTTCACGGGCCTGCGGGTCGGTGTCATCGGCACCGGCTCGTCCGGCATTCAGGCGATTCCGATGATCGCGCGGCAGGCGGCGCACCTGACCGTCTTCCAGCGCACCCCGCATTACACCATCCCGGCCCAGCACCACCGGCTCGACCCGGACTGGCTGGCCGCGTTCAAACAGCACTACGCCGACTACCGACGCCGCATGCGGGTCTCCCGAGGCGGGCTGAGCCGCGACTACAGCGAACGCCGCGCGCTGGAGACCCCGCCGCCGCAGCGGCATAACACCTACGAGGCGCGGTGGAACTTCGGCGGGGCGGAGATCCTCGGCTCGTTCGCGGACCTGCTCACCGACGAGCGGGCCAACTCGACCGTGGCCGAGTTCGTGGCCGGCAAGATCCGCGAGATCGTCCATGACCCCGAGGTGGCCGGCCGGCTGATCCCGCACGGGTACCCGTTCGGGGCCAAGCGGCTGTGCGTCGACACCGACTACTACGAAACCTACAACCGGGCCAACGTCGCGCTCGTCGACGTCACGGCGACGCCCATCGAGGCGGTCACGCCCGCCGGGATCCGCACGTCGGCCGGGGAGCATGAGCTGGACGCGATCGTCTTCGCCACCGGCTTCGACGCGATGACCGGCGCCCTGCTGGCCATGGACGTCCGCGGCCGCGGCGGGCTGCCCCTGACGCAGGCGTGGGAGGCGGGCCCGCAGACCTACCTGGGCGTCTGCGTGGCCGGGTTCCCGAACCTGTTCATTATCACCGGGCCGGGCAGCCCGTCGGTGCTCAGCAACGTGGTGCTGTCCATCGAACAGCACGTGGAGTGGGTTTCCGACCTCATCGAGTACCTGCGCAAACACGACCTGGACTGGGCCGAGGCACGCCGTGAGGCCCAGCACGAGTGGGTGGCGCACGTCAACGACGTGGCCAGCCGGACCCTGTTCCCGGTCGGCAACTCCTGGTACCTGGGCGCCAACGTGCCCGGCAAACCGCGGGTGTTCATGCCTTACATCGGGGGGGTCGGCCGGTACCGGGCGATCTGCGACCGGGTCGCGGCGGGCGGCTACACCGGCTTCGACCTGGGCCATGCGGGGCCGGAGGAGGCGCCGGTGCCCGATGCCGCGCCGGTGCTCCAGCCGGTCCTGCACGCCACCGACGCGGCGGCGCTCGCCGATGCCGAGGGCGCATGGGGCTGACGTCACGCCGAGGCTCATCATCAACCGACATCTGACCACGAGGCGGCACTAGTGATCATCACCGATCGCCCGCAACTGTTCATCGGCGGCAGCTGGCAAGACCCGCGCGGCGACGACGTCACCGAGGTCCGAAACCCCGCCACCGGCGCGCGATTGGCCACCGCGGCGCTGGCCTGCGCGGCCGACATGGACGCCGCCGTGCGGGCCGCCCGGGCCAGCTTCGACGCCGGAACCTGGGCCGGGACGCCGCCGAACGAGCGGGCCGCGGTCCTGCACCGCGCCGCCGACCTGCTCGACAAGCGCTCCGACGAGCTGGCCCGGGCCATCACCGCCGAACTGGGCTGCCCGATCTGGTTCAGCCAGGGGGCGCACGTCCCCAACCCGATCCGGCACCTGCGGTACTACGCCGACCTGTGCCGTGATTTCGGCTACGAGCAGCGCCGCGGTGACGGCACCAACACCAGCCTGGTCGTCCAGGAGCCGGTCGGCGTGGTGGCGGCGATCACCCCGTGGAACGGCCCGCTGAGCACCCCCGCGCTCAAGACCGCGCCCGCCCTCGCGGCCGGCTGCTCGGTGGTGCTCAAGCCGGCCCCCGAGACCCCGCTGACCGTGTACGCGCTGGCCGAGGCGCTAGCCGAGGCAGGTCTGCCCGAGGGCGTGCTCAGCATCGTGCCCGCGGGCCGGGAGGCCGGCGAGCACCTGGTCAGGCACCCCGAGGTGGACAAGGTCGCGTTCACCGGCAGCACCGCGGCCGGCAAGCGGATCATGGCCTTGTGCGCCGAGCGCATCGCCCGGGTGACGCTGGAACTCGGCGGCAAGTCCGCCGCGGTGATCCTGGACGACGCCGACCCGGGACGGGTGATCCCGGCGCTGCTGCCGATGGCTCTCATGGTCAACGGCCAGGCCTGCATCGCGCAGACCCGGGTGCTGGTTCCCCGGTCCCGCCAGCGGGAGTTCACCGACGCCCTGGCCGCCGCGCTGCGGGCCCAGACGGTGGGCGACCCCGTCGTCCCGGACACCACGATCGGCCCGCTGGTCAGCCAGCGGCAGCGGGACCGCGTCGAAGGCTACCTGCAGGCCGGGCGGCAGGAAGGCGCGCGTGTCGTGACCGGCGGCGGGCGCCCGCAGTTGCCCGGCGACCTGGCCGCTGGCTGGTTCGTCGAGCCCACCCTGCTGGACGCCGTGGACAACGGCATGCGGGTGGCCCGGGAGGAGATCTTCGGCCCGGTGCTGGCCGTCATCGCCTACGACGACGACGAGGCGGCGGTGGCTATCGCCAACGATTCCCCCTACGGGCTGTCCGGATCGGTGTGGAGCGGGGACCCGGAACGGGCGCTGGCGATAGCGCGGCGCGTCCGCACCGGAATGGTGAGCATCAACGGCAGGCCGCAGGCCTTCGGCACGCCGTTCGGCGGGTTCAAGCAGTCCGGCGTGGGCCGGGAGATGGGGCCGGAAGGGTTCCGCGCCTACCTGGAGGTGAAGTCCATCGCCGTGGGCTGACCCGAACGGATCAGGGTGCGTGCCCTGGGTCAGTCCGCCGGGTCGGCTGGGCCGTAGCCGTCGACCCAGGCCAGCCCGGAATGGAGCAGCCGCTCCCACCGCAGCGCGGCGCGCCTGCTGCCGAGGGCCACCACCGCCTGCAGCCTGCCGCCTCCGCCGCAGGCAGCCACGAACTCCGCCTCCTTCGGGCCGCCCTCAACGTAGAGGAGCTCATCGCCCGGCCGGACCTGCCCGAACACCTGGACACGCGCGCCGAGCTGGTCGGACCACACGTACGGCAGCGGGTCGAACGGCGCCGGGGTCCCGGTGAGCGCGGCCGCCACGGCGAGCGCGGCCTCGCCCGCGTTCGTCCAGTGCTCCCGGCGTACCGGCCCGTCGTAACGCGCGGACGGCCACCGGGCCACGTCGCCGACGGCGTACACCGAATCGGTACCGCGCACCCGCAGCCGGGCATCGCAGCACAGGCCGCCGTCCACCGGCAGGCCTGACCCGGCCAGCCAGCCGACGGCCGGATCTGCCCCGATGCCCACCACCACGACGTCGGCGTCGAGGCTGGTCCCGTCGTCAAGCACGAGCCGCTCCACCCGCCCGGCGCCCTCGGCGCGGGCCACGGACCGGCCGAGCCGCAACGTGACGCCGTGCTCGGCGTGCCGGGCCGCCAGCACCTTTCCCAGCGCCGGGCCGAGGCCGCGGGCCATGAGCGCTGGCAGCGGGTCGATGATGGCCACGTCCAGCCCGAGGGCGCGGGCGGACCAGGCCACCTCGGCGCCGATGAAGCCGCCGCCGATCACGGCGACCCGAGCGCCAGCGGCCAGCGCAGCGCGGACCGCGGTCGCGTCGTCGAGGGTGCGCAGCACGTGCACGCCGGTCCAGTCGTCAACGGCCGGCAGGCGGCGAGGCAGCGAGCCGGTGGCGATCACCACCGCGCCGAACGGCACCGGCTCGCCCGAGACCAGCCGCACCTGCCGGGCCGGCCCGTCGAGGGCAGCGGCCCGCTGGCCGAGCCGCAGCTCCAGCCCCAGCCGGCCCAGCCGCTCGTCGTCTAGCAGGGCGAGATCGCCCGCGGCAGCCTGGCCGGTCAGGAACGCCTTGGACAGCGGCGGCCGGTCGTAGGGCAGATGCGGCTCAGCCCCGATCAGCGTGATGCGGCCGCCGAACCCGCGGCGGCGCAGCGCCTCCGCGGTCCGCACGCCGCCGACCGAGGCCCCGACGATGACGACGTCATCGGTCATGCCGGTCCAGGCCGAGCAGCCGGGCCAGGTTGCCGCCGAGGATGGCCTGCTCGCTGGCGGCGTCCAGGCCGAGCGAGCGGACAGCGGAGATCTCCGCGGCCGGGTCGGCCATCGGCCAGTCCGAGCCGAAAACCACCCGGTCCGCGCCGTGCCGGCCGATGATCCGCCGCAGCCGGCCGGCGTCGAGGTCGCTGAGCCGGGGCGGCCACGACGTCTCCAGCACCGCACGCGACCCGACGAGGAATTCCTCGGCCTCGTCCAGCCGGTGGTAGCCGCCGAAATGGCAGGTGATCAGGCGCAGGTCGGGGATCTGGTCCAGGGCCGCCCGCACGTGCCGCGGTGCCGCCCGGTCGCCGGCGCCCTCCCCGGCCTCGCCGACGTGCGCGATCACCGTCATTCCCTCCCCGGCCAGGGCGCCGAGCAGGTCGATTACCCGCGGGTCGGCGAAGGACAGATCCTGGAACATCGGGTGCAGCTTGACCCCGCGGATGCCGTTGTCCCGCAGCGACTTCAGGTTCGCCTCGACCGGCAGGTCGGGGTGCACGGTGCCGAACGGGACGAAGCGGGACCGGTCCAGCGAGCCGATGAATTCGTTGGTCCGGTCGACGGTCCGCGCGACGTTGGCCACGCCCAGGCACATGGCGTGGTCTACGCCGGCCGCGTCCATGGTCCGGCGAAGGCCTGCGATCGTGCCATCGTGGACCGGGTCCAGATCGGCCGGGCGCCCGGACAGCACTTTGGGCGCGATGTGGTCGGGCCAGACGTGGCAGTGGGCGTCGACGATCACGACGAGGCTCCTTCGCGGTCCGGGCCCTGCTGCTTCCCGGGCAGCTTCTTGACCAGCTGCTTGGCCAGGGAGTCCAGGATGACCTCGGTGGACCCCTCGTAGATACGCATCGGCCGGGCCTCGCGGTACAGCCGTTCGATGACGCTGCCGCGCACCAGGCCGAACCGCCCCATGACCTGGACCGCGCGGTCCGTCACGCGGCCGGCCACCTCGGTCGCGCCGACCTTGGCCATCGACGACAGGTTCAGGCTGGCCAGCGGGTCGCGGGCGGCGGCGGCCGCCGCGCGGTAGGCGAGCGAGCGCGCCATCTCGATCTCGGTCCAGGACAGCGCCAGAGCGCTGGCCACCGGGCCCAGCCGGGCAATGGGCACGCCGAACTGCTCCCGGGCCGAGGTATGGCGCAGCGCCTCGTCCAGGGCGGCCTGCGCCAGGCCGACCGCGGCGCCGGCGACCGAGACGCGGAACGTGGCCAGGGTGGCCAGGGTTAGCCTGAACCCCGTGCCAGGCTCCCCGAGGCGGTGGTCGGCGGGCACGCGGACACCGTCCAGGATGACGTCGCCCAGCACGTGCGGGGCGATGATCTGATGGGGATGCTCGACCCGCAGGCCCGGCGCATCGGCGGGCACGAGTACCAGAGAGTAGGCCGCATCCTCGCGGCACAGGACGCTGTAAAAGGACGCGTCTCCCGCGTTGGTGATGAAGGACTTGCGGCCGTCGATGACCAGCTCGTCTTGTTCGGTGCGCACCGTGGTGGTGATGGCCCGCAAGTCCGAGCCGACATCGGGCTCGGTCAGCGCCAGCGCGGCGATCGCCTCGCAGGCGGCGACGGCAGGCAGCCACCGCTTGCGCACCGTATCGCGGCCGCCCGCGGACACCGGGTAGCTGCCGATGCCCTGCATAGCGAACAGCGAGTCCAGGTGCGCGCTCGCTCCGGCCAGCGCCTCCCGCACCACGGTGACCGCCAGCGAGTCCACCCGCTCGAACCGCCCGCCGTACTCGGCGCCCACCGTCACCGCGGCCAGCCCACTGGCCGCCAGCCGCTCCCGCATCACCGGATCGACCCGGTCGGCCTCGTCGGCCAACGCGGCCCGGTCCGCGACCGACGCGGCCAGCTCGCGCGCTTCGGCCTGGAGAGTCCGGTAACGCGGCGGCAGCTCGTAGAGTCGCGGTTCGTCAGTCACGTCCTCGCTCCGTTCTATCCATGCTAACCATAACGATGGTTTTTCCCTTATGCTGGGCGTCATGACCCTGCCTGCGCCGCCATCCTTCGACTTGTCCGGGCGGGTAGCGCTGGTCACCGGAGGAAGCCGAGGGCTGGGCCGGGCCATCGTGGCCGGCCTGGCCCAGGCCGGGGCCGACGTGATCATCGCCAGCCGCAACGGCCAGAACTGCGTCGAGTACGCTCGCGAGATCACCGAGCGGACCGGCCGGCGCGCGCTGCCGTACGCGGTGCACGTCGGCCGCTGGGCCGAGCTGGACGGGCTGGCCGAGGCGGCGTACGCGGAGTTCGGCCACGTCGACGTGCTGGTCAACAACGCCGGGATGTCGCCGGTGTACGGGGCCGTGACCGAGGTCAGCGAGGAGCTGTTCGACAAGGTCATCGCGGTCAACCTCAAGGGCGCGTTCCGGCTCACGGCCCTGGTCGGCTCGCGCATGGCGGCCGGCGACGGCGGCTCGATCATCAACGTCAGCAGCGCCGCGGCCGCGCGGCCGCGGCCGGAGGTGCTGCCCTACGCGGCCGCGAAGGCCGGCCTGAACGCGCTGACCGCCGGCTTCGCGCGTACCTTCGGCCCGACGGTGCGCTGCAACGCGATCATGGCCGGCACGTTCTTCACTGACGTGAGCAAGGCCTGGGACCCGGTTGCGTTCGAGGCGCGGGCCCAGACGTTCGCGCTGGGCCGCGGCGGTCAGCCGGCCGAGATCGTCGGGGCGGTGCTGTACCTGGCCAGTGAGGCCTCGAGCTACACCACCGGCGCGGTGCTCACCGTGGACGGCGGCCAGTAGCTCACTCATCAGGCCTGGCGGACGACCCGGGCGGCGGCCAGGCCGTCGAATTCGGCGTCGGCCAGGCCCAGCCACCCGGCCAGCACGGCCCGGGTATGCTCGCCGATCTCGGGCACACCGCGGTAGCCGGGCCCGTCGTAGCCGCGCAGGTGCAGGACCGGGCCCGGCATGAGCACGCCGCCCAGGATCTGGTTGCCGCTCAGCTCGGTCAGCGTCCGCTCGCGGAAGTGGGGGTCGGCCAGGATGTCCGCGGCGTCGTTCACCGCGGCGCTGACGACCTCGAACTTCTCCAGGATCTCCAGGATCTCCCGCCGCGGCCGGGAGGCGACCCACTGGCTCACCTCCCGCTGGATGGCGTCGTTGTTGGCCAGCCGCGCCGGGTTGGTGGCGAACCGCGGGTCCTCGATGAGCTCCCCGCGGCCCATCGCGGCGAACAGCCGCTTGGCAATGGCCTGGTTGGAGGCGGCGATCGACAGCCAGTGCCCGTCCGCGGCCTGGTAGATGCCGCGCGGTGAGGCGGATCCCGTGCCGTTGCCCACCCGTCCCTGGACCTCGCCGAGCGCGCCGAACTTGAGGATCATGTCACCGACGATGAACATGAGCGGCTCGTACAGGGCGACGTCCACGACGTCTCCGGTTCCGGTGCGCTCGCGCCGGTACAGCGCCATGGCGGTGCCCATAGCGGCGGAGATGCCCGCGATGGAGTCGGCGAAGCCGAACGGCGGCGAGGTGGGCGGCGTGTCAGGCCAGCCGTTGACGTAGGCGAAGCCGCTGGCCGTCTCGGCCACGGTACCGAAGCCGGGCCGCTCGCGGTACGGGCCGGTCTGCCCGAAGCCGGAAACCCGGGTGAGGATCAGGCCGGGGTTGTCGCGGGCCAGGATGTCGTAGCCCAGGTCCCAGGCCTCCAGGCGGCCCGGCCGGAACGACTCGACCACCACGTCGACCTGGGCGGCCAGCCGCCGGACCAGGTCGCGTCCTTCGGGGCGGCGCAGGTCGATGGCCGTGGACCGCTTGCCCGCGTTGAGCCGGGCGAAGCCGAGCGACAGGCCGTCCTTCTGCGGGGTCCAGTGCCGGGCAAAGTCGCCGGTGTCGGGGTCCTCGACCTTGGTCACGTCGGCGCCGAAGTCACGCAGCATCCGGCCTGCCGTCGGCGCGGCGTACATGGTGCCGAGTTCCAGCACCCGCACCCCGGACAGCGGCCCTGGCGCGCTGGTCATCGTGGTTCTCCGTTCTCGGTCGCGTGGGCGTGCGCCAGCCACAGCACGGCCTTGTCGTAGTGGGCCTTGTCGATGTGCAGGCCGCGGTAGCGCAGCGCGCCGCTGCCCTCGCGGGCAGCCTGCTCGTACGCGGCGACCAGCCCCTCGTAAAAGGCGATATCGCTGGCCGACGGGGTGAATACGTCGTTGATCGCCGGGACGTGGCTGGGGTGAATGGCGATCATCCCCCGGAAGCCAAGCCGGCGGCCGCGGACCGCGAACTCCCGCAGCCCGTCGAGGTCATCCAGCCGCTCCCACAGCGCGGTGAGCGGGTGGATGCCGGCCTCCCGGCAGGCCAGCAGGACCCGGCTGCGCAGGTACAGCGTCTCGAAGCCCTCGGGCGTCCACTCGAAGCCCACCTCGCGGGCGATGTCCGCGTGCTCGGCGGTCGGGCCGATCATGGCCCCTACCCGCGGTGAGGCCTGGGCGATGTCCCGGCAGTTCTGGATGGCGGGCACGGTCTCGACCGGCACCACATACCGCAGCCTAGTCACGCCGTTGCGGGTCTCGAAGTGGTCGAGCAGCGCGTCGTAGCGCAGCACGTCGGTGGCCTGCTCGATCTTGGGTGCGAAGATGCCGTCTAGGCCCGGTACGACCACCTCCTCCAGGTCGGCGCCGGTCAGCCGGGTGGCCAGGCTGTTGACCCGCACCAGGAGCCCGGCACCGGTGCCGGCGCCGCGCAGCCGTTCGATCGAGTCGCGGACCTGTCGCCGGGCGGCGGCCTTCTCGGCTTGCGGTACGGAGTCCTCCAGGTCCAGGACGATGGCGTCGGCCCCGGCCTTGACCGCCTTGTCGGCCCAGCCGGGCTTGTGACCGGGAACGAAGAGAAGGCTGCGATAAGGGCGCATCAGGCACTCCGGTCGAAGGTGTCCTCGGTGACGCCGGCGCCGCGCAGTTCGGCCTTGCGGATCTTCTCCGAGGGGGTCTTGGGCAGCGCGTCGACGAAGCGCAGGAACCGGGGGATGGCGAAGGCCGGTATCCGGCCCTGGCACCATTGCCAGATCTCCGCGGCCGGGACCGGTTTGGCCAGGGTCAGCACGGCCATCACCTCGTCCTCGCCGGCTTCGACGCCGGCCGTGACGCCGATCACCGCGCACTCCTCGACCGCCGGGTGGGCCAGGATGGCCTGCTCGACCTCGTAGGAGCTGATGTTCTCGCCGCGGCGGCGCAGTGCATCCTTGTACCGGTCGACGAAGTAATACCAGCCGTCCTCATCGCGGCGCAGCGCGTCCCCGGTGTGGAACCACAGGTTCCGCCAGGCTTCCGCGGTCTTGTCCGGCATGCCGTAGTACCCCATGCTGCAGGTCCAGGGGTGCTTGTAGCGTACGACCAGCTCGCCGAGCTGGCCGTCGGGCACCTCCTCGTCGGTGTCCGGATCGACCAGCCGGGCCTCGAACCAGTCCGCGGCGAGCAGGCCGGCCGCGCCCGGCGGGCGGATTTCACCGTAGGGCGACAGGATCGGCGCGCAGGTCTCGGTGAGGCCAAAGGCGTCCACGAACGCCTCGACACCGAACCGCTTCATGAACCCCGGCAGGATCGATGACGCGGTAGGGGCCGCGTAAACGCACCGCAGCACGTTGTCCGCGTCGTCCGGGCGAGGCGGCTGCTTCCAGACGAAGTCCATCATGACGCCGATCAGGTTGGTCACCGTGACCTGGTCCTGGCGGAGCTGGGCGGCCCAGCGGCTGGCGCTGAACTTCGGCCGGACCACGATCCTGGCCCCGGCGATCAGCGCCGGGAACGCCGCCATGAACTGCGCGTTGCCGTGGAACAGCGGCGTCACGGTCAGGTACGTGTCTCGGTCAGTGAGCCGGGTGAGCGCGACCACCTCCTGGCCGAAGAAGTACATCTGAGCGTGCGGCATGGCCACGCCCTTGGACGGTCCGGTGGTGCCAGAGGTGAAGAACACCGAGGCCAGCGAGCGGGCATCGGGCTCGGCCAACTGCAGCCGGTCCGCCTCGAGCAGGCTGTCCCAGGCCTGCGCCCGCCAGCCGGCCGCGCGCAGCGCGGTGACCGCCTCGGCCTGGCGTCCGGTGTCGATGACCCAGAACCCTTCCAGCGCGGGCAGGTCCTCGCGGAGGGCGGTGAACCGCTCGGCGTAGGCGTCGTCGATGACCGCCCAGCGCGCGCCGACCAGCCCGGCCTGATGGGACAGGAACAGTCCCTCGTAGGCGGTGTTGACCGGCACCTCGACCAGGTGGCCGAGCCCGCAGGCTAGCCAGGTGAGCACGAAGCGGGCCGAGTTGGCGGCCATGACGACCACCCGGTCGCCGGTCTCGGCGCCCGCGCCGCGCAGGCCGGCCGCCACCCGCTCGGCGTCGGCCAGGATCTGCCCGTAGGTCCACTGGCGTCCTTCTTCCGGCACGACCAGGAACGTGCGGTCCGGCGCGCGCCCGGCCCGATCGCGCAGCGCGTGCACGACCGTCCACTGGCTGCGATCGGCCTCGCTGGGATGCAGGTCCGTGTAGTACCGGGTCACTGGTTCGCCCATCCTCCCGCGTATTTTCCTACCGGCGCTGGTCGAACCGGCGGCCGAGCAGTTCGGACACGATGCGGATCCGCTGCATCGTGGGGGTGCCCCCAGCGACCGCCCACCCGTGGGCGTCACGGTGCAGCCGCTCGATGCCGTACTCCTCTGTCAGGCCATTGCCGCCGTGGACCTGCATGGCCAGGTCGGACACGCGCTTGGCCATCTCGTTGGCGGTGCATTTGGCCAGCGACACCTCCAGCGGGTCGGGCAGCCCGGTGCCCGCGTGCCGCGCGGCGCGTTCGATGAGCAGCCGTGCGGCCTCGACCTGCAGCACCATGTCGGCCAACGTCATCTGCACGGCCTGGAACTCGATGAGCGGCTTACCGAACTGCTGCCGCTCCTGCGCGTAGGCGATAGTGCGATCCAGGGCGGCCTGGCCGATGGCCAGGCTCATCGTGGAGTTGCCCAGCCGCTCGATGGAGAAGGCCTTGAACAGCTGGCCGAACCCGCCGGCCGGGACAACGAGGTTGGCCCCGGGTACCAGGATATCGTCGAAGATCACGTCGGCCGACGGGATGCCGCGGAAGCCCATGAGCCGCTCCGGCTGCCCGAAGCTCACCCCGGCCCGGTCCGCCTCGATGATCATGGCGCCGATCCCACGCGCGCCAGGCTCGTCACTCAGCCGGGTGTAGACCAGGTAGTGATCGGCTTCGCTGCCGTTGGAGATCCAGCGCTTGGACCCATTGACCGCGAAGTCGCTGCCGACCTGTTTGGCCCGCGTGGTCATGTCAGTGGCCGCCGAGCCGGCCTCGGGTTCGGAGATGGCCAGCGCCATGGCGGTCTCGCCGGCGATGATGCCGGGCAGGAACCGGCTCTGCTGTTCCTCGGTGCCGAGCAGAGCCAGCACCCGGGCCGGGCCGGTATTGGCTTCGAACACCTGGAACGCGGCCGGCCGGCACTCCTTGGCCAGCTCTTCGATCACCACCAGCGCGTGCAGCAGCGGTGCTCCGCTGCCCCCGAACCGCTCGGGCAGGCAGATGCCCAGCAGCCCCAGCGAGCCCAGGTACCTGCGCTCGTCGTGCGGGAAGGGCTCGCGCGTGGCATCCCAGGCGTCGGCCCAGGGTGCGTACCGCTCGCGCGCGACCTGCCGCGCCATGTCGGCAAGCTCGCGCAGCTCACTGTCGGCGTGCCATCCGGTCTCCACTGTCACCTCACGTGTTTTCATGCGTCTGGGGGCTGGCGCTGAAACCAGTAAACCATGATAATGATTGCATGGAAATGGTTCAGCCTGTGATCGTCGACGCGGTTCGTTCGCCGATGGGCCGCGGCAAGGTCGTGGGCGCGCTCGCCGCCCTCCATCCGGCCGAGTTGCTGGCGCAGGTGCTGACCGCGCTGGTCACGCGCAACCAGGTCGACCCTGGCTCGGTCGACGACGTCCTAGTGGGCTGCGTGGGCCAGAACGGTGAACAGTCCGCGACGGTCGGCAGGCAGGCCTGGCTCGCGGCCGGGTTCCCGGCCCACGTGCCGGCCGCCACGATCGAGCGTAAGTGCGGCTCGGGGCAGCAGGCAGTGGACTTCGCCGCGCAGGGCATCGCCGCGGGCGCCTACGACATCGTCATCGCCGCGGGCGTCGAGTCGATGAGCCGGGTGCCGATCGGTTCGGCCCGCGGGGATGCCGACCCGTTCGGGCCGTCGGTCAGGGCCCGTTTCCCCGACCTCGTGCCGCAAGGAGTGTCCGCCGAGTTGGTAGCGGACAAGTTCGGGCTGAGCCGTGAGGATCTGGACGGCTACAGTGCCCGTTCCCATGCGCGGGCGACTCTGGCGGCCGAGCTCGGGTGGTTCGACGCGGAGATCGCGCCGGTCCGCCGGCCGGACGGCCGTGAGGTCCGGCAGGACGAGACGATCCGGGCCGGGACGACAGTGGCGGGCCTGGCCCAGCTCAAGCCGGTGTTCGGTAGCGAGGAGATGCGTACCCGGTTCCCGTACGTGGACTGGAAGGTGACAGCAGGCAACTCCTCGCAGATCACTGACGGCGCGGCGGCCGTGCTGCTGATGAGCGAACAGCGGGCCGGCCGGCTTGGGCTGCGGCCCCGGGCCCGGATCGTCGCCTCGGCGGTGTGCGGCGACGACCCAGTACTTATGCTGACCGGGCCGATCCCGGCCACCGACCGGGTCCTGACCCGGGCGGGCCTGCGCCTGGATGACATCGATGCCGTCGAGATCAACGAGGCGTTCGCCTCCGTGCCGCTGGCCTGGCAGCAGCACTTCCCGGCGGACGAGGTCCGGGTCAATCCGCGTGGCGGGGCCATCGCGCTGGGCCACCCGCTCGGCGCGTCGGGGGGCCGGCTGCTGACCACGCTGCTGGCCCACCTGGAAACGACGGGAGGCCGGTACGGGCTGCAGACGATGTGCGAGGCCGGCGGGATGGCCAACGCCATGATCGTCGAGCGCCTCGGTTAAGGACCGGCTTCTTCCCATTCCCGACTTCGCTTAGGGAGCTGAGATGGACTTGAGCAACGCGTCGGCGATCGTGACCGGCGGGGCGTCCGGCCTGGGGCTGGCTACCGCGCGGCGGCTGGCGGCACGGGGAGCGCACGTCGTGCTGATCGACCTGCCGGGCTCGGACGGTGCCGCGACGGCTGACGACATTGGCGGCAAGACGACCTTCGCCGCCGCCGACGTGACCGACGCCGGCGCCGTCGCCGACGCGGTGGATTCCGCTCGGCGGCAGGCTCCGCTGCGCGCGGTCGTGCACTGCGCCGGCCGCGGCGGCACCGTCCGGGTGCTGGAGCGGGATGGCTCGCCCGGGCCGCTGGAGTTGTTCGAGACCGTGCTGCGGGTCAACGTGATCGGCACCTGGAACATCCTGCGCCTGGCCGCCGCGGCGATGGCAGGCAACGAGCCGCAGGACGGCGACCGGGGAGTCTTCGTGCTGACCGCCTCGGTGGCGGCCTGGGAAGGCCAGATCGGCCAGATGCCGTACGCCGCGTCCAAAGCCGGGATCGTCGGCATGACCCTGGTCGCCGCGCGCGACCTGGCCCGCCGGCAGATCCGGGTCTGCGCGATCGCCCCGGGCCCGTTTGACACGGCGATCCTGGCCCGGTTCTCCGAGGAGATGAAGCAGAGCCTGGCGGCGTCGGTGCCGCATCCGTCCCGGCTCGGCCGCCCGGACGAGTTCGCTCGGCTGGCCGAGCATATCGTCGACAACCCGATGCTGAATGGCGAGACGATCCGGCTCGACGGGGCGATCAGGATGGCCGCGCGGTGAGCGGGACGCAGCCGGCTTTCCCGGGCCCGGCTTCCCCGGGCAAGGTCCTGGCCGAACGCGAGCAGGGCGTGCTGACCATCACGATCAGCCGGCCAGAGGTGCGCAACGCCATCGACGCGGAGACCGCGCACGGCCTGGCGGCGGCGCTGGAGGAGCTGGATTCCGATCCGGGGCTGGTGGCAGCCGTGCTGACCGGCGCGGGCGGCACGTTCTGCTCGGGCATGGACCTGCGGGCCTTCCTGGCCGGGGAGCGCCCGTCGACCGAGGGGCGCGGTTTCGCCGGCATCGTCGAGCGGCCGCCCGCCAAGCCGGTCATTGCCGCGGTCGAGGGAGCGGCGGTGGCGGGCGGGTTCGAGGTCGCCCTGGCCTGTGACATCCTCGTCGCGGCGCAGAACGCTAGGTTCGGCCTGCCGGAGGTCAAGCGCGGGCTGGTGGCCGCCGGCGGCGGGCTGCTGCGGCTGCCGCGGCGGGTGCCGTACCACCTGGCCATGGAGTGGGCGCTCACCGGCGAGTACATCTCGGCCGAGCGGGCTGCCCAGGTCGGGCTGGTCAACCGGATAGTCGCCGCAGGCACCGCGGCAGCGGAGGCGGCCGGGCTGGCCCGGGCCATCGCGGCCAACGGCCCGCTCGCGGTGGCGGCCACCAAGCGGATCATCGTGGAATCGGCGGACTGGCCGCGCTCGGAGCAGTTCGCGCGCCAGCGCGAGATCAGCGAGCCGGTACGCGCTTCGGCTGACGCGCGCGAAGGCGCGCTCGCGTTCCGGGAGAAGCGGGCGCCGCGCTGGCAGGGCCGCTGACCGCCCGGCAGTTCGCCGGAGACGGAGGTTTGCGGCTGGCCGTCAGGACCACCAAATGCCGACCCGGTCCGTATCAATGATAATGTTGATAACTAAAGCTACTGCGTTGCCATCCCGGAGATCATCATGGCCGAACAACCGCTCGACGTCGCCGCAGTTGTCAGCGCCATGCCAACACGGGAACGCCGTCCTCCGAAAACAGCCATGCTCGTCGCTCAGCGAATCGTACGCGACATCGTCCGTTCGGGCATGTCGCCGGGGGAGCTACTGCCGCCTGAGCGGGTCATGCTGGAGAAGTACACGACAGGACGAGGCACGTTGCGCGAGGCGCTGCGGCTGCTAGAATCCCAGGGCGTCATCTCGCTCAAGCCTGGCCCGGGGGGCGGCCCGGTGGTGCAGACCCCCTCAGCATCGCACCTGGCCAGCACGCTCATGCTGCTCATGCAGCTCAACCGCGCCCCATACCGCGTCATCGTCGAAGTGCGCAATGCCATCGAGCCGGTGATCAGCGAGCTAGCTGCCATGCAGATCTCGGAAGCTTCGCTCGCCGAGCTCGCTCAGACCATCGAGCAGATGCGTTCGGAGATTGACGACCGCGAGTCGTTCCTCGAGGCGAACAGCCGCTTCCACGACCTGATCGCCTGGTCTTCGGGCAACGTGCTATTCGCCTACATCATCGACTCGCTACTGGGCATCCTGGACGGCACGGTCCTCGGCATCGACTATCCTCGCTATCGGCGTCCGGCGATCATCAAGGCGCACGAAGGGATCTACCGGGCCCTGGCGGAGCGCGACC
>Ga0335083_10005759_pt1 | contig 15607 bp, 14 predicted proteins | sample Lox_Sample_42_FD_206716 | JGI IMG/M metagenome (GOLD analysis project Ga0335083, IMG submission 206716) | Soil microbial communities from Loxahatchee National Wildlife Refuge, Florida, United States - Lox_Sample_4.2 | ecosystem: Environmental > Terrestrial > Soil > Wetlands | place: USA... | reverse complement strand
CGGGGGCCGGCGTCAACGTGCACTTCACGACCGAGGTGCAGCTGAAGACCCAGGTCGCCATCGCGCACTTCTTCGACTTCGACGGCAAGAGCCACAGCGAGCAGGACACCTCGATGTTCGCGGCTCGCCTGGTGATGGCGTTTTAGGGGCGACATGCGCACGAGTCGAAGGAACCTCCTGCTCATGTTCGGCTCGGCCGGACTCTCGCCGCTCGTGGCGCTCGCCGCCGCGCCGAGCGACCTCGTCGTGGTCGTGCATCCTTCGGTGCCGAAATCGTCGCTCGACGAGTTCGAACTCGAAGCGATTTTTCTGACCTCGCGCCGCTTCTGGTCCGGATCCCAAACCATCGTGCCGTTCAATCTGCCGCCGCGGAGCGAGGAGCGCGTGCTCTTCGATCACGTCGTCTTGCGCATGGACCCGGACGAGGTCGGTCGGTTTTGGCTCGATCGGCGCGTGCGCGGCGGACCGACGCCGCCGCGGCAGGCGCCCGACGCGCTCACGGCGGTGCGACTCACCGCGCGGCTCGAGGGCGCGATCGCGTACGCGCCGCTCGACGTGCCGCTCGCGGACGTGCGCGTCGTCGCGCGGATCCACGACGGAAAGGTGATGAGGCCATGAGAATCGGCATGAACGTGCGCCGTGCCTTCGTGCGCGCGGGCGTCTTCGGCGCGTGGCTCGGCGCGACGGCGGGGGCCTGCAACGAACGCTGTGACCCCGGCTATCACTTGAGCGAAGACCTCTGCTACGTGGACCCGCCCGACGCGGGCGCGGACGCGGGCAGTGAAGCCGGCGCCGCGGGCGCGCCGAGCGCTCCGACTTGCGACGACGCGAGCGTGACGACGTTCGGCGCCTCCTGCCACTCGAACGCCGACTGCACGTGCGACAGCGACTTCTGCGCCGGCTACCCGGGACAGGTCGGCTCCTGCACGCGGACCGGCTGCCTCACCGATCCGAGCGTCTGCCCGGACGGCTATTCGTGCATGGACCTCTCGAGCTTCGGCGCGGGGCTGCCCGCCATCTGCGTCAAGTCATGAACGAGCCGACCGCCGGAGTCGTCGCGAGCGTCGAGCGCGATGTCGACAACGCGCTCGGCGACGCGCGCGAACGGCGCCGCATCCTCTCGACGTTCCGGCTCAAGCTCGCGCTCACGCTCTTTCTCGTGAGCATCGTGATCGCGCTCGTCGGGCTCGTGATCGCGCTGGTCGCCCACGTGTTCGACGCGCTCACCCCCGCCATCCGGGCCGATCTCGAGTCGAAGGCGCGCCGCGGCGCGGCGGAGCTCGTGCAGGCGGGCGAATACTCGATGGCGCTCGGCGATCACGAGCCGCTCGAGCGTCTGGCGCGCAACTACGCGTCCGATCCGGACGTGCTCGCGGTCGTGGTGGTCGACGACGAAAATCGGCCGCTCGCCGTCGCGGGCAATCCGCCCGAGCCGCGCGCGTGCTTGTTCGAAGGGCCGCGCGGCTCGCTGCGCACGGGCGGAAGCTACTTGAGCTCGTTCGCCGAATCGACCATCGAGGGCAAGCTCGTCGGGCGCGCGGCCGTCGTGGTCTCGACGCAGCGCGTGCAGGCCGGCGCGGTGCTCGAGCGCGAGATCCTCTTGGTCGCGGGCTTCGGCGGGTTACTCGCCCTGCTCGCCACGTTCGGCTTCGTCGGCCTGTACGTGGCGCCGCTCATTCGCATGACGCAGGCCGCGTTCGAGCGACTCGAAACGACGACGCGCACCGCGATTCAAGCCTCGCGTCTGAAGGGCGAGTTCATCGCCAACGTGAGCCACGAGATCCGCACGCCGATGAACGGCGTGCTCGGCATGATTCAACTCCTGCTCGGCACGCGCCTCGAGCCGAAGCAGGAGAAATTCATGAAAACCCTGCAAATCTCCGCGATCGCGCTGCTCGGCGTGCTGAATGAAGTGCTCGACTTCTCGAAGATCGAGGCGGGCAAGATGCAGCTCTCCCCGCGTCCGACGGACCCGAAGCAGCTCGCGTCCGAGGTCGTGCAGCTCTTCCAGGCCCAAGCCGAGCTCAAGGGTCTCGAGCTCGCCTGCGAAGTCGCCCCGGACGTGCCGAAGCTCGTCGCCATCGACGCCGACCGCGTGCGGCAGATCCTCTCGAACCTCGTGGGGAACGCGCTCAAGTTCACCGACCGCGGCTCCGTGCGCGTGACGCTCGGCGCCCGCGTGACGCCGAACGGCGACCCCCTGCTCGAGCTTTGCGTGCGGGACACGGGCACGGGCATCCCGGCCGAAGCGTTGCCGAGCCTGTTCGAAGCGTTCGCCCAGGTCGACGGTTCGATCACGCGCCGTCACGGCGGGACGGGGCTCGGTCTCGCGATCAGCCGCCGGCTCGCCGTGCTCATGGGCGGCGCGCTCGACGTCGAGAGCAAGCTCGGCGCGGGCAGCGAGTTCACGCTGCGGTTGCCCGCCGAGGCGTGCGACGTGAACGGCGCCCTCGACCGGCCGTCGCAGACTCACGACGTGCGAGCCGCGCGGAAGAGCTACCGAGGGCTCGGCCGCGTGCTCGTGGCGGAAGACAACCCGATCAATCGCGACGTCGTCTCCGAGTTTTTGGCTGAATTCGGCTGCGACGTCGAATTCGTCGAGAACGGGAGCGCGGCCGTCGACGCCGTGCGCGCGCGTTCGTTCGCGCTCGTGCTCATGGATTGCCAGATGCCCGGCATGGACGGCTACGAGGCGACGCGCCGGATCCGCGCCTTCGAGTCGGGCCGGCGCACGCCGATCGTCGCGTGCACGGCGCACGCGTTCGACGCCGAGCGCGAGAAGACCGAGCGGAGCGGCATGGACGACTTTTTGAGCAAACCGCTCACGGTGAGCGCGCTCGCGGCGGTGCTCGAACGCTACCTCGGGTCCGGGCAGTCCGCGGAGCCGCCCCCGGCGCTCGCGGCGGGCACGAAGCGGAGCGCCGGGCTGGTCCAGGCGTTTCGAACGCACGTGCCCGGCCAAGTCGAGCGGCTCGAGCGGGCGGTGCGCGCGGGCGATCACGCCGATCGGAAGGCCGCGGCTCATCGCTTGAAAGGCAGCTGTCTGGCGTTCGGCGCGCCGCGCATGACCGAGCTCTGTCGCGCCCTCGAAGAAGACGCGAACGATCACGGCACGCTCGTCACCGAGCTTTCGGCCGAGCTTTCGCGCGTGCTCGGTGAATCGGGCGCGGGCGAAGCGACTCCGCCTCCCGCCTGAGCGCGCGGGCGGGGCTCGAACCTTTCACGACGCGGCGTCGCTACTTTCGGCGGCGGCGCGCACGAGTGCGCGCGCCACGGCGAGTGCTCCCGCCGCGCGCCGGCCCGTCCGCCCCGCCGCCCACGGCGAAACGGCCGGCACGCCGAGCTTTTTCGCGCAATCGAGCACGTCGCCCGTCCGTTCGCGCAGGTGCTGCCGCGCGAGCACGCGCAGGTCGACGCGCTCGGGCAGCGCGACGCCTTCGCGCGCGAGCGCCTCCGACCAGAAGTGACCCCAGCCGGCGAGCACGTCGCTCGGGCGCACGAAGGCGTGAAAGCGCTCGAGAAAGGCGCCGAACGGCTCCGCCGCGAGCACGCGCTCGTTCGCGATGCCCGTGTGGTGCTCGAACGAAGGCGAAAGCGGGCGGCGCGGCGCAATGAACGCCTCGAAGCGCTCGCCGCTCGCCAAGCGCTCGAGCACGAGGTGCACGATCTCGGCGCCGTCGCCGAGCTCGGTGGCGCGCGGCCACGCGTTGGCTTCACCGTAACCGACGACGAGGTCGTGCGCGCGCTCGCTGAACGCGGCCGGAAAGCGCCGCGCCCGCGCGCCGCGTGTGCGCGTGACGTGGCGTTTCGCGCGGCGCTCGGTCGCGAAGCGGATCTGGTGCTCGACCATCGCGTCGAACGGCTTGAGCAGCGCGCTCACGCCTTCATTTTGCTCGAGTGCGGCGAGCGCGAGCGTGATGGCTTCGATGGTCGAGACGCAATGGGCGGCGGGCTCGCGCCGAATGCGGTAGCGACTCGGGCCGGGCGGCTCGAGCGCGTAGCGCGGCAGGCCGGCGAGCTTCGGATTTTTCTTGAAGAGCTTCTGCGCCTGCCACCACGTGCCGTCGATGACGACGAGCGTCACCGGGCCCGCGGGCGGCCGCGCGACGATGTCCTCGGCGCCGGGCCCGGGGTAGAGCAGCACGGCCGGTCGCGTCGGATCGGTCAAGAGCTCGCGCACGCGCGGCGTGTCCTCGAGCTCGACGCCGACGTGCCGTTCCGAGTTCGGCAGCATGAGCTCGGCGAGTCGCGCCGTGCCGATCGGCACGTTGCTTTCACGCGGATGCTGCAGGATGAGCACGCGGGTCCGCGTCGGTACGCGCACGAGCTCCGCGCAGACGCAAACCTTTGCGGGTCGGCCGCAGCCGGCGCAGACGGCGCGCGGCTCGAGCGTCGGAGCGGGCTCGGCGGTCGGCATCGAAGCCGCGCACCCTACACCCTCGCCCGCTTCGACCCAAGCGAGCTCCGGGTGCCGGCTCACTCGTGGCGGAGCGCGTCGATCGGGTCGAGCTCGGAGGCTTTTTTCGCGGGGTAAAGGCCGAACACGATGCCGACGAGACCGCTGAAGCCGGCCGCGACCAGGATCACCTCCGGCTGGAACAACACGGGCCACTCGAAGCGCCGGCCGAGCAAAATCGCGAGCCCGATGCCGAGGCCGATTCCGAGAATGCCGCCCGCGATCGAGAGCACGAGCGCTTCGATCAGGAACTGAGCGAGCACGTGCCGCGGCTTCGCTCCGAGCGCCATGCGCACGCCGATCTCCCGCGTTCGCTCCGTGACCGAGACGAGCATGATGTTCATGATGCCGATGCCGCCCACGAGCAGCGACACCGCCGCGACGCTCGCGAGCAGCGTCGTCATCGTCTTCGTGCCTTCCTCTTGCGCGCTCGCGATCTCGGCGAGGTTTCTGATCTGAAAGTCGTCGTCCTCGTTCGAGCGCAGTTGGTGGCGCTCGCGGAGCAGCGTCTCGATCGACTCTTCGGCGCGCGCCGTGTCCGCGTCGGAGATGGCGGACACGAAGATGGTGCCGGTCAGGTACTTGCCGAGGCCACCCTGGATTTTCTGCGCGAACGTCGACTGCGGAACGAACGCCGTGTCGTCGTAGTCCTGGCCCATCGGCGATTGGCCCTTTTTGGAGGCCACGCCGATCACGTTGAACGGCACTTGCTTGATGCGGACGACCTGTCCCACCGGGTCGGCGCTCGGTCCGAACAGCTCATCGACCACGGTTTGCCCGAGCACGATCACCTTGGCGCCGGTATCGACGTCGCTTTGCGTGATGTTCGAACCGCTCGACATCGGCCAGTTCCGGACCTCGAAATACTCCGGGGCCGTGCCCTGGATGCTCGTCGACCAATTGTTCGTCTCGCTCACGATCGACTGCGACGAGCGGAGCACCGCGGCCGCGGCACGCACGGAGGGAACGTCGCGCTGGATCGCCTTGAGATCGTCCCACGTGAGCGACGGCATGGTGCCGAGACCGCCGCGCACGCCGCCGAGCGAGGTCGAGCCGGGGGAAATAACGAGCATGTTCGTGCCCATCGAGGCGAACGCGGCTTGAATCCGCGCCTTCGCGCCCTCGCCGATGGCGGTCATCGTGATGACGGCCGCGACGCCGATGATGACACCGAGCGTCGTGAGGAAGCTCCGGAGCCGGTTGCGCGAGAGCGCGCGCAGGGCGATGCGCAGGGTGACGAAGAGGCTCACGGCTCGTGCTCCGGGTTTACTGGCACGACCGCGCGCTTCGGCTCACGCCGTTCGTCGCGGACGATGATGCCGTCCTTCACCACCACCACGCGCGACGCGAACTCGGCGATGTCGGGCTCGTGCGTGACGAGCGCCACCGTGATCCCGGTCGGCGCGAGACTCTGCAGCATCGCCATCACTTCCATGCTCGTGTGTGAATCGAGGTTGCCGGTCGGCTCGTCGGCGAAAATGATCTTCGGGCGCCCGACGAGCGCGCGCGCGATCGCGACGCGCTGCTGCTGGCCGCCCGAGAGCTGGTTCGGGTGATGTCCCTGGCGGTTGCCGAGGCCGACTTGCGTGAGCGCTTCGCTCGAACGCTTCTTGCGCTCGCGCGAGGGGACGTTCGCGTACACGAGCGGCAGCTCGACGTTCTCGAGCGCGCTCATGCGCGGGAGCAGGTTGAAGTTCTGGAAGACGAAGCCGAGCATGCGGTTTCGCACCTCCGCCAGCTGATTTTTGCCGAGGCGCGACACGTCCTCGCCGTTCAAGAGGTAACGGCCCTTGGTCGGTCGATCGAGGCAGCCGAGCAGGTTCATCAGCGTGGATTTGCCCGAGCCGCTCGGCCCCATCACCGCGACGAACTCGCCCGGTTCGATCGAGAGCGAAACGCCGGCGAGCGCGCGCACCTCGGACTCGGTGCCGGCGTTGTAGATCTTGTAGACGTCTTCGAGGTCGATGAGCGGCACGGGGCCTCGCTAGAACATGGGGCGCATGCGCGATTGCCCGCGTTGGCCCTGGCCCTGGCCCGGCGACGAAGGCGCGCTCGAGCCGCCTTCCGAGGGCGGCCCTTCGACGATCACCTCGTCGCCTTCCTTCAACGTGTCGTCGAGGAGCTCGGTGAAGCTCCCGTCGGTGATGCCGACGCGGATTTTGACCGCGACCGGCGCGTTGTTCTTGAGGACGTAGGCCGTCTTCTGGTTGATGTCGTCACTCGGCCCCGCCCACGGCACCTCGGCCGACGCGACGGCGGACGCCCCGGGCGCGGCGCTGCCCGCCCCGCTCGGCGCCGTTCCGCCTTTCGGCGCGGACGACGGCGCGGCACTGCCGCTGCCCGCCGGGCTCTCGCCGTGACGGTGCCGCCAGCCGCCGTGCCCGCTGCCGTCCGGTGACGCGCTCCCGCCCGAGCGCGGGCCGCCCGCGTGACCGTGCCCGCCGCTCGCCGCCGGAGCGCCCGGCGGCTTGAAGCGCAGCGCCGCGTTCGGAATCGCCGCGACGTCTTCCCGGCGCGCCGTGACGATGGTCACGGTGGCGGTCATGCCCGGCCGGAGCTTGAGATCGGGATTGTCGACCGCGACGATGGCCGTGTAGGTGACGACGTTTTGCACCGTGACCGCGGCGTTCCGCACCTGCTCGATGCGTCCGCGGAAGCGCTGGCCCGGAAACGCGTCGACCGTGAACTGCACGGGCATGTCGACCGCGAGCTTGCCCACGTCGCTTTCCGGCACGCTCGCCTCGATGTGCATCTTCGTGAGGTCCTCGGCGATCGTGAAGAGCACCGGCGCCTGGAGCGACGCCGCGACCGTCTGGCCCACGTCGACGTTGCGCGAGATGACGACGCCGTCGATCGGCGATTTGATCACCGTGAGCGAGATGTTGACCTGATCTTGGTGCACTTGCGCGCGCACCTGCTCGACCTGGGATTTGACGGCGTTGACGGTCGCGTGCGCGACCGCCGCGTTGGTCTGCGCGGTGTCCACGTCGACCTGCGCGGCGAGGCCCTCCGCTTTTTGCGTCTTCGCACGCTCGTATTGCCGGTCGGCGTCGACCTGCGTCGCGATCGCTTTCGCGACGTTGGCCTCGGCCGCCGCGAGGTTCGCGCGGTCTTGCTGCAGGCTCGCCTCGAAGAGCTGGGGGTCGAGCTTCGCGACGACGTCGCCCTTCTTCACCTTCGAGTTGAAGTCGGCCATCAGCGAGAGCACGCGCCCCGAGACCTGGCTGCCCACCTGCACCGTGACGCGCGCCTGCAGGGTGCCCGAGGCGGTGACGCGCGAGCTGATGCTGCGGCGCTCGACGGCCGCGGTCTTGTACAGCACCTCCGGCGGGCGATGCGCGCGCTGGTAGAAGTAGTACCCGCCGCCGCCGGCGACGACGAGGAGCACGAGCAAAGGAAACAGCCACTTTTTCATCGGGCGACCGCGCAGTTGGCGAGGGTGAGCAGGTTGTCGAGGCGGGCTTGGACGACGCCGAGTTCGGCCACCGCGAGATTCACCTCCGCCTGACGCAGCGCCGTGGCGCTCGTGACGAGGTCGAGGCTCGTGCCCTTGCCGGTCTGGTAGGCGGCTCGCGTCAAGCGATCCACCTCGAACGCGAGATCGCGACTTTCTTGCGCGACCCGGCGCGTGTCTTCGGCCACGTCGATGGAACGGCGCACCTGCGCGAGCCCGACCGTGCTTTTGCGCCGGAGCGCTTCGAGCGAGGTCGCGCTCTGATCGGCGATGGCCGCCGCTTCGCGCCGCGCGCCGTAACGGGCGCCGCCGTCCCAGATCGGCACGGCCAAGATGGCTTGGATGTTCCAGGTCGTGCGCGCGGGCGTGCCCGCGTCGGTCACGGTCGTCCCGAGCGTGCTGCCCGCCGAGAGCGTCGGCAAAAATCCGAGATCCACCTCGGTCGTGTGGCGCTTGGCAATCTCGACCGCTTTGTTCGCGGCGAGGAGATCCGCGCGCTGCGCCAGATCTTGCAGCGGCCGGCACGCCTGGAGCGCGCCGTGCTCGATGCTCGAGAGGTCCGTCGCGGGCAGCACGCCGATGGGCTCCGTGAAACCGAGCGCGAGCCCGAGCGCGTCACGCGATTTGCGCACCGCCTCGTCGCTGGCCACGAGCGAGCTCCGGGCGCTCGCCACGTCCTGACGCGCGCGCACGATGTCGAGCCCGGTCGCGGTTCCGGTCCGCTCCTTCGCTTCGGTCAGCGCGAGCCGTTCGAGCGCGTCGCGCAAGCCGACGCGGCTGAGCTCGGAGATGCGCTCGTTCGTCACGTTTTGCGCGATGGCGTCGGCGAGCCCGGCCGCCGTGGTGCGCTCGAGGTCCTGATAGGTGAGCCGCGAAGCGTCTTCGTTCACGTGCGCCGTGCCGATCTGGTGCCACGCCTGCAGATTGACGAGCGTGAGCGACGCGCGGACGCTGGCGGAAAGGGAGTTCGCGCCGCCGCCGCCGCTACTGCTGCCCGTCGAGAGCAGCGTGTTGCCGGTGGTCGGATCGACGACGTTGTTGCTGCCGCCGAGCTTCGGCAAAATGGTGTGCGTCGCCGTGACCGAGCCGCTCAACGTCGGCAACACCGCCGCGAGCGCCGTGCGTGAATCCGCCTCGGCGCGCAGGATGTCGTCGTAGGCGCTCCGCAGATCGGTGGAGCGCGCGCGGAGCAGCCGTGCCGCGTCGTCCCACGACGCGATGAAGCGTTTTGGCGGCGCGATGGGAGCGAGCATCGGATCGTCCACCGACGGTGACGGCGGCGTGTCGGCCGGTGCCGCTGCGGACGCCGGCGCGGGCGGCGCCGCCGGCGCGGCTTGGGCGAACGCGAGGCCGCGGAGCAGCATCACGGCTAGAGCGGCCACGAGCGGGCGGCCTCGTTTCATCCGGTAATGCCAACGTGAGCCTTTATTCGCTAAGTCCCGCATGTTGCTGCAAATCCGACCAGGCGTCGTTCGATCGCGACGAGCCGCTTCCGGCGTCCGACGAACCGCCCGAGCGGGCACCCTATCGCTTGAGTCCGTGCGTGTCCGCCAAGAGCCATGCGCGCACCTGCGCCGAGCGTTCCCGTGCTACCGGAACCCAAACGCCGCGGCGCTCGCCGCCGAGGCCGGCTCCCACGAAGATGCGCGTCTCGCTGCCGTCGCGGACGAGCTCGCGCACCTGGGCCGCGTGCACGAGCCAGCTCCGGTGCACGCGCTTGAGCACGTCGCCGAAGCTCGACTCGATGGCCGAGAGCGAGAGCTCGAGGTCGAACGTGCCGTGCGGCGTGTGCACGAACGTGAGCCGCTCCGACGCCTCGAACGCCCACACTTCGTCGCGATCGAGGAAGACGAGTCCGTTGCCGCGCCGCGCGACGATGCGCGCCGAGGCGCTCGCCGCGGCGCGTCCCGGAAAGCGCGCGAGGAGCCGCTCGGTGCATTGGCCCACGCGCTCTTCGGTGAACGGCTTCAGCAGATAATCCGCGGCGCCGAGCTCGAACGCCTCGAGCGCGTGCTGCTCGTACGCGGTCGCGAACACGAAGAGCGGCGCTCGCGGCGTTCCGAGCAGCTCCCGCGCGAGCTCGAGCCCGGCGCGCGCGCTCTTCTCGGCGAGCTCGATGTCGACGAACGCCACGTCGACCGCCAGCCGCTCGCGCCCTTCGCTCAGGATGCGGCGGGCTTCGTCCGCGTGCCCCACCGCGCCGACGACCTGCGCCGCGCCCGTGCCCTCCAAGAGCTCGACGAGGTAGTTTCGCGCCGGCCATTCGTCCTCGACCACGAGCGCGCGCAGGCGCGGTGCTTCGGTGGCGGTCGTGTTCACGGCGAGGCCTCGAGCGCGGCGCCGTTGAGCAGCGGCAGCTCGACGATGGAACGCGTGCCGCGCTCCGAAGATTCCAGGCGCAGCGCGGCGCCCGGGTGATTGAGCTCGAGCCGGCGGCGCACGACGTGCAAGCCGATCGCGCCCGTGCGCGGCTCACCGAGGCCGGGACCGTTGTCTTCCACCGTGCAGACCATGCGCGTTTCTTTCGCGCCGCCGTGCACGAGCTCGATCCGCACCACCACTTCCCCGCCGCCCGCGCGCTTGAGCGCGCCGTGCTTCACGGCATTTTCGACGAGCGGTTGGAGCAGGAGGCGCGGCAAGAGCGCCGCCCGCGCCTCCGGCGAGATCTCCCAGCGAAAGCGCAAGGCGTCGCGGTGGCGCGCGTGCAGGATCGCGACGTAGCGATCGAGCCACTCGAGCTCCTTGTCCACGGTCTGGAGCTCGTTGCCGGGCCGCGCGGCGTCGCGCAGCAGATCGCCGAGGCAGCCGATGAGCCGGCGCGCTTCGCGCGGGTCCTCCGTGACGAGGCCGGCAATCGCGTTCAGCGTGTTCAAGAGAAAGTGCGGCTCGAGGTGGGCGCGGAGCTGAGCGGCTTCCACGGCCGAACGCAGTCGCTCCGCCTCGATGGCGCGGAGCCGCGCGTCTTCCGCGGCGAACGGGTAGACGAACGCCATCGCCCAGAGGCCGGCGTGGAGCTGCCCGAACACCACGCCGAACGCGACGCCGCGCAGCACCGAAGGCGGGCGTATCGGGTGGCGGAACGCGGGGTAGTGCTGAGCGAGCAGCGAGAGCGCGACGCCGAAGAGCACGCCGCTCACGCCCGCCACCGCGACCGTCGTGAGCAGCGTGCCGAGCGGTCCGAACCGACGCCGCTGCGTGAAGCGGTAACCGACGCTCAGGAGTCCGAGCGTGACGGGGATCTCGAGACCCCAGAGAAACACGTACGAAGCCGTGCGCGCGCCCGTCGGCACCACGAGAAACCTCGCGACCGCGTCGAGCAGCATGATCACGACGACCACCACGCTGCCGGTGAGCACGCGGCGGAAACGGTCGCGCTGCAGGGCGCGGTCCAACGGATTTGGTGGGGGGTTACTGCTCATCGCGGGCGCTCTGGTCGATCTAAACGCACCGAGTCTGGGAATTACTTGGGTCAATCGACCGCCCCGCGCAAACCCGCGCGCGGCTGCAGGCAAATTTGTCGGAAAATTCCGGTGATGGCGCTCCAAAGCTCGACGGACTCGGTTGCGTGCGAGCGACCGTTCGAACTGGATCGACGCTATCGTCGGCCTGACGGTCGGTGGTGGCGCTGAACGAACAGAAAACCGCGCGCGCTGGTCTCCGTGCGAGCGCGGTGCGCGCAGTCGCCGTCGGCGGCGCGCTCTGCGTGGCTCGCGCGGCGCTCGGCGCAGGGGCAACCGAGCCGATCCGCATCGAGTATCACGCCGAGCTCGGCTGTCCGAGCGCGGACGATTTCAACGCACAGGTGTTCCGCCGCACGACGAGCGCGCGGCTCGCGACCAACGACGATTTCGCGCGCACGTTCGTGGTGACGATTGGACGGCGCGGCGCTTCGCTCGTCGGCAGCCTCGTCGTGCGCCAAGCGGACGGCACGACGGAGTCGCGTGAAGTCGCCGGTCCCGATTGCGGCGAAGTCGCGACGGTGCTCGCGCTCGCCACGGCGCTCGCGATCGACCCGCAAGCGTCGGTCGCGCCGGCTCCCGCGCCGCCGCCGTCGGCCGAACCCGAGCCCCCGCGGCCGGTCGAGCCGCCGCACACGGAGGTCGTGCCCGAACCCGCCGAACCGTCCGAGCCCAGCGCTCCCGAAGCGCGCGCGCCGTGGGTGCTCGTGTTCGGGCCGACCGTCGAAGGCGGGGTGACGCCGCGGGTCGCTTACGGCGGCTCGGTCGGCTTCGGCTGGCGCGGCGGCGACGCGGACGACCCCGTCTCGGCACTCGGCGTCGAGCTCACGCTCCTCCGTCCTCCGAAGCACGAGGTCGTCGCCAACGCGGACTCGTCGTTTCAGTTGTTCTACGCCCAGCCGACGCTCTGTTCGGTGGTCCTCGCGTGGCAAGGAGTCTCCGGCATCGCTCCGTGCCTGAGCGGGGAGTTCGGCGTGGTGACCGGCTGGGGCTCGAACCTGCCGCACGCGACGACGCGCAGTCGCCTCTGGGCCGCGTTCGATCTCGGCCTGCGCCTGCATCAAGCGCTCGGCGCCGTCTGGTTCGTCGAGGGCGACGTGAGCGCGGTCTTGCCGGTCACGCGCTACACGTACGTGTTCCGCGAACCCGACACCGAGATCTTCAAGGTGCCGAGCGCCGCGGTGAACGGCGGCGTTCGCCTCGGCGCGCGCCTCTGGTAGCGGCTACTGCGACGCACTCGGGTGCACGCCGATTTCCTGGCGCACGCCGTTCGACAGGTCCGTGAAGCGGGAGGTGCCGCAGCGCGCCGGCACGGCGAAGCGGTTGGTGTGCGAGACGGGCACGACCTGGCCGTCGTCCGCGGTCGGCGTGCCGAAGATGCCCGAGGTCGGCTCCGGATCGCCGCAGTTCGTCACCGGCGGCGCCGTTTGGGCGCCGTCGATGCGCGTGGTGATGGTCGTGCTCAACGCCGAAATCTGTCCCCACGCCGCGGGCACCAGAATGCGGCCGATGAAGGTCTGGACGTCCGTCGTCTTGTCGAGGATCCAGGCGCCGTACCAGACGTCGCCGTCGTCGGCGGTCGAGTCCTTGGCGATGCGCAGGTGATAGACGTCGCAGGCCGTCCAGTCGAACTTCGCGTGGATCGTCATCCACTGCACGTTGCCCTGGGTGACCACCGCTTTGCGCGCCTGGCCCGGCTGGTTGATGTCGCCGAGCTCGGCGTCGCTCGGCGGTCCGGCGATCCAGTAGACGGCCATCTTCGTGAAGTCGACCACCTGCGAGCCGGGACCGGTCGCGTTCGGATCGACGTAGCCGCCGTGCGCCTGGAGCCCGAAGAACGCGGTGAGCCCGTTGACGAACGAAAACTGGTGCGCCCAGTAATATCCGTCCGTCACCGGATCGGTCTCCATCACGAGATCCCATTCGAGCGAATCGACGGGCGTCGGCCAAGTCCAGTCCGTGTAGAGCGTCGTCGTGCCGACGGCGGTGCCCGCCGTGTTCAGGTTCCCCGGCGTGCCCGTCTCACCGCACGCGATGGGTGCGGGCGGCGGCGGGGGCGGCGGTTCCATCGACCCGGTCGACGACGTGGCGCCCGAGCCTGCGCCCGCAGTCGCGGACGACGTTGGTGTCCCCTGCGCGTTCCACGAACCGAGCGGGAAGTCGTCTTCACACGCGGCCGCGCCGAGCGCCAACACGACGAGCGCGAGCGGCGGCGCGAGGCGGCGAGACGGTGACGACACCGCGCGCTCCCGCGTCACTCGGCACGCGTGCTCGGCGCGGCGTCGCCGATCACGGAGCGGACGCGCTGAGCGTACGGGCCGTTCGGATGATTCTGCAGGAACTCGCGACCGACGCGCGTCGCGGCGTCCTTGTCACCCCGTCCGGCGAGGGCTTCGATCCGCAGCACCGTGGCCTCGCTTCGCAGGCGATGCTTGGCGAAGTGGTGGGCGTAATCGTCGAGGAGCCGCAACGTTTGCGCGTAGTCCTGATTCAAGAGCGCGGTGCGCGCTTGCTCGATGGCGCCGAGCTCGGCCGAGAGCGACTGGTCCGCGGCGGGGGCGGCATGCGCGACCCTGGCCGGCGCGGCCGGGGGAACCGGTTCCGGGTCGGGGGTCGCGACGCCGACGGGGTCGGCCGCAGGCGCCGGAGTCGGCTCGGCCGTCGGAACCACACGCGCGGCGACGGGTTGAGAGGCGGGTCGCGGGTTCGCGGCGATCGCTTTCGAGCCGACACTGAGCGCGTGAACACCCGCCCAGACGGCCAGGGCGCCCATCGTCCCGACGCCGGCCGTGACCAACCAAGTTTTTGCAGCAGCCCGAACCCCAGTGGCGACCGTGCTCGCGGTCAGGAGCCCGCCGATGCCGATTCCCGCGAGAATCTGCTTACGACTTCGTCCTGACATCGCGTCGGAGCGACCCGCCCGAAGCAACTCGGCTTCGAACTCGTCGGCTCCGACCTCGAGCAGTCTCACTGGATCGTTCATGGCTCCGGCTTCTTCTTCATACTTATGCCCGCTCCCACCAATTTTGCTTGCTCATGGAAGACTTCACGTGCTCGTCTCAACCGCGTCGCCACTGTACCCCGAGGTAGGATGAGAAGGCTGGCCGTCTGATCGATGGACAGTTCTTCGAGTTCGAATAGGACGAAGACCGCACGGAGCTCTTCGGGCATGCCGTCGAGCACTTTGTCGAGGAGCGCGCGGGCCTCGAGTCGTTGCGCAAGTTGCTCCGGGTCGGGCGTCGCGTCGTGTGGATTCACCGACAGGCGTTGCTCGGCGGCTTCACGCCGGTGATACGAGCGGCGCACGTGCGACGCGACGCGCGTCGCGACGCCGACGAGAAACGAACGCTCGCTGCCCGGGTGGATGCGAGAGAGCTTGTCGTTCGCGATCAAGAAGACTTGTTGAGTCGCGTCGTCGACGTCGGCCTGCGGCACGCCGAAACGTCGCAGCGAGCGCCAGACGAAATCCAAATGTTCGGCGACCAACTGCCGCAAGACGAGCGGTTGCGCCGGCGCGGACGGAGCTTCACCCGGCGCGTCGACGTCGCCATCAGTCGTCTCCGGGCGGGGGCCCGCACTCGTGGTGGCGCTCATTGGCCGTGACGGGGCTTAGTGAACCCTGATTCTACGGCTCTCCGCGAGTCGTCGCCACAGGACTTCTGGACACTCGATACATTGGGGTACGGGCGAAAAATTACGAGTCGCTTTCTCCGCATCGGAGCGCTGCCTTCAATGATTTCGACGGCGGATGGCGCTTTGGTATGGGAGCGAAAATTTACGCATCCGTCCGCGGTTTTTTATGCCGTTCGTCGATCGCGTGCCTGATCTCGACTTCGAAAAATCACTTTGGCCCATAGTGAACCCTTCCTCTCGGCGTCCTCGGGTGCGTGTCAGCTGGCTTATTTTCGGTGCGGCCGGCATTTTCTGGGCTTGTGGTCCGCAAGCGTTGCCCGACGATTCGATCGGCGGCTTCTCCGCGAGCGGCTCGAGCGGTTACGGCACGAGCACCGCGGGCCAACCAGGTAACGGCGGCACGACCGCGGCCGGCGGTGGCGCGGGGCATGCGACCGGTGGCACCGGGGGTACCGGCGGGACCACGATGACCGGCACCGGTGGGACCGGCGGCACGCTCGGCACCGGCGGTAGCGTCGGCACGGGCGGCAGCGCGGGCACTTTCGGCAGCGTCGGCGGCTCGAGCGGGACGAGCTCGACGTTCGGCGGCGGGGGCCGCGGCGGTTC
>Ga0335083_10005758_pt1 | contig 15608 bp, 7 predicted proteins | sample Lox_Sample_42_FD_206716 | JGI IMG/M metagenome (GOLD analysis project Ga0335083, IMG submission 206716) | Soil microbial communities from Loxahatchee National Wildlife Refuge, Florida, United States - Lox_Sample_4.2 | ecosystem: Environmental > Terrestrial > Soil > Wetlands | place: USA: Florida... | reverse complement strand
AAGCAGCCCATTGAATCTGCTGGCACGCCAAACGAGGCATTGCTGGTCACTCTGAACGAGAAGGGCCGCGTTGACCTCGACCACATGGCCAGTTTGCTGGCGCGTTCGCCAGAAGACTTTCTCCCCGATTTGAAAGGGATGATTTTCCTTAACCCGTTGTCGAAACAATGGGAGACCGAAGACCAATACCTGTCGGGCAATGTCCGTGAAAAACTCGTTGCGGCGGATACAGCCAGCGTCAACGACCACCGATTCCGCGAAAACGTCGAGGCGTTAAAATCCGTCCAGCCGGAGGATTTGCCGGCGACCGAAATTGACGTGCGGCTGGGCGCGTCCTGGTTGCCGCCCTCGGATGTGCAAAATTTTGTTCATGGGTTGCTCGGCATCCCGTCGGGAGTCGAAGTCGGCCATATCCACGCGCTCGGTTCGTGGTTCATCAACGCCAATTGGGAGGCGAAGGGGGCCACGGCAAACACGACCGATTGGGGGACTAATCGTTATACCGCCCTGGAGATCATCGAGGAAACATTGAACCTCAAAACTCCCACCGTTTATGATTATGTGGATAAGAAGCCAGTCGTCAACGCGCAGGCCACCGAAGCGGTGCGTGAAAAACAGGAGCGTATCAAGGAACGATTCAAAGAATGGGTCTGGTCGGATGATTCGCGGCGGGAACGGCTTTGCCGCCTTTACAATGACACCTTCAACCATTTGCGGGTTCGCATCTTCAACGGCGAGCACCTGACCTTGCCGGGTGCCAGTGCAGCGGTACAATTGCACGGTCATCAAAAGGCCGGGATCTGGCGGATTTTGCAAACGCCTAACACGCTTCTGGGTCATGTCGTCGGTGCGGGCAAGACTTATACGATGGTCGCCGCTGCCATGGAATTAAAGCGCTTGGGGTTGGCGCGCAAACCTCTGTTCACGGTCCCCAACCACATGCTCGGCCAGTTTTCCACAGAGCTCCTTACTCTATATCCGGGCGCAAACATCCTGGTCGCTGGCAAGGAGGATTTTGAGGCAGACCATCGGAAGAAATTGTTTAGCCGCATCGCCACCGGAAATTGGGATGCCGTCATCGTCACGCACTCCGGCTTTGAGCGCATCCCGTTATCGCTGGAAACCCAGGAGCAATTCTTCAAGGAACAGCTGGAAGAACTGGAAACGATCAAACGCGAACACGCCAGCGCAGATAACCGGCGCCTGGTCAAAGAACTGGAAAAGGCCAAAAAACGTCTTGAGGCCAGGCTTGAAGCGCTGGCGGCGAATCACCGAAAAGACAATACGCTGACCTTTGAGGAACTTGGCATTGACCGGCTTTTTGTGGATGAAGCGCATTACTTCAAAAATCTTTTCTACGTTTCCAAAATGACCCGCATCGCCGGGCTGCCGCAGACCGCCAGTGAACGAGCCTTTGATATGTTCCTGAAGGTCCGGCATATTCAATCCGTCAATGGAGGTGGGGGTGTGACGTTCGCCACCGGCACGCCCATCGCCAATAGCATGGCCGAAATGTTCACCATGCAGCGGTATCTCCAGCCGGATGACCTCAAGAAACACAACTTGCATCACTTCGATTCGTGGGCGGCAACTTTCGGTGAACCGGTCACGGCCATGGAGCTGGCGCCGGACGGCGCGGGTTACCGGCTGAACACCCGGTTCGCCCGGTTTATCAATGTGCCGGAATTAATGCAGATTTTTCGGCAGTCAGCGGACGTGCAGACCGCCCAGATGCTCAATCTGCCGCGTCCGAAGCTGGAAGGTGAAAAACCCGGCATCCGTCATGCTCCCGCCTCGCCGGAGTTAAAAAAGTTTGTCGAGGGGCTCGCGCAACGCGCCGAAGCATTGAAACGTGGACGTATTGATCCTCGCGAGGATAATATGCTCAAAATTACCACCGAAGGCCGCAAGGCCGCGCTGGATTTGCGCCTCATGAAACCGCATCTGCCAGACGACCCGCAAAGCAAGGTGAATCTCGCCGTGGAGAACATTCATCGCCTTTGGGAGAAAACCAAGGATGACCGCTCGACGCAGCTGGTATTCTGCGATTTGTCCACGCCGCAGGATCGGAGCTTTTCCGTTTATAATGACATGGCCGACAAATTGAAACACCTCGGCATCCCGGAAAATGAAATTGCCTTCATTCAGGATTATGACGCCGACAACGCGAAGCTGGGTCTGTTCTGTTCCGTACGCGCCGGTAAGATTCGCATCCTGTTTGGCAGCACCCAAAAGATGGGTTCGGGCACCAATGTTCAGGAACGGTTGATTGCTCTGCACCATCTCGACGCTCCGTGGCGGCCCGCCGACGTGGAACAACGCGAAGGACGCATCCTTCGACAGGGCAACCGGAATTCCAGCGTGCAGATTTATCGCTATGTCACCGAAGGCTCATTTGATGCCTATATGTGGCAAACCCTGGAAACCAAAGCCAAGTTCATAGCCCAGGTAATGAGCGGGGATATGACCGTGCGCCGGCTAGAGGACGTGGATACGGCTGCGCTGACCTACGCCGAGGTCAAAGCCATCGCCTCCGGCAATCCGTTGGTCATTGAAAAAGCCCAAGTGGACGCCGAGTTGATCCGCTTAACCCGGCTTCGTTCCGCTCACGCCGAGGAACAGTATCGCATCCGCAGCAGTCTGCGCCATTCGCGCGAGGAGGTCGAAAAATGGACGGAACGACTGGCTAATTTGCGGGAGGACTTGAAATTGCGGCAGGATACGTCCGGCGACAAGTTTCGCATCGAATTGGACAAACAAACTTTGGATAATCGAGGCGTCGCCGGGGAGTTGTTAATACGCCGGGCGGAAAAAATCCAGACCCGCTTCGGCGAGGACGTCCGAATTGGCCGGTTTGCCGGGTTCGACCTGTTCATCCGGCGTGGCTTTAACAATTCCGCCGAACTCGTGCTGCGCGGCCAGAACAGTTACAACACTCGTGCCACCGATACCGCTCTGGGCACTATTCGTTCACTCGAATCCATGGTACACGGTTTCGAGGAACGTGCCATGCGGTTGGAAGCAGATATCAAAGATTCGCAAAAGCGCGCGGTCGAACTGGAAGCCAAAGAAGGCGCGCCTTTTGAAAAGGAGCAACGCTACCGTCATCTGGTTAATCGCCAATCCGAGATTGAGGATAAGCTCGACCTCACCAAGAATCAGGCGCTTGCCCAGGCTGAGGAAATTTTACCGGACACCCAAACAGAAACCATCGCTACTAAAATATCTACTAAACCCAAACAGGAACACAAAAAGAAAACAGGCATACACGTTTGATTTTTTACATTCACTCAAATTGGGATCCACCGGGATTCATTCGTCTACTTCTTGCAAAATGAATTTGAAACATTTGTAGAAACAAATGCTCGCAGCCCACTTCCACATGACTTCCTCCCGCACGAGGAGTCACCAGCAGCATGCAAGCTGCGAGCAAATATCGCGATGGTATCGCCCAAGTGGCCGAGGCGCACATTATAGGGGCAGCGTACCCGCTTGGATATTTCTTTCCGTTACGGAAATCGGAGGCGGAAAAATTCTCGGTCTAACGCTGGATTGGTCATGGGAAAGGTTATTTGACTATTGGTTTGTGACCCTGGCACATCGCCCCAGTCTGCACTGTTGCCAAGGTCAATGCTGTTCGTCTGCAAAACCCAGCCTACATAGTTGGTCGGCCATGAAATTTTCAGGTTCGGGCCGCTGTCCTGCGTCGTGAGGTTCGTCGCAACCCAAGGCAGGCTGGCATATGCGCTCAGGACTTCGATGCCGTTGAATTGCGCGTTCTGCACCACGTTGGTTCCAACAATGACGAGCTGGCCGCTGGCATTGGCGGGCAGCGTGAATTGGCGCACCACCGCCTTGTTGGCGGCACCTGCCGTGGCGTAAATATCAAAGTTGGTTAAAACTTTATTACCATTGATCAGTACATTGAACAAGCGCTGGCCCGAAGCCGAAAAATAAATTTCCGCAAAATGCAGACGAATCCAGTAGTTGGTACCCGCCATCAAGTTGGTAAAAACGTACGTCACATTAGAGGAAGAATCAGAGTAGCGTTCAGTCTGGTAGACGTTCATTGGCGCTGCAAATGCCACGCCGTTGGTATTTATTGTGGACGAGCGGTCATAAGCAATTCCGGTCGTGAAGTACCCATCTGCGGCAAAGGATCCGACGGTGCTGCCACCGCAGTTAACCGCATAGAGAGGTACGGTGATCGCTGGCGTGGCGCTGGCTACCGAGGACATACCAAAAGGTGTTCCGTCCGACGCCATGGCCGTGATGGCATAGTAATAGGTGACTCCCATGCTGATCGCTAAATCTACATATGCGGTGACCGTAACATTGCTGGCGATGATTGAATATGGACCGCCACTGGCAGTTGAACGTAAAACATTGTAACTGGCCGCTCCAACACTTGGTGTCCATGTGAGATTCACAAAGTTAAATCCTGCCCGGGCGGAAAGCCCGCCAGGCGGGGATATGAAAGGCGTCCCACCCACTTGGACTGAAGGTGAACTTGTCCCCGCCTGATTAGTGGCAGTCACAGTATAATAATAGGTGATGCCGTTGGTCAGGCCGGTGTCCGTGAAACTCACCTCCGTGTCTACCTCTGCGATGGGTGTATACGGCCCCCCGCTGTGTGTAGATCGACTGATTGTATAACCGGTAGCCAATAACGAGGCATTCCAAGACAATGAAACTTGCCTATAGTTGGCTACGGCCGAAGTCCCTTGTGGGGCAGTTGGCGCCTGGGTGGGAGGCGGATAATCGGGGTTGTTCGTTGCATTTAACCACCAAAGGACGCTAGTGACACCACGCGGATAATGCTGGCTGCCGAGCGGGGATCCCGTACCGGTGCTATTTAACTGATCCGACCAGCCTTCATAAGGTGCTTCCTGGGTTTGTAATGTCGCATGAATTTGATCGATGCTTCCATCCACGTTGCTGTTACTGATGCCGAGAATATTCTCGACGATGTATTGGCCTAGATACACTTTGCTTTGCCAGGTGTTGACGTTTGCGCTCGAAAGCTTCCAGGCGCCGCTGGTGGCATCCAGGCACTTGCCGGAGACGAGCACTGCTTGAACATGATTGGACAAAGCCTGAAACATGCTGGCATACGGCCCGTTCACTCGGTCAATCGCATTCGTTAATCCCATTTGGGCGGGGTAGGCCAGACCTTCCACAATCGGCAGCAAAGCTGATTGATTACTTCCATCCAGAAACGCTGGTATGAAACCGAGAGTTCCTTGATAGATATTCCAGGCATTGACAATTGATTGCGCCGCCAATTCTGCTTGGTTTAAACACGTTGTGGCGTCAGGCGTGTCACCGATCTGTGTGAACATCGCCTGCAACGCGAGGTAGCTGGCCCAATTTTTCACCGTGGTCATGGCATTCAAACGCGGTGACTTAAGTGATGAGTCCAGCGCATCGTAGGTTGTGATTTCGGGAGTGGTGCCGCGCTCGTTCAAGTATGTGGTAACGCCGTCCCGTGTGGACGCGTTCGTGTCATCACGCAGCAGCATCGAATTCAGGCAGGCTTGCAACAGCGCGGTATTATTGGTGAGCCAGGAATTGTCACTCGTGGAGCTCCAATAAAGCCCCGCACAGAGAATCCAATTCTGAAGTTCCTCCTGTCCCATATATGCAAATGTACTTTCATAGGTCGTCGGATCCATGACCGGGGAGTCCGAGGTCAAGCCCTGTCCCATGTCATGGTGAAACCCGAAACCATCTGGAGAAACCACGACACCAGAAACGACATTGTAAAGGGAATGCGTATAAGTATAACCGGAAGCGTTGAACGTACCGGAATAAGTGTCCAGCACATTGCGCAACGCCCATGGATACATGAGCGAATCGTAAAACGCGTGATCTACCGTAAGGTCAAAAGTATTGATATAATTGTACTGGCCCTCCATTTCACGCCAAAGAAAACCATTGGTCGGGTCCAATTGAGCCGATGTGCAGGCCATATAACTGTGCAGGGCATCACTTGCCAGAAATTGCCGATAGATGTTCAAGTTCGCATCTGCCATTGCCGTAGCGAGCTGCTGGCACCTGGTCTGCGCATCAGAAAATTCGGTGAATGCCGCACTAACCACACTGTCCATTGACGAAAAGAGGGTCGTGTAATAATAGTGCGCCGAAATCCGGGAATCGGTCACCGAACTTCGGTAATCTGAGAGAACAACCGTCAACGATTTTGTCTGGCCAGCCGGAATATTCAGGTGAAAGGCAAACCCAGATGACATTCCATTAAGCGCCGTCTTCAATGCCGAACCGCTCAATAAATCGCACGTCCCCGTCTGGACCGCCATAGCTCCTTCTCCGAGGGCAAATCCCTGATAAGCACCGCTCGCGTAACTGGTCTGGGTGGCGGCCACCGGCAGGCCAAAATAAAAATCCTCGGCCGTGCTGTTCGTGTTGCGGATAGTGAAAACCATCCACGTTGCGGGCAGAAAAAAATAGTTTTTGTAGGAAAGCGGCGCCGAATTGAAACTCGTCATTTTCCAGGCGGGCGTGTAATTCGTCCATGTCAAACCCCCGTTATTGACGTTCCATTCATCCATGCATGGCGTGAGTGTCCGTTGGACATTGGTGTCCGCAAAGAAAGTCGCGCTTGACGAAATGCCGGCCGTGGAAGCCACAAATGGCATCGCCTGCAAACCGCTCCCATTGCTCGATAGAGCTATGACCACCCCTCCCCCGCCGCTGCTGTAAGGGATTGACGCACTGGAAAATCCAAAACCACATTTATCACCCTTGGACCCATACGCAAAAGTCGAATAGGTACCGACGGCGGCGTGGTCCACGTTGACGAAGACCGGTTGGTTCGATTGAGACCGCGCAGTAAACACATTCGCGCAAAGAGCCGCCAACATTATACTGCGAACGAATGTTGGCATGATCAGATATATTGGATTTGGATACTTCATTTTGTACTAAGGTAAAATCTATCATAGAGGCTCCCGTCTGTTTTCGTTTTGCGGAAACTGCGGATGGTACTGAGCCAAACTTGCCTTTGAAATCTTTTGGGAGACATGCCGGTAGCCCGACTAAATGCAATGCAAAAAGTGTTTTCACTTCGAAATCCGATATTTGATGCGATCGCATTTAGGGACAAGTCCTGTTCCAGTAACAATCGTTTGGCTAATTCGATGCGTGCTTGCCTTATCAATGAAGCCGGAGTGCAACCGACATGCCTCTTAAAAGCCAACGTAAATCCACGCCGCGACATTCCAGAAGCAGCCACGACTTTATCAAGTTGAATTGGACGCCTGTAGTGTCGCGCCATGTAGCGCAAACTCCTGGTAATGCCTCGATGATTAGAGCGTTTGGACAAATTGCCATCGATAAGTGAGAAACCAGTCAGGGCTTCTCCGAAAAATCGTCGTTGCCGCTCAGGATTTTTGGGGTATTTCATGGTTGTCTCATGTTCACTTTAATTTGTAGGATCATGCGATTTTCGAAACCTTGCGTCTTTCAGCCAATTCCAGTGCCATTTGAATCGTGGTTTTTTTATCGAGTTGGTAGATGACGAGTAATATTGTGCAAACTCCGAATAAGATTCCGACTCCCATGCCGGCACAAACACGGTAACCAAAAACCGCATGCGAGGCCGCCGGTGCGTGAGTGTCGTAGCTGAAAAACCATGCCATAATCCAAAGGAAAGAGGCGGAACCAATGGCAAGGCCGGCTTTCAAAGCGAAACCAATGGTAGCAAACACAACTCCTGTAAATCTCCGGCCGCTCTTCCATTCCGAGTAGTCGGCCACATCCGCAAAAATGGCCCAGATCAATGGAATCGTTGGTGCATAAACCAACGCGCTAAGGATGGATAAAATCAGCATTCCACTCACATCTGAGGGTTCAAGAAAATAAAAAGCGAAACCAACAATCGACGAAAGGGCAAAACCCATCACAGCTATGCCTTTTTTCCCGAATTTATGCGCAAGCGACACGGACAGCAGAATGACAACAATTGTGGTGACGCGCTGAACAATGTTCACGACGCTATAAAACACAGCGGCAACATTGGAATTCGCAAGATTGTCACGCGAGCCATGGACGATGTACCCAAGCGTTTCCAGCAGGCCTCCAGGCTTGGATGTGTTGGGTTCCAATGCCGGTGCAGTCAGCCCCAGTTTGTGAAGGAAGTCAAACATCGCCGCTTTGTCAGCATAATGGTGATAATAGTTGTAAAGGGCACCACCTCGAAACGACATGATAGCAAAATGAAATAGAGTCATGATAAACATGACAACCCAGGGACCGTTTTTAAATAAGTCGATAAATTCCCGCTGCGCCGATGTTTTGGTTTCAGCCACTGGTTCAATTCGTTCTTTTGTTGTCACAAATGTAATGAGAAAAAGTACCAGACAGACTCCTGCCCAAATAGTCACAGTTACACGCCAGCCGTAGGCAAGGTCACGTCCCATGGCCAATTTTTCCACCAGTGGAAGAGTGAAACCTCCAACAATGAATTGGGCAATATTGACTGCTATAAAACGATAGGAATTCAATTTGGCACGCTCCTCCAAATCACCCGTCATCACGCCGCCAAGTGCCGCGTAGGGCATGTTATTCATAGAATAAATCGTCATAAGCATTGAGTTGGTGATCGCCGCATAGGCGATCATCCCGGCCGTACTCAAGCCTTTGGGCGTCGTGTACGCCAGAACCATCACAATTGCCCAAGGCACGGAAGTCCATAGAATCCACGGGCGGAACTTGCCCCAACGTGTCTTGGTACGATCCGCTAGAAGTCCCATGACAGGATCGAAAATCGCATCCCAAATACGGGGCCAGAAAAGAATTGCCGCGGCAACGCTGGCCGTAAGACCAAAGGTATCTGTATAAAAATTAAGTTGAAACAGGATCATCGTCATGAAGACGAAGTTCGCCGCGGCGTCAGCAGCACTGTATCCAAGTTTTTCGACCAGCGGAATTCTCTGAGCAAAATCCATAGGAATTATACAACGGTCAGCACGACTTTTTGCAAATCCGCATCCCGCGAGGAATTGCCAACCATAATTTCAAACTCGCCCGGTTCGACGCTGAAATCCATGTTGATATCGTAGAATGCGAGCGCGTCCGGGGTGATTTTCAACGCCACAGTGGCCGATTCGCGTGGCTTGAGAAAAACCTTTGAAAATCCTTTTAATTCTTTGATGGGACGCGTCACTGAACTGAACAAATCGCGAATGTAGAGCTGAACAGTTTCCGCACCGGCAAATTCGCCAGTGTTTTTCACGTCCACTAATATCTGCGTTGATTCATTGCTTCGGATTTTCTTCTTCACCAAACGAAGGTTCGAGATTTCAAAAGACGTGTAGCTCAACCCAAATCCAAATGGAAATAGTGGTGATACGTCGTCAAATAAATATCCGCGCCGCGCCGATGGCTTGTGGTTATAAAACGTGGGATTGTAATAGGCAATTTGCCGCTGGGGTTATAGTCGCCGAATAAAACATCAGCAACCGCCCGACCGCACTCCTGGCCAAGATACCAACATTCGCAGATGGCAGGCACATTTCGTGCCACGTAGTTAATTGTCAGCGGACGTCCGTTAAACAGAAAAACCACGACTGGCTTGCCAGTCTCCAGCATTGCTTTCACAAGCAAATCCTGACTGCCAAGCATATCGAGGGCAGCACGGTCGCCCATATGTGAGAGGCTCCAAGCCTCGCGCGCGCCTTGCTCATTACAGCCGATGCAAAGCACGATCACGTCAGCCTTCTTCGCCACCTTACGTGCCTCGGCAATTTGCTTCCGATCCTGCTTGGGATCGGTTAATACCACTTCGTCGCGATTCCACGAACCGCCGTCCGCTGTGATTTTACAGCCTTCGCTGTATATCACCTTCACTTGATCTCCTACCTTCGCCTCGATTCCATCCAGGACTGTGATGAATTGCATCGGAATACCGCTGTAGCCGCCGAGCAAAATACGGTTGGCATTAGGCCCGATGACGGCGATAGTTTTAAGATTTTTCGGATTCAGCGGCAGGATGTTTTTATCATTTTTCAGCAATGTGATGGATTCACGCGCCGCATCCAGTGCCAGTGCACGGTGGGTTTCGCAACGAACGGTCCGCTCTGCTTCACGTGGGTCAACATAGGGATTATCGAACAATCCCATTTTGAACTTCCAGTACAGCATCGGCGCAACCAGATTGTCCAATTCCGATTCCTGAAGCATTTTTTTATGGACGAGTTCGACAAGATGCAGGTAGCAGTCAGGCTCCGGAAATTCGATATTGATTCCCGCTTTAGCAGCGAGCAAACATGCTTCGAGCTTGTCTTTTGCCAATCGATGACTGTGTGTTTTAGGGCGATCGTTTAATTCCTGAATCGCGTAATAGTCGGAAACGACGAAGCCCTTGAAGTTCCATTCTTTACGCAAAATGTCCCTCAACAGCCACCGGTTCGCGTGAGATGGAATGCCGTCCACCTCGTTATAGCTCGCCATAACACTTATCGCGCCACTCTTGCGAACTGCCTCTTTGAAAGGAAACATGAAGATTTCATGTAACACACGTGTAGATACGTTTGTGGGAGCGCAGTTTTGGCCGGACTCGGGCTGGCCGTGCGCGACAAAATGTTTGAGCGTAGCAATGATACGTTTCTTGTCCGGAAAAGAAGCGTCGCCCTGGAAGCCGCGCACTGCGGCCATACCGAGTTGCGCAACGAGATAAGGATCTTCTCCAAAAGTCTCTTCAACTCGTCCCCAGCGCGGATCCCGCGCCACGTCCAACACCGGAGTGAGTGCCTGATGGGTACCGCGTAAACCTGCCTCTGCCGCTGTCATTGTGTACAGCTTTTCGACCAAAGTCGGATTAAATGTCGCTCCTAGGGCAATCGGTTGCGGAAAACTGGTTCCATCCTTCGCCGCGTGACCGTGCAAACATTCCTCGTGAAAAATGACAGGGATGCCTAGGCGCGAATGTTCAATGAAGAATTTCTGGATTGCATTGGTCAATTCCGCCATTTGCCGTGCACTTTTCCCATTTTGAGGTTCTGACGATGGAGCGCCAGCATCGCTTGGACGACCAATTTGTCCTATACCACAGCGGTTCTTGAACGCTTCTCTTGCTTTTGCGAGATCCAAGTTGCCTTTTTCATCTAGGAGCTTTTTGGCCTTTTGCTGCCAGATGCACATCATCTGCGCCGCCTTCTCCTCAAGCGTCATGCGAGCCAGCAGGTCCCGAACGCGTTCCATGACGGGACTATGATGATTTTTGTATAACGGCGACAATGACGTCTTTGCTTTTGGCTGAAGTTTTGCCTTAGACTCGATTGAACGGCTGGTCCGTTTTATCTCACTACCCGTGATTGCTCCATTCGCCTTCTTTGGTAAGACAGTTTCAACAATAACGTCCTGCGATATCCTTGTTTTAAACATTTTCAATTCACAGTCAGACAAGTTGGAATCCAGTTAAGGCCAAGGCCTTCAGTCGGATTGTCGGTCTGAGTCTGCAATATCAGGCAAAAAACGAGAGTGGGAAGTGCCTCTTTCCTGAGCGGGCTTCGACGGTATTTTACAGGGTGATTCATTGATTAAACAAATTCTTCTCTGCTTATTCTAAGAAGAGCGGGCAACCATTTTAGTCAATGGTTGCCCGCAAGCCTATTTACGAACACCTCCCTGGTTAGAATTTTAAGCGGAAGAATACGGTCCCATTCGTAGAATTAACCGGAATAATTACCTTGTTGGTCGTGGTGCTCCCGGACACGTCACCCCAATTTGTTCCTAAACCAACCTTAAGTGAATTAGTCTGCGATTGCAGGGTCCAACCGGTATGATCAGTCGGCCACGAAAGAGTCAGAGCGCCGCTGCTGAAACTGTATACAATGTTTGTCGGACTTGTATTTACGAGCGAGGAAACGCTGGCCACCGAGATGCTGCCACTCGTTGAAACATTGTTATTCCAAGTATATTTAACATTATTCAGAACATCGTTCGTCTGCAATTGAATACTGCTGAAACCGGCCGTGCCACTTGTGAACAACTGGAATGTATCTCCCACTTGCAATGTTGGCCCAACGTTAGTCACGTTCAAAGTGGCCCCGCTATAGGTAATGCTGCCGCCTGACGACGTCAAATGGCTGCAGTTGCTTGGAATATTCGTACGATTCAGATTTGCCAAGTAGATACCGTTAATCGTGCCATTTCCTACTATGGTAAGTGTACCCATAGGCAATCCTGAAGCCACCGTCGAACCGGCGGAAGCAAGCACAGATCCGTTTACCGTGCCGTTGCCACCGAGAAGCTGACCGTTGCTCATGGTTAACGTCCCTCCAGCACTGGTGACATCGTAGACACCACCGTTGCCGGCAATTATTTCCGACGCATCATTAAACGACCCAGAGCCGGACATCTTTATCGTACCAGCATTTACTATTACGGGCCCGGTATTGGTGCTGACTCCGGTCAGCGTTTCGATGCCCGTGCCGATCTTTGTAAGCCCAAGCGAACCGGTGCCACCGTTGAAAAACGTTCCGTCGAATTCCTGGCTGCTATTGTCAGCTCCAATCGTCATTATGGCATTGGACGTGCCAGTATTCTCGATGGTTGCACCAGCACCTGTGACTTGGCCGGAATTGATTGAGGACAAATTGGACACCGACAGATTGTTGCCGTTAAGTCTGAGATCACCCGCAATGTCCATTGTCATCGGACCAGTGCTGATGCCATCCGTATTAAGAGCGCGTACTGTTCCGGAAGTGATTAGGGTTGACGCATAGGTGGAGACACCGTTTGTAGGCCCAATGCTTAACACGTAAGAACCAACATTTCCCCATACTTCGAGCTGGTAAGGTCCGGTAATCGGACACAGAATTGTGCCGCCGGTTATCGTACCGCTAATCCTGGCATCAGCCGTCAAATTGATTTGCCCGGTGAAAATCGAACCAAACACGCTGATGGCCCCTGTAATCGGAGTGGTTCCAATCCAACCTGTGCCGGCGATGTTAAATACGTTGTTGTAGGTAGCATTATCACACCATGCTTGTGAGTAAGACGGCACGTTGACGATGCTTCCGTTGCCAAATGGATATAAACTTCCATTTTGGGCATGGACACGAACGCCTGATATGAGGTTTGCAGTTCCGGTGAAATTTGAATTAACCTCGGTGAGTCCCAAAGTCAAAGTACCACCCAGAGAACTCTCATAGTTGACCGTGCCGCTACCGGCAAGCGCATTGACTACGGTTTGGTTGTTATAGTAGTTGTAATTCAGTACACCGTTTGCGTTGACAGTCACAACTCCAGCAACGGCACCATCGCCTCCATTATTATTGTTTCCAAGGTTTAAAGTCGCATTATTGCCAATAATGGTACCACCTGTATAAGTATTAGTGGAATTGAAGGTCAGCTGACCCGAACTATTGTCAATTAAACTGCCAAAGCCTGTGATACTTCCGCTTCCAGCAAAAGTATAACTTTCCGTGCCGCTCACTGAAACCAAGCTTGGGACCACGTTCGTGCTGAGATTGACGCTGGTGTTAGCAGAGCTGTCGTTAAACGTAACATTATCGCCATAAATAAACGCCTGGGCCGCCCCGGCTGGATTGGTGAAATTCAATGTTGTGCCTACATCCCAGTTGTCATTTGGATTATTGCCCTGCCAAACCAGGTTATTTGGTGCCTGCAATGTTAATGAGGCCTTTGGAGACGAAGTAACACTGTCGCCGCAAGGATCCATGACTACCACAGAATAGCCATTGGCCGTGGTCGCAGCATCGGCGGGTTGAGCTGGCGAGACCAGAAGATTCGATGTAGTTACTCCGGAATAGTGACCGCCATTTGTCAGGGCAACCCCGTTTCTATACCACTGATATGAAAGTGTAAATCCTGTGGCTACAACGTTGAAGGCGGCTGGAGCATTGGTTACGACTGAAATATTCACCGGCTGAGCCGTAATCACAGGTGCTGACACAGAAATGGTCTGGCTTCCATTCATCGGCCCAACACTAGTGGTTATTATGTTACTGGCCTCGATAGTATAGACCCCGGCTAAAGTTTGGTTGCCAAAATCAAGAGGAAAGCCGGTACCCAAAATCTCCTGCCCGTTGAACACTCCGTTGGTAAAAAGTAAGTATTCATTAGTTGTTACGGATCCATCCAAACCAATATCCGCACTTCCGCAACCACTGCCACTCAAGTTAGTCAAAGTAAAGTACGGACCAGCCTGTGCCGCAAGACCTGCCACAACGGTGATCGAATTAATATCATTAGTCCAACTATAGAAACTAGAGCTGCCATTCGCGCGAAATCCTATTCCCAAGCCGTCAAATGTTGAGGTTAGGTAGGTCGAGCCAGTGGCGGTCCCTATATTGCTATAAATAATTCCCCCAGGACTGATACCAACGCCCGCGTACAATGCGTTTGAGACGATGAGGGTACCGACCGCAGACAGAGTGACCCTAAATTGAACGGTGTATTGCGAACCCATGTTAAGGCTTGGGAATGGGAATGGTGCCGTGGGCGTTGAACTGCCAAGACTTCCGCCAGCTGGATTTTTAATATTGGCAGCGTATACCAGTTCTTGATCAATGTTTCCATTTCCAGCAGTCGTCTGCGCCGGCCTTGAGCTCATTGTCCATGCCGTATTTGCCGTTTGGCCATACGTCATAAACGCGTTGTAACCAAGCCAATTTGAGCAGCCACCGCTATAGGCAGTGCCGGAACCTCCCAATCCTCCCTGAAGCACAGTCCCACCTAAAGGTGGAGTTCCCCCTGAATTGAATATGCCCACATTCAAACCGCTCGAATTTATATTAGGAGTTTGGTTACCACAAAAAAAGTTTGTGGTATCTGTGAACGTGTACTCTAGTTCAATATAGTCGCCCACCGAAGCCAGCGTGATCGGGTATTTGGTGAACATTGCCTGCACCTCGGTATTTGCAGTACTCGTCGCTGGGCAATACACATGTAGATGTCCCGGAGCGATGCTAAAATTAGGTGAACTTTTTGGACAAGCGCAAGTGTAACTGGTTGAGCTTGCCGTCGGCGTACCGCCAGGGAAGGCGTTTGTCTGATTTAATGTGCTGCTCGCGAAGTTGTCGTAGAACACCGTTTGCTGTGCCATTACAGCGAGAGGAACAATCAATGCTAGAAGCATGACCAATAGTTTGCGATTCGTGAATAGGTGACGTGGGGTTATGTGTTTCATATCTGTTCGTTTTGCTTAGGGTTCGAGATAAATTTTCCTGCCAATTCTAAAATGCGCCAACGGGTGCCTGAAATGTGGTTAATGTTTTAAGTTGAAATTTCGATTGCGGGTTGAATGACTATTGATTTATTAGCGAGCTGTGAAATGCTGCCACATCCATGCCGCATCGACGCTTCCTGGCAAATTAGCGCCGAAGCCCGTTAAAGCGATAAACTTTGGATCAAGCCAACGATGCAATTCTACATGGCCATCTGCAAAAGATATGGAAGAACTGGTTCCATGATTAATTGCAGGCAAATTTTCAACATTGTAAAGTGTGCCTGGCCCCCAAAACCATCCGTCATCAATCTCCGTCTGCCGCTCATCCAGAAACATCACGGCGTTTACAGGTTTAAGTTTGATAAAACTGTTCATTTTCAGGTAGTACTCATTA